>Ga0068705_10000040_pt1 | contig 60592 bp, 70 predicted proteins | sample YNPMSTMetaG_FD_65631 | JGI IMG/M metagenome (GOLD analysis project Ga0068705, IMG submission 65631) | Anoxygenic and chlorotrophic microbial mat microbial communities from Yellowstone National Park, USA - YNP MS-T MetaG | ecosystem: Environmental > Aquatic > Thermal springs > Hot (42-90C) >... | reverse complement strand
GGGCTGCCAAAGCAGCCCTAGCGACGAGATCATAAGGATACGAAGAGAGGATTACCAACCACCTTTGCGAGGAGCAACTCCACCCTTAGGCCCACCAACAGCGGATCCCCCTCGTGTGCGGGGCATATCAGCAAGTTGCTTCCTCTGATCAGGTGTGAGAAGCTTCATAATCGCAAGATGTGTTTCAAACCTGCGATTGGCTATTTTAGTACGCAAGTCCTGAAGCTTGGCGTGAAGATCATTGGCCTTCTTCTCAGTCAATGGTAGAAGCGGTCAAAACCTTGTGGAGCTCATAGGCAACGTTATCAGCATCTACCTGAAGAGCTGCCACATCCTTACGCAGACTCTGTTCAAGAGCAAAAATCTTGTCCTTCTGTTCCTGCGTCAGGTTGGTGATACGACCAATACCATAAGCCATTCCAGGGCCACCCTGTCCTCGGTAACCTTGACCAGCAAATACAGCACCTGCTACGAGAAAACTCGTCAGCAACACATAAATCACACTTCGTTTCATATCAGCCTCCTTTTGGCGATAATTTTCTGTTTTCATAGAGATAATCCACCAATGAGGCAAAAAGATGCATTTTTTATTTTTTTTCGATGAGATATTTCCAGTATTTTTTGGGCATCTTTTGACGCTGGAGCCGTGTATTCTTCCGCTCTGGAATAACAATATGAGTATAAAAACTTTGCCACAAACGCTGCATTTCTCGTTCCTTCTCCGTGTAATGATCGCTCTCCTCCCCCTCCAGCAAAAACCCCTCCATCCAGTATGGTTGTTGATCGTAACACACCGCAACATCACGACGAGTGTCATGGAGAATCCACCGCTCATGGGGGAGACGACGAGAGAAATGTTTCCAGAGATAGGGCAGAATATGGTGATCGGGTTCCAATGGGCCATACAACCAACCTTGTGAAAGCTCCCGAAAACGAACGAGCCCCTGAAAACGATGAACCTCAAAAAAGTATGCCCTGCGAATCTTCATCACCGAAAGCACAACAGGATCAGCAAGCTGTGCTCGAACACGACTCCCATAACGAACAAACTTCCCATAGTAGTGAAGTGCAAGCCGAGCCATCCCCTCCTTCTCACTCAGAAAGAGTGCCATAAAATCGCCCACGGTCTCATAGCCATACCTCTCCCGCACCTCGGCAAACCAAGCTTCTACCAGAAGGGGATCAGCTTTCACCATCTCAAATCCAAACATCCCTTCTTCGGGATCCACGATATCCTCCTGCCTCTCATGGGCAAGAATAATCGCCGTAAAAAATCCCTCAAAACTGCCATCATGCGTTATCATAGGCTCTACTTCTGGTGAAACACATTCTCCTCTGAAGGGAAAATGCACTTTTCCACCTCTTCCTTGTACTGAACAACCGCACTAAAAATGGTATCATAGAGATGAGCATAGACTTTGTTGTGACGATAAGACTGATCAGGAGCAAGCCCCAACATATCCGTAATAACAAGAACCTGTCCATCCGTATATCTTCCCGCACCAATCCCAATCGTAGGAATAGAAAGCATATCCGTAATGAGCCGAGCGGCCTCTTCTGTTGTCCCTTCAAGAACAAGACTAAAAACGCCAGCATTTTCCAAAGCCTGTGCATCCTCACTGAGTTTTTCAATATCAGCGTCTGTTTTCCCCGCAACCTGATACCCTGCCTTCAGCACCTGTTGGGGGCGAAGACCAATATGCCCTATCACAGGAATACCCAGTGAGACCATCTTTTCAACAAGAGGAGCTATTTCCTTGCCCCCCTCGAGCTTCACTGCATCCGCTCCCGCCTCCTTAAGAAAACGACCCGCATTCACAAGCGATTCCGAATCCGAAACCCCATAGGAGAGAAAAGGCATATCAGCCACCACCATGGTATTGGGAGCTCCCCTCTTCACAGCAGCCACATGAGCCACCATAATATCCATAGAAACAGGTAGGGTTGTTGAATAGCCCAACACCGTCGTTCCCAGAGAATCCCCCACCAGAATCATATCAATAGCAGCCGCCTCAAGAATACGTGCAACCAGATAGTCATAGGCAGTTAACATGGAGATTTTTCGCCTCCCTTTGAGGGCACGTATACGACTCGCTGTAACCATACTTTGCCTCCCCAAGAATTTTCTCCCAATAGTATACGTCCAACTACGTATTCTTGCAACAAAAACACTGGCTTCCCTTTTCTCACTTCAACTCTTGCCTCTATTTTCGTGTTTCATTTGGAATCTTTCCACGGCCTGAGACAACTGAGCAATTCGAAAACTTGACAGCCTATCAATAGGCTTATACAATATACACATGCGTAGAAAAACAATACTCCACATCTTCATCTTGATAATGTTTCCCATCGCGATGATTGCCTTCCAAAGTTCCATCTCTCTCATCGATTCCCCTCTCTACTCCTCTTCCAACACAACCACAATGAAAAGCACGCCGCCGACTAAACTCTCCTCCCCATTACTCTACCTCGGCTGGCTCAAGAAAACCCAGTGGGTTCAGATTGCCCTTTCCAATATACAACCCAACCAAGGAATTTTTCTCACCACTCCAGCACCATGGCTAAAAATCTCTCGCATTTTCCTCTCTACACCACAAACCTCCCCTCGTTTTCTCTCAAATTCTTATCCCCTTTCTTTTCTCTTTATCAGTATTCCCGAAAGTACTTTCACACTGGATATTGAACTTGAGGGGCTTCCCATGATTGTAGCGCCCCGTATCTATGATCAGGGTAATTTTTCTGCTTTCTTTGTGCGCTCTTTCATTGTTATGGGCATTGAAGGGGGCATCTTTTTTCTTCTCTGGCTTTGGTATCTTTTCACAAGCATTGCTCTTGGTAGCATCAATCACATCTGGAAAGCCATCAACTTCTTTATTCTTGGACTCTCCCTGCTCTTTGTCACTCTCCCCCACATCGCCTCCATAATCCCCCTCCTCTTGACAGTGGCACTTTATGGCATCTCTTGGAACCTCTACCAAATCTTTCGACATCCAGAACTCAAACGCCCAGACATGATCGTCCTTCACAGTATATTGATTCTCCTCTTTGTGACAGAAGGCATCACATGCTGGATAAGTCCTCTTGTAAGCTTTATTGTCCTCGGTATTGCTCTTCACCTCAACATTATTCTCCTTATTTTTTACCACAACATCACGAGTAGAAAACTCTCTCTACCCTTTCATCTCCTTCTTTCCCTTGCTGCTCTTTTCTTTTTTTGGGAACTTATGGGAGCATGGTTTCCCTTTTCCCCCCTCTCCCCCTTTCTTGCAAGCATAGGTATTCTTTCCTACCTTGCCTATGAATCCTTCGCCCTTTTTAAAAAACAATACCTTGACCAATCCATCTACACCTTCTACAGAAACACCAACCGTCTCCTCAAAAGCCACCTCGCACAGAAGAATGCCCGTCTTCAAGAGTTAGTCCAAAAACTTCAAAAAGAATCTCTTGAAAAAGCTCAGCTTACACGACTCTACGAAGCACAACAGCGCAAATACCGTAACCTCGTAGAAAACCTCTCTGACTGGATATGGGAAATGAACACCCGCTTTGTCGTTACCTACACCTCTCCCAGAGTCCAACACATCCTCAGTCTCGACCCCAACACCATTCTCAACCAACCCCTCGAAAAGATATTCGGAAGAGAAGCCATCCTCCATCTCAAACAGGCCATCTCACTGGCCAATGGTAGTGCCAATGGGCATCTCATATCCTATTCCTCAAAAGACAAAAATATCCTCCTCGAAATCTCCACAACCCCTCTTATCGAGAACAACAAAATTCAAGGTTACCGCTGTATCGGAAGAGACGTTACCCAGCTTATCGCCATGCGAAGCTCCCTCACCACCTATGAAGAAAAAATCGCCATCCTCTTTGAAAAATCCCCCCTTGCCACAGCCATCATTGACATTGCCGAATCCACATTCGTTCGTTGGAATCATACCTTCGACACACTTTTTTCACTTTCGCGCGCTACGCTTGACAGTCTCATTGAACAGATCCCCGATCCCTACGGAAAAGATGTCTATTTCTTTCTCAAAAACTTCTTCCAACGGGAGAACCAGCATCTGGCATTCTTTTTCATCCCCATTCTCTCTGAAGGACAGACCCATTGGATTTCTCTTCAGGCATACAAGGTAGAATACAACCAAAAACCCTATCTTGTTATCAACCTTTCCCCGCCTTCTCTCCATTTCTTCGAAACAAGCTGGAAATGGATAGAAAACTGGCCTCTCCCCGTTGTCCTCATGAACACCCAAGGAGAAATCCTCTTGGCCAACCAACAGGCAAAAAACAATGCTTTTACCCCCACTCTTCCTTCCCCGCTTCCTCAAGAAATAACAACCATCTCAACCCCAAGCGGAGAACTTGTCACCATCATTCCCCGCAAACCCCTTCTTATTCTGGCAATCAAGATACCCAATGCATCCACAACAACAGCTCTTACGCAGATCCTTCACCACTTCCCTCTTCCGTGGGTTATCACCGATCAACAACTCACCGTTATCGAATACCATCCTCATATCTTTGAAGCCTTCCGTTTCCAATCCTCTCACCCATCATTTCTCTCACAGATGCTCCGAGAAAGCGGCATAGTACGCAGCCTTGCTTTTGTATCATCTTCTTCTCTTCACTCCAGCTTTGTTTATCTTCAGAACCGACAAGGTGAAGTCTTCCCACGAAAGGTTTACGCCACTTCCTACAACAACCTCTTTTTCTTTTTCTTTGCCGAATCAGACGGCGACACCCTCGACGAAGAATGGCTTTCTATCTTCACCGACGAACTGACATCCTTCCATGAACTTCTCACATCCTTTGCAAACGAGTTCACAGCAACAGAAACACCTTCTTCCCCCTTACCCTCTTCTGAAGACCCCACGCCAAAAGAACTTGAGCAACTCACTGAAACAGAGAAAAAAATCCTCATTGCCGTTGTCGAAGGGAAAAGTAATGCTGACATTGCCAGCATGTATAGCATCACAGAAGAAACAGTGAAAGGACATATTAAACACATCTTCAAAAAATTAGGGGTTCAGAAACGCTACCAACTCATCCAGCGTTACCACGGAAAAATCTCATGAAACCTTTTCCTCAAACACAATGTGCATCCATACACCAGGATTATGATCAAGAAAACGAATAAAATCCTCTCTTTTCATCTGATAAATCACCGATGGTTTTTGGGCAACACAGGTAACATTTGCCACTCCCTGCTCCTTCACACACACAGAACTCGCAAGAAATGCCCCCTTCTCCCGAATAAACGAACCATCATCCCGTTTAATCTCCCCCTCACCCAGCAGAGCAAAAAAAGCACAGGGTTTTCCCCTCTCCATCAAAACCTCTCCCTTTTTCACCTCCCGACGGTGCAGAATATTCTCCAATTCCGTTACCTGAGCGGAAGTAAGCGAAACAAAATAAGGATTGGCATGAATTACTCTCCAGGTTTCACCATTCCGAAGAGAAGCAATATGACGAATACGCTCTAAAATAGGAGTACCCTCCACCAATCTGAGAAACCCCTCCTTCTCAATCACAAAAGCCTCTACATTAGTGAGTGCCCTTACCGTAGCTTTTCTGAGACTCTCCTCTACAAGAGAAATCTCCCCAAAATACTCATAACTTCCATAGACCTTTCTGTTTTTGGGATCGTCCTCGTCCTCGATCTGAACATTCCCTGAGAGAATGAGGTAGAACCTATCCCCTCTTGTTCCCTTTTGAATGATCACCTCCCCCTTGCGGAAATGCTCTTTCTTAACCACCAAAAGCAAATCCTTAATCCTATCAAAAGGAAGCCCCTGAAAAACCTCAATACGACTGAAGGCATCAAGAATCTCATAGGCTTCCTCAAAACGATACGTCTCCACGGGTGGATAAACCGTGCTGGCTATTCCAAAACGAGCCAAGGTGAGATGAGTTTCCTTGGGAAAGTCCTTCTCAGCAATATGATAGACAATAATCTTCTTTTGAATCTCCTCTGGCAAGGAATTCAGATAACTCACAGGGGTATGCAGTGGGGGAATACCCGCCTCATGGTAAATGATATCGCTCTCCCACGGAAAATGAAGGAGTTGTTCACGCCGTTTCTCATCAAGAACCCCTTCCTGATACAACTTTTCAATCGTTGGGGGATGATTGAGATGATCCGACGAATAAACAAAGGTCTTGTTCCGATACAGGAAACGAAAACCCACCGTGGGGATAGAGTGCAGAGTGTAGAAAAAGGTAAACAGCGCCCCATGAATATTCACTGGTTTATTGATTATCACGGGACAAAAATCAAACATCTCCATCAACCGTGGGGCTGGAATACGAGTGAGAGCTGAATACTTTCGAAGAAAACTCTGCATCACGGTTGGAGAGGTATAAATCTTAACACGAAACTCCTCGAGAATCTTTTGAAATGTGCCCGCATCATGGTCTGCATGGCAGTGGGTGAGAATAATGCTATCAATGAATTTAGGATTGACATTCGACTGGCTTAGCCAAAAGGTTGAATTCACAGGTGGATCAACCATGATGCCTACTTTGTTGATCCAGAGAATAAACCCTGATGTATTCTGAAAGGGATCAAATCCATGCGACGGCCCCAGACAGGTAATACCCAAAAGTGGTGGTTTAAAGGGTTCTGCCTGTGTGTCGCCCAGTTCAAAGACAGCCTGAAAGTTCATCTCTGCAGGGATCTCTCTATCCTCCTGCCCCTCTTCCCGAACGAGAAAACCTCCCCCCTCAAGGGGTTTGACATACACTTTCCCTATCCAAAAACCCTCGTTCTCAATAGGCAACAAATCCACCATCTCATCCAGCGTTCTCCCCGCACGAAAATACTCGAGCTCTTTTGCCAAATCAGGCACGCCATACTGTTCAGGATCAAAAATCTCTGGTGCTATATCAAGCTTTTCGGGTCCAAAAATAGCCTCCTGCAAAACAACAGCAAGATTCTGGATATGATCCTTCTGCACATAGATCGTCGTTTTGGTTTTCTTAAAAAAGTAGTTATAATAAATCGGAAACTCAATTTCAGCCACACTCATTCCCACAGCAGGATGAAAATGCTCCATAGGCAACACAAAATAATGAGGAACGCCCTTTGGCAAGAATATGGTATCCTTCAAGGTTTCAGGGGGAGAACCGAACTGGATATAGCCTTCTGCTGTATCAACGAGATATCCCCCACGAGGAAGTGATGTCACCGCAGATGTCAATTCTGTCAACGGCTTAAAAGTCATGCCTTTTCCTCATCACTGTATTTCATACGAATAGCACGAATCACATCATAAATAGCAAAAAAAGCATCCACAACCTCAGGATCAAAATGCTTCCCTTTCTCCGAACGAATATGATCAAGGACACGCTCCTCACTCCACGGTTCTTTGTAAACCCGTCGTGAGATAAGGGCATCATACACATCAGCAAGGGCAACAATCCGCCCTGAGATGGGAATTTCTTCCCCTCGTTTTCCCGGTCCCAAAACAACAGGATCAGCATAAATATCCTTCACATGACCCGGATAACCTGTACCATCCCACTTCTCATGGTGATTTAAAGACACCTCAGCAGAGAGAGTGTCCCAATCTGAAACACTGTCAGAAAAAAGACGTGCACCATACACAGGATGTGCCTGAATAACTTGAAACTCTGTCGGTGTTAGCTTGGCAGGTTTTTTGAGAATAACATCAGAAACAGCAACCTTGCCCACATCGTGGAGCATCGCAGCAATACGAAGAGTATCCTTGTACGCTCGAATATCCTTCTCCGGAAGATGATGTTGTTTTGCCCAGCGATCATAGATCTCAATAGCATAAGAACCCACACGGTTGACATGATTCCCTGTTTCCTTGGGATCGCGAAGCTCCGTCATTTTTATCATACGAAGAATAATCTCACGAGTCATTCGCGCTTTTTCAATAGCAACCGAAGCATTGGAGGCAAAAAAATTCACAAGCTTCAAATCCTCTTTTGTGAAGGGCACAACTTTATCATTCAGCTTTTTGTTAATAATCTGCATTACCCCGATAACAACCCCACGCGAAGTCATTAAAGGAACCGTAAGAACAGACTGGGTGCGATAGTGGGCCAGCTCGTCAAAATCCCGATTAAACCGATAGCTTGCATTCTTTAGCTTGTACACATCGGGAATAACAAGCGCCTCTCCTGTTTTGGCTACATACCCAGCAAGCGAACTCTCATTGATTTCTATCTCAAAAATGGAGTAGATGTACTTGTTATTGGTTTCATCAATGCGCGCCAAGGCATCATTCTGAACATAGCTAAACTTGAGGAAATTATCTTCCCTCAAAAAAATTGACCCAGCTTCAGCACAAGTAAATTTTCTTGCCTCCAGAAGAATGAGATCAAGAAGAGCATCAATATCCTTCATATGATTCAGTCTTTCAGTAATGGTAAGGAGCTCCTCAATACGACGTTTTTTAAGAGCCATGCAAACCTCCGGATATATTCTATATATCGGATAGACAATAAGAGAATGTTTAATGAAAACACTTTCTTCAAGAGAATTTAAAAAAAAAAAACACCCCTTTGAAAACGCAAACCCCGCTGCTACTCACCCTTTTTATAACGAGTAAAAGCCTCCACAACCCACTGAACAAAAGGCTTCCCCGAAATAAGTTCAACCTGATTCTGCTGCTTGATCTTTGCCTCATCCCACCCCTCAATACCATACAATGCATAAAGCGTAAAAAACGGGGCAACATTGAAGCGCATCTTGAGAATACTCTCCACCGTGGCAATTTCCTTCTCCTTAAACGAAAAAGGTGCACGATAAAAAACAACCATCTTCTCTCCTATTTGACTCACCCAAAGATGGTTTTCTTGATAGGATGCTTTCACTGTCTGATTAGGAAAACCGCATGCAATAAATTTCTCAAAAGCATGGACATCCTCTCCATAGAAAATTTCCATCCCCTTATTCTCCAGAATCTCAACATAGCGACCCATCAGCTCCTTGAGTTGTGGATGGTTTGGATTCACCTGAAATCCCTTCTTCCACACCTGCAAAGCCGTGTAGTACAACCCCTGTTTGAAATACCCATTTCCAATATGGAAGAAAAGCTGAGCACGCGTCATCTGAGAAACCTTCTTCTCAAAATCCTCAACAAGCCGAATGGCTTCATCCACACGCGAAGTGAGAACCAATAACTCCACCAGCTGAACCAGAGCCTCCTCATAGTAGTCTTCAATAGGGAGAAGCTTGCGAAAGTAATGCTCTGCCTTTTGATAGTTCTGCGTTTTCAAACTCAAGAAGGCAGCAAGACGCATACTTTTAAGTGTCAACACCTCATCAACGGTTGGATACTCACTGAGAATCGTTTCATAGGCATCAAGAGCCTCTTCCTCCTTACCCAATTTATTACACACCTCCCCCAACAAAAAATAGGCTTTGACATTTCCCGGATGAAGGTCAACATAGTGTTTGAGATGCTCCAGCGCTTTGGAATACAACTCCAAATGATAACAACACTCCCCTGCCGAAAAAAGCGCCTTGAGATTATCAGGATCCTTATCCAAAACAAGGGCATAGTAGCCAATGGCTTCCTTGTACTGCTGCTTTTTCCGATAAAGATCTGCAATCCGAAGGTAAAATTGCAATCGAAGCTGCTCATCTGTTTCAGAAGAAGCAAGAAGGGCTGCCTTCTCATAGTAAAAAATTGCCTTGGCATAGTCTTTTTTCGCTTCGTAGATCTGTCCCAAATAGTATTTCAAAATAAAATCATAGGGATAGCTATCAACATAGCGTAATGCTATCCTCTCTGCTTGAGAAAAATCCCCCTTTGCCATGGCTTTCTCAATAGCCTTGTTGTAGTTTTTCAAACTCCGAACAAAACCCAACACACTAAAGAGAATCGCACCTCCAAGTACAACAACAAGCGCTGCTATTAACCAGGCAAGAACCTCCATGGTTCCCTCCTTGTCTATCTTTCATTGCCAAAACATGTCCCCAAGGAACGAGCCTCTTCAATCATGGGATGATCTGGTTCCACCAACTTCACTTTTCCAGCCACTTCGTCTAATTTTATTGATGTAATTTCACCATTTTTTACACAAACCATACGCCCAAATTTCTTTTTTTCAACGAGCTCCATGGCATAACACCCCAATCGTGTTGCCAGAATACGATCAAAAGCCGTTGGTGTTCCTCCCCTTTGCACATAACCAAGAATAGTCTCACGGCTCTCAAGCCCTGTAAGTTTCTGTACCGATTCAGCAATATAATGAGCGGGGGAGTAGTATTTTTCCCGCATAATTGGCGGAATTTCTATCCCTTCTGCTACCACCACAATCGAATAGGGTTTGTTTCTTCGATAGCGACTCTCAAGATACGATGCCACGGTTTCAAGCTTGTAGGGTATTTCGGGAAGAAGAATGACATCCCCACCAGAAGCCAACCCCGCATAAAGGGCTAACCAACCAGCATGGTGTCCCATAACCTCGACGACCATTATTCGACGATGCGAGTTTGCTGTTGTATGAAGCCTATCAATCGCCTCAGTTGCTATACTCACCGCAGAATCAAACCCAAATGTTATCTCTGTCCCCCAGATATCGTTATCAATCGTCTTGGGTAGACCAATAACATTCAACCCCATTTTGGCAAGCTTATGAGTAGTTTTTTGTGTGCCATTTCCCCCAATGCAGATAATACACTCCAGTCCTAATGATTCATAATTCCGCTTGATAAGTTCTGGTTTTGATTCGACCTTATCCGCTTCTGACTGAGTATTTTTAAAGGGCTTCTCCCTCGATGTCCCAAGAATAGTTCCACCCAATGTGAGAATACCAGAGAGCCTGCCTTCATCCAGGACAATGTATTCATTGTTAATGAGCCCCGAAAAACCCGAAAGAAATCCGATCACCTCCATATCATAACGAAGAATAGCCGTCTTTCCCAAACTCCGAATGGCGACATTCAACCCTGGACAATCTCCTCCCGATGTGAGAACACCTATGCGTTTCTTTCCCATAGCCTTCTCCTTTCTCAGCCGGCTCTTCTTTTATTGTATCGATGAACAGCAAAAAACGCAACTTTTCAGAATAACTCGGCGCTTGGCTTCTCTTGCCATGTGTTTTATGGGCAAAAGAATAGAACATCCTCACTTGACGAAAGACGGGAAAATATTTATACTTGCTTTAAAAACCCTTCAAGGAGTTTTTATGGATCAAGGGACGGGCAAAAAAGGCCCAAACACCATCAAACATGTCATCGGTGTCATGAGCGGCAAAGGAGGCGTTGGAAAATCAAGCGTTTGTTACCTCCTCTCTGTTGCCCTCAAACTTCGAGGATACAAAGTGGGTGTTCTCGATGCAGATCTCACAGGTTCCAGTATGCCCCGACTCTTCAACCTCAAGCGGGGGGATATCAAAACAGATGGGGATTTTCTCATTCCGTTTGAAACCCAACAAGGCATCAAACTTGTTTCCATGAACTTCATTCTTGAGGATGAAACACAACCCCTCATTTGGCGAGCCCCCTTGCTCAACCAAGCGGTTATGCAGTTTTGGGAACAGGTTGTTTGGGGAGACCTTGACTTCCTCGTCGTTGATCTTCCTCCTGGAACGGCTGATATTGTTCTCACAGTTATGCAAAAGATCCCTCTCTCAGGTCTTGTCGTTGTCACAACTCCCCATGATATGGTATCTATGGTTGTGTCCAAATCTATTACTATGGCACGGGCTCTTCAAATTCCCATCCTCGGTGTTGTGGAGAACATGAGTAGCATTATCTGTCCACACTGTGGAAAACCCATTGAACTCATGGAAAACGATGCAAGCCTTGCCGATATGATCGTGCTTGCCAAGATTCCCATGATCCGACAGATCGCTAACATTTCCTCTCGGGGGCTCGATGTCTCTGATGAAACTATCGAAGCCATCCTCACCTCTCTCGTAGACAACACCATCAAAAGGCTTGAAGAGGTCAAAGCATGAAACTCACCATCATCCACAACGAAAACTCACAAACCTTCGAAGGAAGTCTTGAAGACAAACCATTTTCCCTTTCCTATGAAATCTCTCCAACAGGGGAAATGATTCTCGTCCATACCTATGTGCATCCCGACCTCCGAGGGCAGGGAGTGGCATCAAGCCTTTTAGAAGAAGTCTCACAATGGGCAAGAAACCACAACAAAAAGGTTATACCCCTCTGTTCTTACACCGTGGTCTTCTATCGAAGACATAAAGAATACCAAGACATCCTCTCAGATGACTACGACAAAGATTCCGATGGAGTATGTAGCCTTCCCAAAAAGTAATAAAAAAAGGCTCTCCTTTGGGGAGAGCCTTTTCTCTTATTGTTTCTTATACACAACCATGCCATAGGCTGGAACAGTTACAACAAACTTTCCTCCCGACACAGAAATGTTTCCTGTAAGCGATCCAGAGGAGTGATAAATATTGGTCAGCACCGTTTCATTTGTTGCATACTCAGAAACAGGAATATCCATACTGGATATTTGCGAAGAGGAACTATTCAGCACAACAAAAACATCCTCCGAAGGATTGTCCGCCATGTGTCGAACAAAGGCAAACACTCCCGCACCACCACTATCTTTAAGAACAAAAGCCTCTCCTCTCCGCAAAGCTACATGCTCCTTACGAAGCTTGGCAAGACGAGCAAGCAGCATCCATGTTGCACTGCCATTGGTAGTGGTGCTCACGAGATTTTTTCGCCCCGTATCAGAGCTTCCCGTTACCGCCCATTCCGTATTGTAGTAGATACAGGGAATTCCCCACGCTGTCATCAGATACGACAAGGCAGCGTGAAGTTTGTTGGTATTACCACCTGCGTCTGTGAGAAAGCGATTCACATCATGGTTATCAATAAAATTAACAGCAAGATCGCGAGCACTCCCCTGAGCCCCGTCGTTAATAGGATTTCCACGTAGATAGAGCTTTCGTTCGTTAATTTCCAGCGAAAGTCGTGAGGTGGCTTGTCCAGAGGCAAACACATCCTTCACAGCATAATAAAACTGGAAGTTCAATACAGAATCCAAGCGAGTGTTTTGAACATACTTTGCACTCCCACTATGACTCCCAATATACACCTCTCCAAACTGAATGAAATTTTTGTTTGTAAGCGAAAGCACATGCTTTCGAATAGCAGGAGAAAAATAATCCCAGAAATCCTCATTTACATGCTTCACCGTATCAATACGAAAACCATCAATTCCTGTCTGACTAATCCAGTTCTTGTACACCTCAATAAGGGCATCCCTCACAACAGGATCCTCTGTTTTGAGATCATCCAATCCTGCAAAGTCACCAACAGCCGTTTCTGGATAACTATCCCAATTGCCAATCTCTCCGTAGTTATGAAACGAAGAGAGCTGATTAAAAGGCGCCGTTGAGGGCTTTCCACGATTTCCTGTCGTGACCCAACTCTGCCCCGAGAATTCATCTGCCACCCAAACCCTCTGATAACCACTACTGTTGTAGGGTGGAGCCCATTGCTGTGTGCCATTGATTTTATAAAGCAAGAGATTTCCCATATGGTTTACTACAATGTCTTGAATCACCAGAATACTATTATCGTGCATCGTTGCCACAAAATTGCTATACTCGCTTATAGTCGAAGCAAAATGAGGATCAATCTTGGTAAAGTCCTGTGCCCAATAACCATGATACCCCGCATTGCCCCCATCCTCCCAGACATTCATCACTATCGGCGTAATCCAGATAGCGGTTGCTCCCAAGGCCTTGATATACTCCACCTGATCCTGAATACCCTTGAGATCGCCACCATGCCACTGATTGTCTCCTGCTCCGACGGCCACACTCCCATTATTGGCAGGATTTCCGTCCACAAAACGATCCACCACGATAAAATAGATAATCTGATCTCTCCAATCAGGAGAGGCATCTGGTCGTGGGCTTCCATCGGTAATGAGGGGAGTCTTTTCCCCTGAACTTTTTTCCGCCACATTGGCACAGCCCATCAAAATTGCCATCACCACCACACCAAAAAACAAAAATCTCTTCTGCATTACTTCTTCCTCCTTTATCCAGCAAAAACATTCCTTATATTATACGGAAAACACATCCGAAATATGAAATTCAAAGGAAAAATTTTTTACGGTTAGTGACCCCATGCGTTGTGCCAAAAAAAAGAGGACTACTCACTGCAAAAACAAAAAGAACTAGCAAAAAGGCTTTAAAACCAACACCGTGCCTTTTCAAGGCAAGAGTCCCCTTTGTCCCCTGTTCTTGCTCAAAAAACCGCTTCTTGTTCGGTTTCGAATGTTGGGCAGATTTTTCAAAAAGTTTTTTATTCTCCCCTTATGTACCTTCTTCTGTGAGAAAAACCCCCTCACCATTGAAAAAATTCCTCTCCCCTCGGTATAATAAACGCCATCATTCCTACGAGACCGCCCAGTTCTCGTAAAAAACCATACAAGGAGTTGCTATGCATTCCCTTCCTCTGTGGCTAAAAAGTCTCATTGCTTTTGTTCCCTTTGTTTGGCTCTTCATAGGCATTCTCGGAACAAAACTCAAAACCCATCAAGTGACTCTCATCGGGCTTGTTTTCACCATCGTACTCTCGCTCATTTTCTGGCAGGCAGAACCTTTCGTCATTGCCGCTTCCTGTGGAGAAGGCTTTATTATTGCCCTCATCCCTATTCTTTGGGTTATTGTAGCTGCCGTTTTTTCTTATATCGTTGGTGTAAAAACCAACGCCATCGATACCCTCCAAAGCTTTCTCTCTGTTCTCTCTCCCGACAAAGGTATACAGGCTGTCATCATTGCCTTTGGGTTTGGCGGATTTCTTGAAAGTGTTGCAGGATTTGGTACAGCTGTGGCAATTCCTACAGCTATGCTGGTGGGGATAGGATTCGATCCCGTTCGCGCTGCTCTTATCTCTCTCGTGACCAACTCTGTACCCGTCGCCTTTGGGGCTCTTGGCATCCCTGTTGTCGTGCTCTCCCAGATGACAGAACTCCCCCTGTCGGGACTTACCCATGCCATTGCCTATCAACTATTGCCCTTCTCTCTTTTGATTCCCCTAGCTCTTGTCATGCTTGCCAACGACACCCTTCGCATTCCTCTCTCTACCCTCGGCGAAGCCATCCTCCTCGGACTCATCTTCACCACACTTCAAACCGTTGTAGCACTCTCGGTAGGACCAGAGCTTGTCGCTGTTATCGCCTCATTGGGTGTTATCGGAGGAGGAATTCTCCTCCACTTTTCTCGTATCAAGAACAAACTGTCTTCTGCTGCTCGTGCAATGAGTAGCTATGGCATCCTGCTCCTTCTTGTCCTCGTTACACGGCTCAATCCCCCCGCATTTCTCAAGGAGTTCCCCTTTGTTTTCTTTCTTCCAGTGGGAGAGCATGCTATCACAATCGAGTGGCTCACAACACCGGGAAGTCTTCTCTTTCTTGCCACCATCATTGGAGCACTTCTCCAGAGAGTCAAAATAGAAGTTCTCTTCAGTGCATTTCAAGAAACCATAAGCAAACTCCGCTTCAGCATGATTACCATTATCTCTATTGTTATGCTTGCTAAAATTATGGGCAACACCATGATGATCCGAGACCTCTCCCTTTTCCTTGCTCAAGTAAGCGGCTCCCTTTTCCCATTCTTTTCACCTCTTATTGGGGCTCTGGGAACCTTCATCACAGGAAGCGATACGAGTTCCAACATCCTCCTCGGAAAGCTCCAGAAAGACACCGCAACAGGACTGGGGCTCGATCCTGTGTGGGTGAGTGCTGCCAACACCTCGGGAGCAACAGCAGGAAAGATGATATCTCCCCAGAGTATTGCAGTCGCTTCCTCGTCAGTAGGCCTCCAAGGAAAAGAAAACCAAATTCTCCAAAAATCCCTCTTCTTTTGTATGGGGTATGTCCTCCTTTTGGGTATCTTTGTGGGAGTGGTGGCTCTACGGTAGCTCCCGCCCTCCATTGACAAAAGCAAAAATATCCTGTATACTCTTGTATACCCAAAACGGAGGAATACGACATGAAGATAGCCATGGCAAGCGATCACGCCGCTTACACCCTTAAAGAACACCTCAAGGCCTTCCTCACCAAAGAGGGACACGAGATTATTGACTTTGGAACCCATTCAGAAGAATCGATGGACTATCCTGATACCATCTCCCAAGCAGCACGAGCTGTTGCAAGAAAAGAAGCCGAAAGGGGCATTGTTCTCTGCGGCTCGGGCATTGGGGCATCCATTGTTGCCAACAAAATCCACGGAATTCGTGCTGCTCTCTGCCTTGACAGCTACTCAGCCGAATACAGCCGAAGGCATAACGATGCCAATGTAATGGTGCTCGGAGGAAGACGCACCCCCCCTGAAGAAGCCGAAAACCTTGTTCAGATATGGCTTACCACAGCGTTTGAAGGGGGAAGGCACATTCGTCGCATCGAAAAAATTCACCTCATCGAAAAGGAAGAGTGTTATGATCAACGCTCACACTGAAGTCTACGCCATCCTTGGCCATCCTGTACGCCATTCCTTTTCACCCGCCATCCACAATGCCGCCTTCCAAGCCAACAATATCAATGCTGTTTATGTCGCCTTTGACGTGGAAAACATCGCGGATGCTCTCAAAGGCATTCGAGCCCTTGGCATTCGTGGGGCAAGCATCACCATCCCGCACAAAATTGCCATCATTCCCTACCTCGACGAACTCACCGACCTCGCCAGCAAAATAGGCTCCGTCAACACCGTCTACTGGGAAGATGGCAAGCTCAAGGGGGACAACACCGATGCCTACGGATTCTACGAATCACTCTCCCATCACGAAGAAATAACCGACAAAACAATACTCATGCTTGGCGCGGGAGGAGCTGCCCTCGCTGTAAGTTTTGCCCTCTTCGCTTACGATAAGCCAGCCAAGCTCATCATTGCAGCACGCAACCGAGAGCAACGCGAACAACTGCGCTCACGACTTCTCTCCAACTTTCCAGACGCCACGATCGAAACCTGCAACTTTGAATCCCTCTCCGAAGCCAGGAAACAATCCCAGATAATCATCAACACCACACCGGTTGGCATGTTTCCCAACGAAGATCAGATACCCTTCGATCCTGCACTCATACCCGAAAAAATCACCGTTATGGACTTAATCTACCATCCCGTTGAAACACGACTCCTCCAAGAAGCAGCACGAAAACACTGCACGATCATCCCAGGAACAGAAATGCTTCTCTATCAAGCCGCCCGACAATTTGAAATCTGGACTGGAGAAAAACCCCCACTTCCTATCATGAAAAAAGCCCTTCTCTCTTGTCTCAAACAGAACTGAGCTTTTAGCGCGTAGCAATAACACTCTCGGTAATCTCTCGCCCTTCGATGAGCACGTCCAAACTATAAAAAGAGCGAAGTTCCTGAAGCATCAGATGAATGATAAGATCACCAAAATCAAGAAGAAGCCATCCGCCCTCCCACGGTTCAAGGGGATTACGCAGATACCAATTATTCTTTTCCATTTCCTCAATGACACGATTGCGAACTGCCTCAAGCTGTGTTAACGAATCCACTGTCCCAATCACGAAATAATCCGCAAGAAGTGAATAACCAGAAGCATCCACAACCCGAAGATCATGCACCTTGAGTTTCTGAATCTCAACGATAACAGGAGAAAGCAGCTTTTCCAGCGGAGTTTTACGCCTCATACCTACTTTTCCACAGAAAACTTGGCAAGCGTCTTTGCCAGAGCTTCTTGATCCATTTCCTTAAAAACAACATCACGATACACAGCAAAAAACTCCCCATCCGAAAGTTTGGCAAGTCCAGCTCGCATCTTCAAGTTTTTCAATTCCCTTCGAGCCACGATATCTTTCTTCAAAACTTCATCCAAACGGTTGCCAAAATCCCCATCTCCCCGCAAAAACCTCCCCAAAAGACGATAATCCGACAGAAACTTTGCAAGCGAATACACCTCTCTTTGCGTTCTCTCCACAAAGATATACTTCCTATAAAAAGCGATCTTCTGCTCAGCAGAAAAATCCCCCAGCCTTCCATCTGTTGCGAGTTTCTTCCACCAGCTTGCAAAATGCCCATCCTTCTGCACAAGGCTCTCCACATCCTTCACCAATGACGAATCCTGATAAGCAAATTTAAGAAGCATCCCAGAAGGAAGCATTGTTACCCACTTCTCATAGTCATCCTGATGAAAGCCTGTAAGAATATAACGCTTAAAAAACATCCCCACCTGATCCATACGAAAAGTATGAATCGCCTCATCAAACATCACCCTGTCCATCTCATTACTCAAGGCCGTATCCTCAGCCATTCTTTTCTGAAGCAAGGCCCCCAACCGACCAAAGTCATCGGAACAAAATGCCTTTTTCTCCTCTTCGTTCAAGAGTTTATAAAAATGATCAAATCGCTGTTTATACCGATACTCAACTGTTGTAATCGCACAGCCACTCATAAAAACAAGCAAAACCAACACCATCCATTTTTTCATAATAAGCCCCTCTCTACGACTCAGACGGAGTCGAAATCAGAATATCGTCAAAGATATATGTATTTTCATCTGGCTCATAAACAAACCGATCCTCCCCCAACCCCATGTTAAACCCTGTGTAGGAGAGCTCCAGTTGCACCTCTCTCCCCAGCTGGTTTCGAGCGAGCATCCGCTGAATTTGCCCCTCAGGGCTCACAATAAGCTCAATGTAGCGAAAAGCCGCCAAGGTAGACTTTGGCTTGAACTCAATCCGATAGGCTGGCTTCCCTCGAAACAAAACCGCATAATCCTTGGGCAAGAAAGGAACGTACTCTTTCTGAAGTCGCTGAATATTCCATCCTGTCAATGGTGTGGCCAACTTCACCTTTTCAAGGTTTTCTCTGATAGCAATATTCTGATCCTTAATAACAATCCACAGAACCTTACCATCGGAGAGCATCCGATTCCCTGTGCTATAATCCATCGAAAACTTATTCGGTGCCTTGTAGTACAAAACGCCGCCATAGGTCTTCTTATTCACAGCATAGACAAAATTCGCCGTAAATGTCCTCACCGTGGATGTATAATTCTGGATCTTTTGAAGGATTGTATTGACCGTCACCTTCTCCTGAGCAAACACAACAAGTGGCACAAAAAACAGAAGGGTTAAAATACCTCTTCTCATACTTCGTCCTTATGGCTTTTGGATATTGGTAATGTTACTACGGCGGCTTTGAATATTATACTGACCACTATACGCCTTCACATAAAAAAAGTAGGTGATACCAGAGCTCAAGGGACTCCCATGAGCATCCTTCGTTACCTCATAGTTAAAGAGCGTAGCTGTCGTCATCGCAGAAATATTGGGCATGGTTGCCTGTCCCTCTGAAGGCCCCGGTATTTTTTCTCCCTTATCCTCAAGGGCATCCTGCATCGATGTTGCGATGTAGATATTGTAGCCCTCAAAGTAAGGCTCATCGTTTAAAGCCCAAAAGGACAGCACAATATTGCCACTGTCATTGGTGGTTGCTGTGAGCCCCAGTGGTGCATTGAGAGAAAGATTATCCTCAAAACTCTCAATCCCACACGCACTCAGCACAAAAAATAGACTCAACACCAACCAACGTTTCATTACAGCTCCTTCAACACGATCCGATGCTTCTCATCAATATCCATCACAACAGCCTCAATAACCTGCCCCATTGTATATGCTGATCGCACCGGCTTTTTCTCCTTCATATTGGAACGATGAAGAAGAGCGCTTTCCCCAGGGATAAGTTCAAGGAACACCCCATAATCCTCAATACGAATAACCTTTCCCTGTACCTTTTCACCCTTCTCAAAACCGTTAACAATATGGTTTACAATATACAAGGCACGCTCAATATCCTCATCCTTCTTTCCACAGATAGCGACACGCCCGTCATCCTCAATGGAGATGGTGGTCTGTGTCTCCTCCATGATGCGCTTGATCACCCTTCCCCCCGTACCGATCACCTGACCAATCGTCGATTCAGGGATGTAGATAACCTTAATCTTGGGTGCATTAGCAGAGAGCTTCTCACGGGGAGCACTAATCACCTCGTTCATCTTGGAGAGAATATATGCCTGACCTGCAAGAGCCTGATTCAAAGCCTCTTCCATCATCTTTTGAGTGAGCCCAATCGTTTTCACATCCATCTGAAAAGCTGTAATACCATCCCTCGTACCGGCAACCTTGAAATCCATATCGCCAAAGTGATCCTCAAGACCCTGAATATCCGAAAGAATGCAGTACTCTCCTGTGGACTTATCCCAGACAAGTCCCATAGCAATACCCGCCACAGGCTTGCGAATAGGAACCCCTGTTGCCATCAAGGCAAGACTCGAACTACACACCGTTGCCATTGAAGAAGATCCATTGGATTCAAGAATCTCCGAAACCACACGAATAGTATAGGGAAACTCCTCCTCACTCGGCAGCACAGGCTCTACAGCACGATAGGCAAGATGCCCGTGCCCAATCTCTCGACGAGAAGGAGCGAGACTTCGCTTCACCTCTCCTGTACTAAACGGAGGGAAGTTGTAGTGCAGCATGAAACGCTTGGATTCTTCCTCCTCCATACTATCAACATACTGCACATCAGATGTAGAACCCAAGGTGACAATTCCCAAACTCTGTGTCTGCCCTCGAGTAAAAAGAGCCGACCCATGAACATTCTCCAGCAAATCCACTTCAATGGTAATCGGACGAATTTCATCAGGCTTACGACCATCTGGACGAATTCGTTCCTTGAGAATAGTCTCTCGAATAACCGCCACTTCAATATCATCAAGAAGCATTTTTGCTTCTTTGTATCCCTCATGCTCCTCAGTAATACCAAACTTCTCGAGGGTTGCCTTCTTTACACTGTCCACAGCCTCAGCACGGGCTTTCTTGTCAAGGGTATATGCAGCCTCACGCATGGGCTTCCAGACATACTCCTTGATCTGAGAACGGATTTCTTCAGAGAGAAGCTTTGCAGGCTCCTCAAGAGCGATTTTTTGTGGTTTTACGAGGTCAACAAGCTGTTCAATGAGGGCAATCTCCTCTTTAATGTGAACATGGGCAATACGAAGAGCCTCGAGGAGGATATCCTTACTCACCTCATGAGCACCACCCTCCACCATAGTAAGCCCCTCTTTGGTACCACCCACTACAATATCAAGCAGAGCCTCCTCGACCTCTTTCATTGACGGATTCACCAGATATTGCCCATCCTTTGTGTAAGCAATACGAACCCCTCCGATTGGTTCCAGAAAGGGTATCGGTGAAATAGAAAGTGCCGCCGAAGCCCCAACGATGCCAAGCACATCCGTTGAATACACCTGATCAGCAGATAGAGTGCTGGCAATTATCTGCACCTCATTGTAAAAATTTTCTGGAAAGAGAGGACGAATTGGTCTATCGATAAGACGAGAAACCAGGATCTCTTTTTCTGATGGTTTACCTTCTCTCTTGAAATAACCACCGGGAATCTTCCCAGCAGCATAAAACTTTTCTTGATAATGAACCGTCAAGGGAAAGAAATCAATCCCCTCAGGGACTTCCTTTGACATACAAGCTGTAACAAGCACAGCATTACCACCACTTTTGACAAGCACAGCACCATCAGCTTGTTTTGCCATCTTCCCTGTTTCGAGAACAATCTCCTTATTCCCGACCTTACCTTTTACTGTAAAAAAACTCATTGGAAAACATCTCCTTTTCTTTCAATCCCTCTTAGAGACCAAGTTCCTTCTTCAGAGCATGATAACGATCTGCATTTTTGCGGTGCAGATAGTCCAAGAGAGCCTTCCGCTTTCCCAAAAGTCTCTGAAGACCTCGCAAGGACTTGTAGTCCTTTGGAAACTTTTGCAAATGGGCACTGAGATTCTTGATTTCCTCTGAAAGAATAGCAATCTGTACCTCAGTGTTACCCGTATCCTTTTCGTTCTTCCCATACTTCTGAACAAGAAGCTTCTTTTGTTCTACTGTTACAGCCATAAACTTTTATCCTCCAAACCATTCATTGTTTTCTTTAAGGAATACCAGCGAAGAGTCCACAAAACCCTTACCCTATCATTATAAAGCATTTTTTTTAATTCTTCAACATTATGAAAGGTTTTTTCATCACGAATTTTTTTTACAAAGGCACAGGCAACCCTTTTTCCCACCACGGGAGCACCATCAAGGACATGACTCTCCACACGGAGATCCTTCCCTAACACCGTCGGACGATACCCCACATAACTCATCGAAGGGTGCCAACCATCATCTGTTAGCGTCCAACTCGCATACACACCCTCAGCAGGGAGAACCTGCGATCCCACAGCAATATTCAGCGTAGGAAAACCAATCTTCTGTCCAATCTTATCCCCCTCTACAAGCTCCCCCTCATAAACATACGCCCGACCAAGAAGTCTCATGGCATACTCCATGTTCCCTTCAGCCACCGCATGCCGAATTGCTGTGGAACTCACCACCTTACCCCCCAGCTTCACAAAAGGAAAAACCTTGAGTTGAAAACGATACTTTTTCTGCCACTCAGAGAGAAGATGAATATTCCCTGTTCTATCCTTCCCAAAATGAAAATCCTCCCCCACTACGATAAGGGGATTCTGAATTCGATTCAGAATCTGCAACAAAAACTGCACAGCAGACAGCGTTTGAATTTCAGTAAAAGCCAACCTCACCGCATAATCAAACCCCCACACGCCAAAAATCCTCCACTTCGTCTCTGGTGGAAGAATCTCTCCACGATAATCTGGCTTATTCAACCAAAACCCTGTAGGAAGATCAAAACTCATGATCACTGTTGTCTTCCCATGATGTTTCTTTACCCACGAAAAGAGTTTCTGGTGCCCCCTATGCACACCATCAAAATTTCCAATCGTCAGCACAGCATCCCGAAGAACAGGAAGATCCTCAATACTCGTCACTATCTTCATTGTTTCACCCACGAAAGAACAAAGGGCTTCGCCTCAACAAGACTGGGAAAAATAGCATGGGCAAGAGAGAAATCCTGCTCTCGTGTATACTCATTGGGGATAGCTATGGCAAAACACCCCGCATGATAAGCCGCTCGAATCCCATTCGCTGAATCCTCAAGCACAGCCGCCTCTGATGGTGGCAAACCCAGTCCCTTGGCAGCCTTCACAAAAATTTCTGGGCTTGGTTTCCCTTGTTTTACTGTATCCGACGTCTGTATATAATCAAACACCCCTTCAAGTCCAAGCACTCGCAACACCTCAGATACCATAGCAAAGGAGTTTCCCGTTCCAATAGCAAGTCGTGCCACTGATTTCAATTCTTCAATCATCTCAAAAAGCCCCGGCATCGGACGAAGCTCTCTTCGAATACAAGCCAAAATTCGTTCATCCCTCTCAGCAAGAAGATCCTCCGGCCTCTCAGAAAGCCCCAACTCCTCAGCAAACATACGAAGAGAATCAAGCGGCTTCTGTCCCATCATCCGGTGAAGAAGCTTATCCGAAACCTCCTTCCCTCGCTTTGAGGCCATCTCCCTTTCCACACGAAAATAAAAGCTTTCTGTATCCACCATGAGCCCATCCATATCAAAAATCACACCCTTCATCGATAAAACTCCACCTTCAGCATTCTCGTTAAAAGATAATACAAACCCATAAAAACGACAAAAACACAACCACTCAGCCCAATATACATCCACCCCGGCTTCACAAACTCCACAACTCGCCTATACCCCAACCACACCACTCCTGCTACCACCACCGAGAGAAGCATCCACACCACACCCCGACGAATGAGCCTCTTCCAAAGAGAAGGATCGAGCATCTCCGAGCGGAGCCTTGCAAAATAGTAGACTATCACCACATAACTCGAAACAGTTTCTGCAGCAATCACCCCCAAAACCCCAACCTGTGGCAAAAAGGCAACAAAGTACAATCCCCCCGTTACCACCAACGTCAGAATACTGGATCGAAAGGGAGTCCTTGCATCATGCAAGGCATAAAAAATCTTTTCAAAAACTACCGCAGCACTCATCGGAAGAAGAGCAAGCCCAAAAATCCGAAGCACACGATGAGAAAGAGTGAGAAGCTCTGGTGTCATTCTCCCCGAATGCCCAAGAAGCGCTACAAAAATATCCGAAAACAAAACCCGATTCACCGTATCAGGAAACACCACAAAATACACCATCAACGGCAACGTCCAGTAGAGCAAAAACAAAAATCCCTCTTCCACAGCACGACTAAACTCCCCACTTCCATCCCTTTGACGAAACTGCGAGAGAAGGGGCATCAAGACTGTTCCCACTGCAATAGCAATAAAACCGAGCGGAGCACTCACAACCGTAAAAGCATTCATATACACTACATATCCACCCACAAAAAACGACAGAAACCACGTAGCAAAAAAATTCTTCACCGTGAGAGCCACCATATTCCCCGCTGTTGGCCAAAAAAGCCCCCAAAAATGCTTCTCCGCAGGATGGCTTTTCCCCATCGGGACAAAACCATACCCCACCTTTATGATATCTTTGGCTTGAAGCGCCACCATAATCAACGCACCAATCACAACCGAAAAAGCCGACACATAGATTCCCGTCTTTCCAGGAAAAAAGAGTGGCAACACAATAAACACCACATTGAACAGAACAGGACCCGCCGCCGAAAAACCAAAGAGATGAAAACTATTAAGAACCCCCATTTGAAAAGCATACCAGTTCACAAGGAGAATGTAGGGCATCATAATAATCATGAGAAAAATATACTCCCTCATTCGAGGGGCATCAAAACCCGGAGCAAGAAGCGGCCCATACCAAAATGCCGTAAGAGAAAGCACGGCAACAAGGAGAAGAGAAATCCCCAGAAAAACTGTCATAACCCGACGAGCAAAATGCCGAGCCGATTCTTCTCCCTCTTTCTCTCGCACCTGATTGAATACAGGGATAAAAGCGCTCCCCAGAGCACCTCCCTCTCCCACATAGCGACGAAACGCATTCACCAGCCGAAACGCCGCCCAAAAAGTATCTCCACCAGCTCCAAAAAGATAACTAAAAACCATCTGCTTCACCACACCGGTTACCCTGGACAAAAATGTCCAAAAACTATTCGTACCAATGTGGCGAAGCGACACAAGCCTACGAGAAGAACTCATACCCTATCCAAGTAACTCCCTAAAAGAGAAACGACAAACGAATACCACCAAAACTATAGGCAAAGCCATCCTTGAGAAGCTGTGAAAGTTCATTTGGCACATAATAGCTATCCCCATCACTTTCAATATAGGTTCCCGGGAGGGAGGTGGGATACGTACTATCAGCTATAGACAGACCAAAACCTGGCACAGCTGTAAATTCAAAAACAAGCATAAAATGTTTGCCCAAATGAACCCCGAATTGAAGCCCAAGAGGCAAAACCCCCTCCATACAGCTAATCTTATAGGTAGAATTAGAAAAGGAAAGTTGAGGAAAATCCAAACCAATCCCAATTGTTGCACCCAGAAGCACATAACCATTGGCTAACAAATTAAGCCCCAATCCTGTTGCAAGCATAACACCAGAGACGTCCCACTGAGGAGTTACATTTCCAGAATAGCCACGCAACTCAAAATACCACTCAAAATTCTGATCAGCGGGATTCTTCATCATAAGAGAAAAACCACCCGCCCTCAAATTCGTGGACGCCGGCTCATTCGTTGCCCCAAATCTCACACTATAAAACCCTATCTCAAAAGACGAATCAGGTCGATCAGAATAACTCGAAACCCTTGAACTTGCCGTCGACTGGCGAGATGCCGTCACCACAGCAGCAGGCTTTTTCTTTGCCTCATACTTTGGCACTGTTTTCCCCTGGGCAAGCTTCACCATACGATCAGCAAGATCAGGAATCACATCAATGATGGAGCCCTCATCATATGTATACACTTGATCAGCAAAATCAATCACCCCCGTTTTTGCATCAATGGACTTCATCGTAAGCACATACTTATCCCCAAAACGAGAAAGCGATCCCGTCCATATCTTCTGAGCCCCCAATAACTGCCCCACCTGAGTTGCCTGTTCCTCTTCAGTCAGTCCCGACAAACTCAACTTCTGTTCTTCCAAAACCTTATTGAGTTGGCTGCGTTCCACAACCAAAAAATAGCGTTTGTTCACCATTTCAAACTGAAAAGACTCTGTCAAAGCATCGGTATCAACAGAGATACCCGAACGATTCTCTATACGAAGAATAGCAATTTTCAATTTTTCACTCTCAGCCCAACCGCAACCCAAACCCACCAAAATGCCAATCAAGACCATGCCGAGCCGTTTCATATGTGCCTCCTCTTCTACACCCAAATTCACCACAAAATCGATATTCTCAAGTAAAGTATACCATCAAAAGAAAAAAATTTCAACTTTATTGTTGTGACAAAAAATGTCGTGCCAACAAAAAAGAGAACTACTCACTGCAAAAATAAAGCAGAAATTTTCCTTGCAGTTTATAAAAACTTTTCCCCACAGATCTCCTTTTTCCGCTTTCTTTATCCGTGGGGCAAAAAGCTTATCAATAAAGTACCCCCGTCCTATTCTCGACGCAAGAATTGTTTTTCTCGAAGAAAGTCTTTGAGCTTTTTTTCGTTTGCCTGAGAAAGCGGACAGAGAGGCAAGCGGTACTCCAGTGTTGGAATAAGCCCCATAAAATAGGCAGCCGCCTTCACGGGAATAGGATTGGTTTCGAGAAACATCATCCTGTGAAATGGCAGCATTTCAAAAAAGAGTTTCTGAGCCTTTTCCCGCTCCCCTTGGAAAAAGGAAGCAAACATCTCATGGCTTTGGTGAGGAAGAATGTTCGCCGTTACCGAAATCGCACCCACACCACCCATAGCAAGAAGAGCATACGCGGTAAAATCATCCCCTGAAATCAAGAGAAAGCCCGATCGCACCTTTTCCATCATCTCTGCAGCATATTTGAGATCTCCTGTCGCTTCCTTCACACCAATCACATGATCAAGCTCCGAAAGCCTTCCCATTGTTTCAGGGGCAATCGAGACAGCCGTTCTCCCCGGCACATTGTAGAGAATCATAGGTAGATTCACCGCATCATGAATGGCTTTGAAGTGAAGATACAAACCCTCCTGCGTGGGCTTGTTATAATAAGGGGTAATGGAAAGATGAGCATCAGCCCCCACATCTTTGGCTACCTGAGCTAACTCAATAGCCTCACGAGTAGAATTTGATCCCGTCCCTGCAATAACAGGCACTCTCCCTTTCACCTTTTTCACCACAAAGGCGATAACATCCTTATGCTCATCATGACTGAGTGTTGCTGACTCTCCTGTAGTCCCACAGGGAACAATCGCATCCGTTCCCTCGGCAATATGCCACTCAATCAACTGTTCCAAGCTCTCATAATCAACCTTTCCCTCACGAAAGGGGGTAATTAAAGCAACCATTGAACCTCGAAACATGAATGCCTCCATCTCCATGTATTATGTGTTGAGAAAATCTTTACCAGAATACAAAAACCGTTTAATCTTTCTCGTCGAAGTCTTGTCAAACTCCTGCTGACGAATACGAAAACCTCGTATCTTCTTGTAATCAGGAAGTTTAGCATTCACCTCTCGCATGTGTCTGTCAATAACTTCCTCAACAAGATCATCGGTAAGCTCCAGATTATTGAGATTGCAGTAGGTGTCAAGAAACTCGTAGTTGGGCACAATATACGCATAGATATTTTCACCCTTGGAATGCTCACTTTCAGGCACCCCCACAATGAGGCTTTCAAGCACAAAATCACTCTCGTTGATGAGTTCCTCAATCTCCTCTGGATAGACATTCTTCCCACCAGGAGTTACAATGATATTTTTGATACGTCCCGTGACATAGAGATAACCATCGGCATCCACTTTGCCTATATCCCCTGTGTGAAGCCACCCCTCGCTATCAATCACTTCTTTGGTTGCCTTGGGGTTCTTGTAGTAACCCTTCATCACAATAGGCCCACGAACACAGATTTCTCCATTCCCTTCACTATCAGGGTTGTCGATTTTCACTTCTATCCCCTCAATTAAATGACCCACTGACAGATTGTTAATCCTGTCAATCCTGTTAACAGCAACCACAGGCGAGGTTTCCGTAAGCCCATAGCCATTTAACAACGTAATACCCAAAACCTCAAACCCCTTCGCAACCTTATGATTCAGAGGAGCTGCCCCAGATATGGCAAACCGAATGCCATCCAGATGTGCTTTCTTTCGCAGGAAACGGAAAATAACCTTTCCTGCCTTCTTCCGTGTAAGAGCATTCAGCCCTGCTGTAAAATGATAGAGCCCCATCAAAACATGTTTTACCCCAAAGGGGAGAGTGCGAACCTGCCGCATAATACCATCATAGATCTTCTCAAAGAGAAGCGGCACACCAATCATTACTGTAACACCCGTTTCACGAATGTTGTCAAACATCTTATTAGGCTTTAGGCTTTCTGCATAGGTGATACTTCCACCCTTATAGAGCACGGTAATCTCCACCGAGAACTCATAGGTATGATGAAGAGGAAGTACAGAGAGGAGAACATCCGTATCCGTAAGGGGCACAGCCTTGTGCAAAGCATTCACCTGAGCAGCAAAATTGCCATGCGTCAAAAGCACCCCCTTCGGTTTTCCTGTCGTGCCTGAAGTATAAATGAGTGATGCAACATCATCAGGCTCCACAACCAACTCTCTATGCTCCTTATGCTCTTTCGCCCACCCCTCATCAAGAATATCATCCCAATAACGCACTTTTTTTGCTATTTCCTTGGGGACATCCACCCTATCCAGAAGAATAATCTCCTGTAGCTGCCTCACTATTTCTGGTTCACTGAGGATATTATCCAAAAGAGAACTTGTAGTAATCAAATATTTGGTACCACAGTCAGAAAGAAGATTTTTCACCTCAAAATCTGACAAACGAGCATCAAGGGGTACTGCCCACATGCCATTGTAGACAATCCCAAGGTAAGCCATCATCCATTCAGGACGATTCTCTGAATAGAGTGCAACCATATGATCCTTCTTGAGCCGTTTCACCCTTAAGAAATACGCCGCAACAGAGCGAACGTTTTGAACAAAGTCATAGTAGGTATACTGGCGATAGGTCGAACCCTCTTTCATGCGAGATTGCGGCTTTCTCCCAAAGATTGAGATATAATTCACGAGATGCTGTAATGTCGTAATTTCCATACACTACCTCCCCTATTTCCACAGGGTATATTATAAGGAAAAATATACTTTTTTCAAGATTTTTAGAAAAATTTCTTTGCTGAAAGCGTCGTGCCAACAAAAAAGAGAACCTCTCACCAAAGAATAAAGCAAAAATTTTTTACAGGGGATAAAACTTCTTGTTTTCCCAAAAAATCTTTTCCCGCTTTCTTTAGTCTGGGACGACAAAAAGCTTGCCCAAAACGCCTCTCTTACTCTTTACCTGTTGTAGAGACAACGCAAACATTGGGAATTTTTAATAGAGAAAGAAAGAAAAAACAAGGATAAGAAGTGCCAGCACTGCCATTGCCACAATCCCCACAATAATGGCTGACGATACCTTGTTACCCCCTTGCGCTCTGTCATTCAGGGGGGGTTCACTCTCCGAAAACAATGAAGACGAAGAGGTATCAGATGATGATACAGGATTCCCATCTGCATCAAAATTAAGACTCACTACGAAGGGTTCATTCGAAGAGGATGTTTTCTCCCTAGAAGCGCTCGAGGAACCCACCTGCTGATGCTGAGGACGAATCTGAACCCGCACCTTGCCCCCCAAAATAAACGACCCGAAAATCCCCGGCCCAAAAAGAAGAGTTACTCGCCTGTTTTCGGATTCGGGCATAAGAATATTTTCTACCACTTTGCCTACAATTGTATTCTGAGCCACTACATCAGGTGGACGTAGACGCTCTATGAGTTCAGGAACAATCTCCCTATCATCCTGAACCCTTACATACACCTCATCGCTCAAGGAGAGACTCTCTACATCCTTCCCCCCCAATGGAGAAAGAATAGGTTCAATCTTGAGATTCATCAAAACAAGATTCGTAGGGTTATTGGCTATAGCCTTGAGACCATCATGCGAGGAACTCAAAAAAGCACGAATACGAAAAATATCTGCTTCTTCAATCACAAACTTCACCAAAACATTGCTATCATAAATAATGCGATTCACCTCGTTTGTAAAAAACCGTTTCAAATTGATGAGATCGGGATTCGTTCGATCCGAAAGATACCCACTTAAAACGGGGATGTTGTCCCTTGAGAGCATCTGAGCCTCTATTCGAGAAGCAATCTCCGGATCAGATTCAGCTGCACTCTGATAACTTCGCAGACTCTCCACATAGGCCATCCAAGGATCTTCAACGCGAACACGGCTGAGATTCATATCACTTGAAGTTACTACAAAAACATATTCTGGAACCATTGATTGGTAGTTATAAAAGAGGACATAGGCCCCATAGAGATTCCGACGAGAAGCAAGAAACTTCCCCTTGATCACGGCTATATCCTTATCTGATGACTCCATCAGACGAATAACCTTATCCACATCCCCCTCAAAGAATGTTAACAAATTCTCTGCAAACTCGAGAGAAATACCATAGTTGTTTACTAAAATGTCGGCTTCCACGCCCATGTTCTCCCCCTCCATTGGGATAAAATATCACACTCTATTATACTACACTTTTAGAAAAAATCAACTATCCTTTGAAAGAATAGTTTTAATAGCCTTCGCAATAATCTCAGGGCTTGTGTTGATTTTTTTGTCGTTTACCTTAAAAGAGACTGTGTTATCAGAAAGTGTTGGCTTAGCATTCTCGTACTCACTCTTCAGCTGCTGATAGCCTTCAAATTGCGATGGAGAAACTTCTTCAGAAGAAATTTCTTCCTGCGAAGAAAAAAACTCATTCAAATCATCTTTAGCTTTCTCCGTCGAGGAAATCACCTTGGCTGGATCAAAAACCTCCTCTTGCGCCATTTTCCCCCCAGTCTCTTCAACAAACCTTTCACTCCCCAAAACATCACTATCCTCAACCACATTGATTGTACTCCCCGATAGTGAAGCCTCTTCCCTCTCTTCCATTGATGACAACGAACTCTTTTCTATCTGAGCACTCTCGGAAACCTCCACACTTCGCCCCTCAATCAACGCCATCAAATCTTCAAAATCCGAGGGAGAAAGCACTCGACTGAGAACAAACACCCCAAAAACACCTACCCCGCCAAGAGCCACACCACTCACCACCGCCCGCAAAAAAAGAGTGACGAACCCCACACGAGCCACCACTCCAAGCAAAAAAGACACACCAAAACCCACAATGGCAAAAAATATCACCAGCCGATTGGTCAATAACCGCATTTTCCCTTACCCTTCCTCTTTATTATTTCACAAAACAACAAAAATGTCAATTATTTTGGAGGCTTTCAACGAAAAATTGCACCAACAAAGTCATGCCAACAAAAAAAAGGACTTTTCACCGCAAAAATAAAGAGGAAATTTTTGCAGGGGATAAAACTTTTGTTTTTCCAAAAATCTTTTTCGCTTTCTTTGTCCGAATGGCAAAAAGCTTGCCCCTCCTCTTCCCTTGTCTTCGTTTGTTTCAACGGCAAAAAAGCAAGCCGAAACAAAAGACAGCAGCCCCCACAAGACACACAAAAGGAAACAAGCTCTTATCCTTTTCATTCCCGAGCCTTCAAAAAAAATACAAAAAGGTATTTACTTTTTCCAAAAATCAGTTTACAATATAAATACTAAAAATAGGAAAGAGAGGATGGAACAAATCGATCTTCAAAGGGTCAGTGAATTTGAATATGTATTACCCCGGAAAGACAACGTTCACACGGCTATTCGATTTCTGGGCACACAAGCACAGTTGTCCCGCATTCACCCCCAGGTATTCACCCAACTTGACACCTTGTCCAGCTTGCCCGGAATGCGGGATCCTGTTGTCGTTTTCGGGCATGCTGTTCCATCAAACGGAGTTCCCGAGGGAACGGTGTTTGCCATCAGTAGCGAAGGGGTGATGGTACCAAGCGGTATTGGTCAAGAGATCAACCTTGGCACCCGAACCCTTGCCACCAACCTTATTCTCCCCGATGTGGAGAAAAAGGTTCCTCTCATCCTGCGGGATATTCAACGTGTTCTTCCTACAGGCCCCAAGGCCACAGGCAAGATAGCCCTCTCCCGCAAAGACCTCTTTGAGATCTTCAGTCAAGGGGCACGATGGATACAAGAAAACAAATCACCAGAGTTCAGGGACGAACTGGAATACATCGAAGATCATGGCGATATCCCCGTATCCAATCTCTCCAGCATCCCCGAGTTCCTCTTCGAACAGGAACAGCGCCAATTTGGCACCATTCGACATTTTTTGGAAATTCAGATGGTGAGTGAGATCTTCGACGTTGAGAAAGCCCGCACCTATGGTCTTTTCAAAAACCAGATTCTCATCACCTACAGGGCTGGTTCCAATCGATTGGGGAAAAGTGTATGGTGGTATTACTATCACCTCTTTGCCGATAAAATGCAGGACTACCATCTGAGCCCCCCTCACCCCTCGCTCGTGTATCTTCCCAACGACACAGCAGAGGCACAGGCATTTTATCAAGCCGTCCAGTGTATATCAAACTATGCCCTTGCCAACCGTCAGTACATGGCAGCCCAGGTCTACAACATCCTCAATACCATGCTCAAAGACGTTGAGGCCAACACCATGTATGATAGTGCCACCAATACCATTCGGGTTGAAAACCTTTCCTTTGGCTCTCTTCCCGAAAAAGTGTATGTCTATCGCAAGGGAAGTGTTCGCTCTCAAATCCAAAGTGAAGAATACCTCTCAAAATCCTACCATGTGGTTGGAAATCCAACCCTCCTCTGGGGTGGAATTGGACAACCATCCTACATCCTCTCTGGCAAAGAGATTCTTCTCGAAAAAAGCTTTGGTTCCATGGATATCATGCCACCCAAGGTTCCCCCCATTGTTCTTCATGATCCCAATCTTCCCAAAAACCTCAAAGAAAAAGGAATATACTTGCGAACTTCCAACGATCATATTCACAGGAGATTCTATGCCCAGAACTATGATTCCCCGCGAACGGCTGTTGACTATTGGGTACGAAGTGGGCTGGGAAGTCGTATCGCTCTGGTCAAACCAATTGGTATCCTATTATCATAAGGATGAGGGTACTGTATGAAATCTGAGTTTCCCGTACCGGGAGACATTCATCCTGTTCTCGCTCTCGGAGTCCACGACTCTAACCTCAGGCTCATGGAACGTCTCCTCGATGTCAAAATTCTTGCTGTCAATGATATTCTCATTATCGAAGGAGAAGAGGCAAAATGCGATCAAGCCATGCGTGTGCTCAAGGAAATCTTCCAGTTAGCCCGTGGCAACACCCCCGTCTCGCACGGAGAGATCAAATTTCTCATCGAACAGGAGAGTCAGCTCTCTCTCTCTTCCTCCCGTCTTTTCACCGAAGGGATCACTATCACAAAAAAATCCCGAAAAATCAAGCCTCGCAACGCTCATCAAGCCAACTACATAGAAGCCATTCACCGGGACGATCTCATTTTTGGTGTAGGTCCTGCCGGAACAGGGAAAACCTATCTTGCCATGGCTGTAGGACTCTTCTATCTCATCAGCGGGAAAGTGAGAAGACTCATCCTTAGCCGTCCTGTTGTCGAAGCTGGCGAAAGCCTCGGTTTTCTCCCCGGAACGTTTGAAGAAAAACTCCACCCCTATCTTCGCCCCCTCTTTGATGCCCTTGAAGACATCCTTTCGAAAGAAGAAGCCGAAAGACTCCTCGCCTCCAATCAGGTGGAGATTGCTCCCCTTGCCTACATGCGTGGGAGAACCCTTTCCCATGCCTTTGTGATTCTCGACGAGGCTCAAAACGCCACACGAATGCAGATGAAGATGTTTCTCACACGACTCGGAGAGGGAACCAAAATGGTCGTCACTGGTGACATCACCCAGATAGATCTTCCCTCCTATCAGGACTCCGGACTTGTCGAGGCATTGCATCTTCTTACCAAAGTACCGGGAATCAGCATACTCTACTTTGATGAAGCAGACATTGTTCGTCATCCCCTTGTTGCCAAAATCCTTTCTCGGTATGAAACGAGGAAACCATGAAAGATTCCTTATTCGCTCGGTATGAGCTTCCCCTCCTCCTCTCTACTGCTTTTCTTGTTAGTACCATAACCCTCATGATGAGTTATCTTCCTCCCTCGCTCAAGGAGTACCGAGTTAACACCAGAGCTTCCAAACAACTGATCTCCCGTTATACGTTCTCCCATGAGGACACCCAAACTACCGAAACCCTTCGCAAAGCTCTTGATATGCGTCTCCCTCTTTCATACAAGCTCCTTGATAACAGCCTGCGAGAAAGCCAACGTCTCCTCCTTGAGTGGATAGCTGCTGCTACCAACGAAAACATTCAAAACTTCCAAAACTATCTCAAAACCCAACACGCTACCTACAGCGAATCAATAGAAAAATTTATCTTGCGCGATCGTTTTCTCATCGCACGCTATGAAAACCGTCTCCTCTTTACCCTTTCCTTTCTCTATGAAAACTATCTCTTTGTCCGTACACTCAAACCAACAACCAATACTTTCGTCTATCTTATTTCCCCCACAGAAACCAAAACCTTCCCTGTTTCCCGAATCATACTCACCCCACCAGACAAAAGCTTTCTTCTCGAGACTATTCAAAAGCTCTTCCATAGTAAAGATGAGCTTCTCAACGAAGCCATGGCAGAAATCCTTTTGTCCGTCCTCCAACCCAGTGCTGAACTCGATGAAACCACACGAGAACAAAGCATCCAAGCAGCCCTTGAACAAGAACTCCCTCGCAACATCATTCGCAAGGGAGATATTCTTATTTCTCAGGGAAGCATTGTCACCCCCCTTGATATGGAAAAACTCAGTGCCTACCGAAAATTCACCGAAAAGGTTTTCACTCAACAGTTTCCCATCCTGCTTTTTCTTATGCTCGTCACCTTTCTCCTCTTTCTCTATCGCTACAAAGACGAAGAAAGCCTCATAAAAAACAAAAATTATACTATCATCGTAGCGATTTTCTACATGCTTAATCATATCTTCCTTTGGTACAGTCACCTCTCACACAACACCTTTCTCATTCCCCCTTTCCTGAACATGCCATTTGCTATTCTCACCCTTACCCTTCCCGTTCTCCTCAACCATCAAAAAATCTCTTTTGTGGTACTCATCAACTTTGCCATCTACAGCCTCTTCTATCCACTTACCGATATTGTTACTTTTTCAAACCTCATGACTCTCGCCCTCTTCGCTCTCTACACCTCTTCCAAAAAACGCAAAAGCTTCACCAAACGCTATGATTTCCTCATTCTCGGCGTTTTTATCATTATTATCCAGGTCATTTTCACGCTTCTTTATGAATGGTTTTACCATGTTTCTGTTCCCCTCCAAAACTGGTTCTTCCTCCTTGTCTTCTGTGCAGGGAACGCCCTCATCTCGGCAATTGTTGCCTTTGGACTTCTCCCTCTCTTTGAGTATCTCTTCAATATCCCTACCTATTTTCGTCTCATCGAGCTCTCATCCCCCTCAACAAGTCCTCTCCTTCATGAACTCAGCGAAAAAGCCAAAGGTACCTATCTTCATTCCCAAACACTCGCTGAAATGTGCGAAGCCGCTGCCCGCGAAATAGGAGCCGATCCTCTCCTCACCCGTGTTGGTGCCTACTACCATGATGTCGGCAAACTTCAAAAACCAGAATTCTTCATCGAAAATCAGGACAAAGATAACCCTCATGACGAAATAAAACCCTCCCTCTCGATCTCCATTATCAAATCCCATGTCAAATACGGCATCGAATTTGCCAAAAAATATCGTCTTCCTCAGGAAATCATTAATTTCATTGAAGAGCACCATGGTACCACTTCCATTTCTTACTTTTATCACCAAGCTCTTTCCCTCTATGGAGAAGAAACCATTAACAGTAGCGACTATGAATACCCAGGGCCAAAACCAAGATCTCTTGAAACTGCCATTCTCATGCTCGCCGATGGCATAGAAGCCACAGCCCGAGCCTATGCTCAACGCGAGAAAAAACTCAGCATGCACACCCTCGAAGATATCATCGATGACATCATCGAACAGCGACTCCAATCAGGGCAATTTGATGAATGCCCAATAACCCTACTTCAAATACGACAGATCCGCGACGTTTTTCTTGAATACCTCTCTGCCCACTACCACAAACGACTTGATTATAACAGGAGATAAGCATGATGTGGCTTTTGCTTCCTCTCTCTCCTATTGTTGTTCCCAACCATGAAGTTGCCATCACACAGACCATCGAAGTCGTTTACCCCGTTAGTGGCACGGTTCTCTCCTACGAGTTTGAACAGGAGCTCTCTCCTCTCGTGCTAGTACAGGGACATTCCTTCTCAAATGGACTACGCCTTTATCTCTCCCATGTTTCCCTTACCAACCTCACCATTCCCCCCCTTCGTGTTCTCCTTGTTCAGAGCAATACCACCAACACAGTTGTGTTTGATGGCTGGATCCTCCGTGTTACCAACACCCACACCCCTCCTGACAAACTCCACCCCCTTGCTCCCATTTACCGTTTTCATGATTGGACATGGTTGTGGATTATTCTTTCCCTTGGTATTATCGCTACAGCTGGTTGGCTTTTTCTCAAACAACGAAAAAAGCAACAAAACGAACAAACCTCCATCACTCCTACCGAAACCATTGCTGACCACCTTGAACGTCTCAGAAGTGCCATTGACAGCCTTGAAGAAAAAACCTACTACTCTGAGATAGCCTTCCTCCTTCGACAGATACTGGAGAATGTTTACGGCTTCCCCGCTCGAGAAATGGGAAGTCGGGAGATTGCTTCCAACATCCCAGCCGAAAACGAACTCAAAGAGAGTATCCTCGATGTGCTCAAATGGTGCGACAGAGTAAAATATGCCCGCCACACCACATCAAACGAAAAACGCCATGAAATCTTTGCATCGCTTGAAGAGATTTACCACCACCTCATGCCACCCTCAGAAGAAACAAAAACGGAGGAAACGCGATGAGATTTCTCCATCCATGGTTTCTTGTGGGACTTGTCGTTGTTCCCATCTATCTCTGGCTACGACATTCCCAACGATTCTGGGGAAAAGCACAGGATCTCCATCTCCCAACAGCGGATCTCCATCTTGCTCCAAAATCACCATTCTGGGTTCAGTGGTATGACACCGTCCTCGATGCCCTCGTCGTCATTGGCATCACTATGGGTGTCCTTGCCCTTGCTCGCCCCATAGGTGGCCAATCCCTCACACAGGACAATCTCTACGGTATTGATATTGTTCTCGTCATTGATGTCTCGGAAACTATGCTCTTTGTTGATGAGATTCCCTCGTTCCTCGTCAAAAAACGCCTCTACAACGAGCTCATCTACGAAGATCCCACAGGCAATGTCATCAATTACAACCGCCTCAATTCTGCCAAACAGGTCATCAAAAACTATGTAGAAAAACAATCCCAAAATCGCATTGGGATTGTACTTTTTGGATCGTATGCCTACACCCTCGCACCCCTCACCTTTGATCGTGAGATGATACTCAGACTCATTGACCAGATAGCATTCAACCCCGCCAACAATCGTACCGCTATAGGGATGGGTATAGCCACTGCCATCAACCGCTTCGCCTCCTCCAAAGCCAAAAGCAAGGTAATCATTCTCCTCACTGATGGTATGAACAACGCGGGACTCGTCGATCCACGAACTGCCACAGCCATTGCCAAAGAAAAAAATATTCGCATCTACACCATCGGCTTTGGTAATCCCGATGCTGTTCTTCAACCAGCCGACAGATCCCTTCGCTTCTATGTCCTCCGTTCAGGGGAATCCATAGACGAAAACCTTCTCTCATGGATGGCAGAACAAACAGGGGGGAAATATTACCGTGCTTACGACCGAAACGCCCTTGAAAAAATCTACAACGACATTGATCGCCTTGAGAAATCTCACATCACTATTCAGCGAAAGATTTTTTGGAAAGAGAATTTCTGGCCTTTTGCCTTCTTAAGCTGGTTGTGCCTTATGCTTTGGATGGGGATTCAGGCTGTGCTTGTGAGGCTCCCGTAGCATAATCGGGATACTCCTTCAAAAACCACTCCAAATACTCATCCTGCAGGGAAAACATCTCTCGAGCATCCTCTTCGCCTCGTTCATGATCATAACCAAGGAGATGAAGAAGTCCGTGAATGGCAAGATTTGCCAGTTCGCCTTCCCAAGACAACTCATTTTCTTTGGCCTGATCTCGAGCCTTTTCTGTTGAGATAACCACATCCCCCAACATCTCCACAAATTCATCCCCATCTTCCCGTACCATTTGGGAAAAATCAAGAGGCTCGCCCTCCTGCAATGAAAAAGCAAGCACATCGGTGGGATAATCTTTTCCACGATAAAGGCTATTGAGCTTCTGAATCGCTCCATTATCACAAAAAAGAAAAGAAACACCATACTCACCCGCATTGGCTTCAGCCAAAATCCTTCTCCCCAGATGCAACAAACGATCAAAAAAAATTGGATCGTCAAAAAGCTCCTGCTCATTACGAATCTCTATCATTTTACCACCTTTCAGGAAGATAACAATGCTCTACAGCTTCAACACCACCGTTGTGAAGCCTCACCATCCCATAATACCTGTTCTGAAGAGCACCAGGGTTAAAATACACAATCCCATCCTCGTTGACAACAGTCTGCTCATGCGTATGTCCAAAGAGAACCAGATTTATCCCCAGATGAAGGGCATGCTTTTTAAGAAAAACCATTGTTGAATGCACACTGTAGCGGTGACCATGGGTTGCAAGAATCTTTACCCCCTCATACTCTACTATCCGCTCCCACTCTACCTCCATATTCATGTCGGGGAAAACCGTCTCCATGTTACCCTTCACCATGATGAGAGAACTCACATCATTCAAAAAAGAGAGCATATCATAACTTTTGTCGCCCAGGTGAACAAAAACATCAAAATCCCCCTGATGTTTTCGAATCACATCATAAATGTAGTCAACCTTGCCATGCGAATCACTCACCACTAACAAACGCGTCAAAACAGCTCCTCCCTCCCTTCGCTCTTAATTCTGACGCTCAATCCGTGTTGTGTACTTATTCACAAAGGGGGTAATCTCAATGGTATCCACTCCATCCTCCGATGTAGCCACAAAAGGAACAGAGTGAGCCCCATCCTTGAGGTAAAAACGAATCGAGAATCTCCCATCGGGGGAGAGCTGAATAGGCACACCTCCAAGGGTTACCTTTGCCGTTGGTTCTGTTGCCCCATAGACAATGAGTTCTGTATGAAGTTCGGCCCAAAAACCTCGTTTTTTCGAGGGCTGGATCACAGCCATACCACCGCTTCCTGAGGAAACCTGTCCCGATGAAAGCCCCGAAGGAGCAGACACCCATTCACTGACCACCTCAGAACCAACCAGCCTGTGAATCACATAGCCACCCGAACGCTCAAACAGCTTTTCCTGTCGCTCCAAACGAACTGCCTCATCCGAACGAAGCGATGGAGAAACACTTGCAGCCTCTACCGTAACAGAAGGCTTTTTCTCAACGGGCTTATCGGTCGGAACAGTAATCTGATTGGACGCCGTGAGAGAAACAAAAACACCATTTAAGAAATAGCCCAACTCCCCGCGATAGTGCATATTTGCAAGAGGAACATTAATATACCAGTTCCTTGCTGTCAACTTCACCTCAATATCCATCGTCTGTCGATCCCCATAGAAAAGCCGAATAACCAGAGGAAGATTTTCTGTAGCAAGCTTCTTTCGGCTCGACTCAGAAAGATCCCAGTAGGCATGAATCCAGTAGGGATCCTGAACAAGAAGCGTTAGCTTATCTTCGTTATAACTCTCTGGGATCTCATAAATATCACTGAGATCAAGGGTAACAGGTTTCCTTCCCTCGCGATAATCCTCTATTTCAAATTTTCTACTCTCACCCGCCATAACCAGTGCCTCTTGCTCCAATGAGGCAGAAGGAGGTGTTTGGGTTCCTGAAGCGGTTGCCTTTGGAGAACGCTGACCTGCTGCCTTCGTAGGCTTTGTCGCTTTTGGAGTAGCTGCAGGCTTTTTCCCCTTCGCCCCCTCACTTTCCCCTGCTAATAACTTTTCTATAATCTCATCCTTGGTAGCAGAAGCTGCCACCTTGATATTTTTTTCCTTTGCCAGTGCTAAAAGTTCTGTTTTGGTCTTTTTTTGAAGCTCCGTCTTCGTCATATGCCCTCCTTACTCTTTTCCTTAGTAAGTATTGTATTGCAAAATACTATTCCTGTCAAGAAAAAAGCAAAAAACTCCTCAAAAATTGTTGTGGTATATTGCGCCAAAAAAAAAAAAAAAAGGACTCTTCGCTCTCTTTATCTGGACGACATACCGACTCTTTTTCTCCTTTCACTTCACCCGTTCCCACGGTTCCACATCCCCCTCAACGACATAAAAAACAGGATTCACCCTTACCTCCCTCTCTTGACTACAAAGCATCTCATAGCGTTCTCTCTCCCGCACTTGCAACTTGGCACAGAGATGAATAAACTCATAGTTAACCTGCCCGTTTGTCACAGGCAGAATCCCCTCTCGTACATCTGAACTCTCAATCCTGGATAGATCAAAACTATAGCCCCTTCTCTTTGCCTCCTCCCAAACAAAATAGAGAAAGGAATCAATAGCCACGAGAGGGTATTCATACCCTCGAAAACGAATGAGCTGGGGATGGTTCCGATAACCACGAGTAGCTCCACATAAAACCTTGCGAGCCAAAAGCCCCTCCCTCCACACAGCGAGAAGACCTTTGGTATCCAAATACTCAGGATGAAGCGACCAAAGCCTCACTTTTTCCTCCTTTAAGAATATACACCAAAACACGTTTTTTCGCAAAATTTTGCAAAAAAACAAAAAAACCGCTATGATAAAAAGGCATTATGACAGACATAGCAGTGCAGATGTTTTTTTTTCGCATTATGTGGCTGGGCTTTTTTTCGAATATTGTATTTCCTTAACCCAAAGACCTTAAAGCGTTTTCCTCTCACACAAAACCACTCCTCCTTTATTTCCATCATTATTCCCTGCCGTAACGAAGAAAACCGTCTTCCCTTTCTTCTTGACTCCCTTTCTCAGCAAACCTACAAAAATTTTGAAATCATTATTGTGGATGACCACTCTCAGGACAAAACCGTCGATATTGCCAAAACCTACCACGCTCGAATCATCCCGCTCGATCAAGTCTCCCCATCATGGCAAGGAAAAAGCGCCGCCTGCTATGCTGGTGCTCTTTCCGCCAAGGGAGATATTCTTCTCTTTCTTGATGCCGATGGAGTACTTTCTCCTTCTGCCCTCGACTATCTCCTTGAACATTTTTCTCCCCATGCGGTTCTTTCCTCACAACCCTACCATACCACGAAACACTGGTTTGAAGATTTCTCCCTCTACCCCAACCTTATTACCATTCTTGGTTTAGAAGCGGGCCACTTCAAAAACCCCTTTCAAACAACACGAGGTTTCTTCGGCCCCTGCATGATGGTAAGTAAACAAGTCTATTTTGCTGTTGATGGACACCTTACCGTTAAGGATAGCATTCTTGAAGACATGGATCTCGGAAAGCAATTCAGCCAGGCTGGCTATCCTGTACTTCTCCTCCCCCACAACTATCAGATTACCTTTCGGATGTATCCAGAAGGCATCCTCACCCTCTTCCGCGGTTGGATGAAAAACATGGCTCTTGGTGCCATTCGCTCCAATATACTCACCATTCTCCTCATTACAGGGCTCATTACCACCTCGTTCAGCATTCCCATCTCCCTCATCAAGGCATTCCTCGCTCGCAACTGGTTTCTCACAACCTTGTATACAACTTTTTACTTTCTGTATGCCTTTCTCCTCTCATTGTCAGCCAAAAGAGTGGGAAGCTTCCGATGGCAAAGCTATGTACTTTTCCCCCTCTTTTCGTTCTTTTTTGTCATCGTTTTTGTCTCATCTCTTTTTGCTAAACTCTTTCATATTCCCATCTTTTGGCGAGGGAGAAACATTAAACCATGAAAAACGGGGTTTTTCTCATCATTTTCAATTCACTCTTTTGGATAATCATCCATATGATCAGCGGGTATCTTTCTCACCTCATTCCTGAAACCATATATCGTCCATCCTCCACTCTCTTCAAACCACAATGGTGGGAAAAAAATGGCAAAATCTACGAAAAGCTCTTTCTCATCAAACGCTGGAAAGACAAACTTCCCGAGGCTGGAGAATTCTTTCGTCTTCATCCCTTCAACAAAAAACATCTTCTCTCCACCGATCCTGCCTACCTCAACCGCTTTTTGTTGGAAACCTGTCGGGCAGAGATGGCACACCTCCTGCCTATCGTTTTTCTCCCTCTCTCCTTTCCCTTTAATCCCCCCATAGGAGACTCCATCATGGCTCTCTATGCCTTTCTTGCCAACATTCCCTTTATCATGATCCAACGCTACAATCGCATCCGTCTCCTCCGTATCGCAAGCAAAAAATCCCCCTCTCGATAAGCCACAAAATAAAAAAGCGCCACCCATACGGGTGGCGCTTCGTTTGCTCCACAATTAGTACATATCTCCCATACCGCCAGAAGGCATTGCAGGAGCTTTTTCCTTTTCTGGCTTGTCGGTAATCATAACCTCTGTGGTGAGCAGGAGACCAGCAATAGAGGCAGCATTCTGGAGAGCTGTGCGCTCCACCTTCACAGGGTCAATGATACCAGCCTTCATCATATCAACCCACTCATTGGTGAGAGCATTGTATCCCATGCCATTCTTGGACTCCTTAGCACGATGCACAACCACTGAACCATCGATTCCAGAATTGTCTGCGATCAAGCGCATAGGAGCCTCCAGAGCACGGCGAACAATCTCAATACCAACCTGCTCTTCCTCATTTTCGCCCTTCAAGCCCTCAAGAGCCTTCTGTGCCAAAATAAGGGAGAGTCCACCACCAGGAACGATACCCTCTTCCACAGCAGCCTTGGTAGCAGAGAGAGCGTCCTCAACACGAGCCTTCTTCTCCTTGAGTTCAACCTCAGTAGCAGCACCAACACGGATCACTGCCACACCACCAGAGAGCTTCGCCAGTCTTTCCTGGAGTTTCTCGCGATCATAGTCAGAAGTAGTATCTTCGATCTGCTTCTTGATCTGCTTGATACGAGCCTCGATAGCTTCCTTCTTTCCAGCGCCACTTACAATAGTGGTGTTCTCTTTATCAACTTTCACCTTCTTAGCCCGACCGAGATCAGCAAGGGTTGCATTTTCAAGCTTCATACCCTTCTCTTCAGAGATCACCTGACCACCGGTGAGAATAGCAATATCCTCAAGCATAGCCTTACGGCGATCACCAAATGCAGGAGCCTTCACAGCAACACAGTTAAGGGTTCCGCGAAGCTTGTTCACAATCAAGGTAGCCAAAGCCTCTCCTTCAACATCTTCAGCAATGATAAGAAGGGGTCGTCCCGACTGAGCAATCTTCTCAAGAAGAGGCACAACCTCTTTAATAGAAGAAATCTTCTTGTCATAAAGGAGGATAAAAGGATCATCGAGTTCAGCAATCATGCTTTCAGCATTGGTTACCATGTAGGGGGAGAGATAACCACGATCAAACTGCATTCCTTCAACCACATCGACATAGGTATCCAGAGACTTGGACTCTTCAACCGTGATCACACCATCTTTGCCCACCTTGTCCATAGCCTCAGCGATAAATTCACCAATCGTCTTGTCGTTGTTGGCAGAAATAGCAGCAACATCACGGATCTCCTCGCGATCGTCAACTTTCTTAGCAAGCTTCTTCAACTCTCCAACAACAACTTCAACAGCCTTGTCAATACCCTTTTTGATCAGAGTAGGATTACTTCCAGCAGTCACATTCTTAAACCCTTCGCGAATAATCGCATGAGCGAGAACAGTAGCCGTTGTGGTACCATCACCAGCAATATCGTTGGTTTTGGTAGCCACTTCCTTTACCAACTGGGCACCCATATTTTCAAACTTGTCCTCAAGCTCAATCTCCTTTGCCACAGTAACACCATCTTTGGTGATCGTGGGTGCACCAAACTTCTTGTCGATCACCACATTACGACCACGAGGTCCAAGTGTTGCGCCCACTGCCTTCGCAAGCTTCTCAACACCTGCGAGAATCTTCTGATGCGCTTCACTCGAAAACAACAAATCTTTCGCCATAGCATCACTCCTTTTTCTTGAATTTTTGATATAAATATACGAAAAAAAACTTCTCATCGTCAAATCCAAATGCAAGACTTTCTCGAATTCAAGCAAAATTACCAAATATCCGATAAACAAAAGAGAAGCGTTTCTCAGGAGATTGTAATGAAGTATAGCTCTTTCTTTCTCTTCCTCCTCTGGGGACTCGTATTAGCACACGGTCAGGATCTTCAGGTAGAACTCAAATTCTACAAACAATCCTACCGTATCAATGAAGATATTCCAGTCCAAATTCTTGTCTACAATCTCTCCGACAAGCCACAGGAAATCTATGTCTCCCCTCTGATATACGAGACATTCTTTTTTGACATTCGCACAACCAAAAACCTAGCCGTTCCTCTCAAGGATGATTTCATCATCAAGCGCGAAAACCTCGTTTCCGACTATGCACAAGCCCGAAAGATTGTTCTCATGCCTGGGGAATCCTTCTCCAGAGATATTCTTATCAATGAGTGGTTTGATCTCTCTGAAGTAGGGTACTATTCCATTTCAGGGATCTTCTATCCACGACCAGACCTCACCAACGACATGTTTCGCTCCTTTACCTACAAAATCGCCATCAAACCCCCTCAGGTTATCGAAGAGTCAGTAGCTAAAGAAGAAAGCAAACGACAGGCAGAGTTTCAACAGATACAGAAACTCCCCCCTTATGATGCCATAGCTGACATGTGGGACGCCAAAACCAAAAAGGATTGGGAACGTTTCCTTTTCCACATTGATGCAGAAAGACTCATCATGGCTTTTAACGATTACAAAGAGGCATATCTTTCAGCACGCACGGGACAGTATCGCCTCCAGATTGTGGAGGATTTCAAACGCTATCTCACCGTCCATTGGCAGGACAGAATCCTCCAATATACGATCAAAGAAGCTTCCATCAAAGGAACAGATGCCGAAGTAGTTTCCGATGTAGAGTTTGCCGTACGAAATCAAAGCTACATTCTTCGCTACTATTTCAAACTCTACCAGAATACCGCGGGGCAATGGCTTGTCTACGATTACAGTGTAGTAAGGATAAAATAATGACACTCTATCCTCTTGTGTATCCACGGGCATCAATCAAAGACGATATCATTCGGGTAGGATGCGATCCCCTTGCCGTCGGTATCTTCTCTCAAAAAACTGACATTGTTCCCATCTACATCCACGATGTCAAGCCCGCCATGGCAAACATCATCAAACAAGAAATCATCTCCCAAAAAGGTGACGCTGTTGTCCACAGGGAGAGTGTAAGCTGCAGTGTAGAAAAAACTGACATCATCCTTCTTGGATCATTTTCTGTTCTTCAAAACTTCGTCACCAAACTCAAGATGCACCCCTACCCAACACTCACCGAGCTCACCAAAAAGATAGAACAACTCCTTTCCAACCTCAAAAACCCAATTATCCAGCAAGTTTCACCTCACGGAAGGGTAATACGCTATACCACTCCCCTCATCATGGGGATACTCAATACCACCCCCGATTCCTTCTTCGACGGGGGAAAATACACATCCCTTGACGATGCCCTCAAACGAGCAGAGACAATGATAAACGAAGGAGCCGATATTATTGACATCGGGGGAGAATCAACCCGACCTGGCTCTGACCCTGTTCCCATCGAAGAAGAACGCGAACGTACCATCCCTCTCATCAAGGCACTCCGTAAACACTTTTCCGTTCCCATTTCCATCGACACAACAAAATCTCAGATAGCCCTTGAAGCGATAGAAGCAGGAGCAGACATCATCAACGACATCAGTGGCATGACCTTTGATCCCCACATGAAAAACATCTTCCGACAAACCGAAGCCATCGGTATCGTAGGGCACATCAAGGGCACACCCAAGAATATGCAAACAAACCCAACCTACACCAATGTCATCCAAGAACTCATAGAATACTTTGAAATGCGCCTCCAGGACATTGCAAACTCTCCCTCTCTTTACCAAAACCTGATCATCGATCCCTGTATTGGTTTTGGGAAAACCCCCGAACACAACCTCACCATTCTAAAACACACCGCTGCATTCTGCTCTTTTGGACTTCCCGTCCTCATTGGGGCATCCAGAAAATCCACCATCGGCAAGCTCTTACAACCTGAAAACCCCGTTCCGCCCGAAGAACGCCTCTATGGAACCCTTGCAGCCCACATGTTTGCCTGGATGGAAGGGGCTATGATTGTTCGTGTTCACGATGTCAAAGCCCACAACGATATACGAAAGACCCTCCTCGCTATAAAGCAAGAAGCCATTTCTTCCGAAAAAGATGTATAAGGGGAAAACCATGCGAGATTACAAATCCTACTTTGCAGGAAGAAAGCTTTCTTCTTCATCCCAACAACCAGTAAAACCTCAAAAAGAAAAAACGCCCTACGTTTTCTTCTCTCCAGTCTTTGTCTTTGTCGGAGGAGCTATTCTCATCGGTGTTGTGAGCACAGCACTCGCATGGTACGGTTTTCGCCAACTCCACCAACCAGAGAAAACACTCTCCTATGCCGGAAAAATCATCCTTGAGCAACAAATCTCCGACTATACAACACCACGAGGGATCGGTGGTAGCGAACCTATTGCCTCTAATGCTACCAAAGATCTGCATTTCTATTTCTACGAGATAAAGCCCGGCGATTCCCTCGCCTCAATAGCCAAGAAATTAGGTACATCAATGGATAGTCTCATCAGCCTCAATAGCCTTGAAAACGCCCACTTCCTCGCACCCGGCAACAAAATTCTCGTCCCCAATCTCGATGGTGTTCTCTATATGGTCAAAAAAGACGACACCCTTGACAAAATCGCTTCCAAATACAAAATCTCCGTTGACGACATCCTTGACTACAACGACATTGACAACAACCATATCGAAGCAGGGGATGTTCTCTTTCTCCCCGGTGCATCCCTAACAGCAGAAGAACGAGCCAAAGCCCTGGGATACCTCTTTGCCAAGCCCGTTCGCGGAAGGTTCACCTCTGGTTTTGGGATTCGTATCGACCCCTTCACCGGCTCACGAGGTTATCATGCGGGTATTGACATCGCAGCCCCATACAACACCCCCATCCGAGCAGCCAAAGAAGGAAAAGTTGAATTTGTAGGATGGAAGGGGGGCTATGGACTCTGCGTTATCATCAAACACCAAATGGGATACGAAACAGTGTATGGTCATTTGGCTTCTACGTTAGTAACAGAAGGTCAATATGTCAAACAGGGTCAAATAATCGCAAAGATGGGAAATAGCGGTCGCTCAACAGGCACGCATCTCCACTTCGAAGTCCGCCGCTACGGAAAACCCACCAATCCCACCCGTATCCAAGGATTGGCCAAGTCAAGCCGCCACTGGTATTAGAAAACTAAGAAACGGCATTTTCTGTGAACTTTTCATTTTCAAACTTTCTGCCACAGCTATTGCCTTGTTTCAGGTTTAAGGCAACAAAAACGAAAAATCTTGCTCACTACTTTTTCTTACTCACCACAATAGAAAGTGCCGTTGTCAGCTTCAGAATATTCTGATTCAACAAACGAATTCGATTACAGAGAACAACAGACATTGCTTTAAGAAGCTTATATCCTATTGTATGATTCTCCTCACAAAGCCTGTAAAAATCCTCCTGAAGAACCTCGTACAATTCTACATCGCTCACCGCTTTTACCGTCGCAGAACGAGGAGCCCCGGTGAGAAGAGACATTTCCCCAAAAAACGGCATCTTTGTTTCATCATAGGTGGCAATAGACTTTTCTGCTTCCATCCACTGATCAGATCCCCCAACCTTTAGGGTGATCTGACTACTCACCTGTACTGTTCCTTTTTTGAAGAGAAAGAGAGAAGTCCCCTCTTCACCCTCACTCACAATAATCTCCCCCTTTTTATACCACCTCTCGTGCAAAATTTTTGCCACACTCTGACGTTCCTCTTCTGTAAGGTCTGTAAACAACCCCATTTTTGCAATAAATGTTTCTCTCTCTTTCATACTCTCCTCAACGTATCACAAATGCATGGGTATCATTTGCTGAAAGGATATAGTCATCCGACGGGTTAATCTTCACATGCTGCTGGACACCCTCTCCGGAAACCTCAGATGCCAACAATTTAGAACGAATAAACTCATCAATGGCGTCATTGCCCTGAAGCATATCCGTAATACTAAGCTCCTTTTCCGTCCGATACAATCCCACCACAATCGACTTCTCCTGTTCACGAACGGCGAGAAAATACTCCCGAAAGGGCTTCCCGACAAAATGCGGATCCACCCGCATCAAGGTGAGACGTGGGTATTCATAACTCGCCACCAAATCGTTAAAAAACGCAGGCATAGCAGGCGAAATAAGCGAAGCCGAAAGAAGCGTAGGGCTAAAAGCCCCATTAACAATCACATTCTCCACACCTGCCCGTTTTACCGCACTGATTTTTTCCGTTTTGATCACCTCCACACTCACAACCAAATCAGGAGCAAGCGCCTTAAGACTCAGCGTTGCCATAATGGTACGCTCATCGGCATCATCCAAAGACCGATGATGAAAATTATCCGCCAAAATAAAAGCATGCAGAGCATTCTCCACATTGGCTCGCTTGAGAACCGCCTCACGAGTATAGTCCCCAAACACAAAACGAAGAGCCATATGCGGAAACTTATTTTTCACCTCAAGAAACTCATCCTCCGTCATATCATTCACCAACACTACATTCAGACTCTTCTCCTCTGAAAACTCTGGAAGCATCATCAAAAGCTTATCCAGATAACTATTCACACCGAGAATAAGGATATGATTTTTCACTCTCACGGTCGTCAACCCCCTTCTCTCTTTGAGTTTTCGATCTATCAAAAACGAAACAATCTGTCCACTCAAGATAGCATAGAACGCTACACCAAAAAAAATCACCACCGCACCAATGATTCGCCCCATGGTTGTTTTGGGGACAACATCGCCGTACCCCACCGTCGGGATAGTCACAATAAGCCACCACAAAGCATCCCCAATCGAACGAAAGAGTTCATTCCCCTTTGAGTGTTCAATCCACCAGATCAATGGCACGAACAAAAGAAGCACTCCAAAAAGAGCCATCACAAGCTGATTACTTGGTTCTACAACCCAGTTCGTTATCCGTAGCCAAAGAGAGGCAGAACGAGGTTTAGTTCTTCTTGTCATTCACCCTTTTCACTCTCTTTAATAATTTTTGTGAGGAGTTGTTTCCCGTCCTCTTCCAACCCCAAGAACTCCATAGCAATATTGATACCTGCATTCTCCCCCGGAATATAATTGGTACGAATCACCCTTGCCCGAACATCAAGCTGCATATCATTGTACTCAATCCCAAGCCTCAAAATGGTATTCTCTTTGATGGTATGCATCAAATACATATTCTTGTTAATAACAGAAACCCCACCAAGTGAAATATCCACAACCTCCATATATTCATTCTTATTCTCCGGAGACGATGCATACGACTTCACCAAAACTTCGCCAATAATATCTGCCAAACTTCGGATATAAAACACATCATAGATACTCAGTTCCTTCTTTCCACTATTCTTCGGTACAGTAATTTCTATTGCCCCCATTACCTTATCCCCTATCAAGATTGGCAACAAAAGATAAGAAGAAATCCCCCTACTGATATAGGTCTGACGAATCTTATCCAAAATATCAGGAGACATCTTCTTCTTCACCATTTCAAAATACTTCTCATACCCAATCACCCCAAACTTTTCCCCAATGTGGAGATAATTGGGGATATTTTCCGTATCCGAAATCCAAAAGGGCTTCTTGTAGGTATAAACCACCTTTTCCAGTGGTGAAATCTGTTCGAGATTTTTAAAAATATTGATCTTGAACTGCGGGCTAAAACGTTTAATCTCCTCTCCCACCGTAGTAAGAATCTTTTTTAAATCGGGATTTTCTTCCTTGAGAGCAAGATAAATCACCCGCAAATTTTCAGGAAGTTCGGATACATTTACCTGTGCCACATCCTGCGGCTTGGTTTCAATCTTTTTGATGTACACACGCACCATGTCTGGATTCTTCAGTGTATAGCGACCAAACTTCCGAACAGGGTGATACCATATCCTCTCTGGCAAAAGTACGTCAATAGAACGTAGCTGAAAATTATACATTCTCACCGTCGTAGGAGAAGAATAGTAAAAATTCTTATTATACTCAAACGAAAGAACAACATGCTGAATAGGGAGCACAGAAGGTTCCTTTTCAAAAAAGAGAGAAAGCATCGTCATATCGACCCGGGTTACAAAACCATTAATTCGAAACTTCTCCTTCTGCCCCTCGAGCACAACAGCCAGGCGTTTGATACGGGCATGATTATAGAGATTAATAATTTCATTCTTTTGACTGATTTCTTTATCCATACTGTTTCTCCCTTTTTAGGGTTGTAACCTCAAAAGATACACATCCCCTCCCCGTGTTCCAACAAAAAGACGTTTTTTATGTGGTTCGTACTGAAAGGCCATGACATCAGACCCCACATTCTCCATGCCCACAACCTTTTCCTTTTGCCAATCCCAAAAAAAGATCATATCATCCTCACCCCCACTTGCGAGATACACTTCATCAAGAAAGGTAAGTACCAACACCGCCCCAGCATGCCCACGAAGCGAACGAAGGGGTTTTGACGATCGTACATCCCACACATACACGATGCCATCTCCTCCACCGGAAGCAAAAACTCCACCCTGTGGAGACAAAGCCACATACTCCACCGAAAGCATATGCTCCCGTACTGTAAATATCGGCAAAAGATCAGGAAAAGTAAACACAGAGACAAAACCATCCTCTCCACCCGCAATCAACACACCCTTTTTCTCATCAACGACGAGACTCCACACCTCTTCCATTGAAATCTTCTTCTCCTGAACAAGAGAAAGATCCGGCAGCTTCCACAAACGAACAAACCCATCCGCTCCCCCCGTTGCCACCAAATTGCCTACAGCGCGAATTGTCTGAATCCCGTTTTTATGTCCCTTCTTTCGGAGAAGAGTACGTCTCTCCTTCATATCCCACACACAGAGAGAATCATACGCTCCATAGACCAAAAGCCCACTCCCTGCAAAGGCAAGCGGCATTCCCCAGAGAGGCTGATACTGTTCTCGAATTGTCGCCACCTGATTCCAGTCCGAAGTGCGCCATATCTTGATCGTTCTATCAGCGCTTCCTGTAGCGAGATACTCTCCATCAGAAGAAAAAGCCCCATAAAAAATATAGCTCGAATGAGCATGAAAATTCGTCTCCCGCACAAAGGGAGAACGTTCCTGAAATACAAATTTACTCGTTGGCTTTACAACCCTCTGACAGGCTATACTCGCCATCGCCAACGCAAGAACAACCCCCACCCCCACCATGATTCTCGAGCTCATCAGCACCCCCCTCAAAGCGAAAAAGGGCCACCCATCCTGAGTAGCCCCGTTTCTCTTTCTCTTACCAGTTATCAATCATATCATCCGGATTGAGGTTCATCTCAGAGTAGAGATCCACATCAGCCGTCAGATAGTCAAAGTAAATGTAGAACGGCCGACCTATCATATCATCAGGCTCAAAATCAATTCGGAACCCAAGGAAGGTAATACCTCTCTCCTCCGAAACCTTGTAGTTTTCCTGCTCAATGGTGTCGGGAATATTGATTGTCATCTGCTTCCATCCAACCCAGATGAGCCTATCACCACGAAGGTACTTTATACGATCAAGATAGTCGCGAAGCACAACGCTCAAGACATGGCGATAGTTTCTTCCCACAACCCACACCTTGAGATTCTTGGTAATACCACGAATCTTGGCTGGTTTTGCTGGAGTAATAGAAACCCACGACCAATCTCGCTTCATAAACGACACCTTAACACCAAGCACATACTTGTTTTTGTCCGACTTCAGTGCCACAGGAGAACCCTCTCGACGAATGGCCGATGCATACCCATAGTCACGAGGAATAAAAGCTGTCCATTCACCAGCTGCCTCAAAATCATCAACCAGAAGTGTCTGCAACAGCTCTGTTGCTACGGTTCTGTCGGCAGACTCTCCCGCATTCGTGTTAATAATCGGGAACTCACCCAGACGAAGATTTCCCCCTGTGTTTTGCACCTGTTGAGCATAAGCAGCGCTCACAATAACCAAAACAATAACCAACCACTGTATTCTTTTCATAGCTTCTCTCCTTTGGCTTTTACCATTTATTGTTGGCTAAGTCGTCGCCATTAAACCGCTCAAGATAGACATCCGTCTGAACCTGAAGATAATCAAGATAGATATAAAACTGGTCAACCCTTTCTTCAGGATGGCTCCAGAGTTTAATCATCTCAAGCTTCAAAGGCTTCAAAAACGGCACATGATTTTCTGCCTGTGGAATATATCCAGGAACGGTGGTTCGCAGATTCTTCCACCCTACAAACTTTATGTCTCCAGCTGGCACACGATGCAAAAAGCCTTTGTAATCACGGAGATAAAACTCAAGCCAGTAGTTGTAATTTCCACCCCAGACCCACATATCCAGGCTCTTTACCACACCCACCAGAGTTACATTCGTTTCCTTGAGATCACCTGCATTGGAAGGCTTACCATTGGCATCCACTCCCGCTCGAGCAAGATTATAAGGGAGAATCTCTACATAATTGTACCCTTTACGCACAAACTGTGCCTTAACACCCAATACCCACTTCTGTCTCTGCTCCATTTCCTCAGGAATACCGAGGGGCTTTCCTGCAAAATAAGCAGAATTACATGCCTCTGGATCCACAGGGCTCGCAGGATCCATAATATTCGAAGGCTTTGCAAAACGGGAGAAGCGAGCCTTCCACACTAAGTTGTTTGTCTGATCCTTCTCATCACCAAAATCACTGATCAGAAACGTCTGCAGATTCACTGTTTCTCTGTCTTTGTCAGAGAAACCCCATCCAAAAAGCGAGGTCGTATACACAGATAAGAGCACTATTGACAGTATTACAATAAACCACGTCCTTTTGTATCTCATAAACCTCTCCTTAAGTTTATTTCTCTAATATAGCATCAATTTTATTTTCGGCATTTACCAGCACAATCTTTGGTGAAAATGAAAAAATTTTTTCTTCTTCTATCTGTCCAAATGCCGCAATAATCACCCTGTCTCCAACACGATTAAGATGAGCCCCCGCCCCATTAATACAGATCACACCGCTCCCCTTTTCTCCTTTGAGGGCATAGGTCACCAAGCGAGAGCCATTGGTAATATTCCAAACATGCACCTGCTCATAGGGATAAATAGAAGCAGCGTTCATCAACTCCTCATCAATCGTAATACTCCCCACATAGTCGATATTAGTTTCTGTTACCACTGCGCGGTGTATCTTAGATTTCAGTACCGTTAGCATCATATGGTTTCCGTTCGCTCCTTTCGCCCTTTATTGTACAGGCTTTTTAGTCTTTTGTAAAGTCTATTCCAAATTCAAATAAAAATCCGTTGTGTTTCCCCAATAGCGAGATTCTGTTTTCAACACCTTCCCCGAGGCATTTTTAATCACATAAGTGAGATAGATATTATACTTGCCCTTGGGGAGAAAATCACCATAAATAGTTCTTCCATTCCAATAGCGAGTATACTGTGCCTGACTATTAATCACCTCAATCCCATGAACACGACCTATGAGGTGAGAACTCTGCACCTTCCCGCTCTTATAGGGAACAGCATAGAGATAAAAATCCACTGTTTTTCCCTCTTTTGTAAACACCCACGAGGAAATTTTGATAGCCCGTCGAGGAGAAAGCATCTGTCCCTTCTTATCACTCCCCACTTTCATATAACTTCCAACCTTTGCAACCGATACAGATCGAGAGGCTACCGCCTTTTGAGAAGAGGGGGAAGCCTCTGGCTTTTCAATGGGTTTATCCCCAAGAGATGCAATCTCTACCACCTCGTTGGTGACTGGCATAGGCTGATTGGTTGTCAAAACAACAGGTTCAATCGTCTGAAGGAGTATTTCATTGGAGAGAGCTGCTACCACATTGGTCTGGGAGAGAACTTCATCCTTGAGAAGCATAGCATTCCTTTCCACATCCTCATTACTAATCTTCTTTTGGCATCCTGCAATAGCAAGAAAAATCCCTGCAATCAAAAGAATAAGAAGCTTTTTCATTCTGCCTCCTTCTCTCAAAGCGAATATTTAAACGAATACAAAACAATACCGCTCGGCACCTTGGGCACAAAATCAAACGACCGAGGAGCAAATACCTGATTGGGGTTCATGTTCACAAAAGCAAAGAGAGGAATCGACTGCGGGAAAAAGGCTATCTGGTAGAGCCTGTTTTTCACCTTGTCAAAAGCCCTCTGCCAATTACTCTCATAGTGAATAGAAGGATAGCGTGGCTGAAGCCCAAAAATCCCCTGAATAACCTGACGATCAACCACCTCCGAAGAAAGACCACTTCCCCCAACAGCCACAAAATACCTTGACGATGCCTGAGCAACAGAAAACCCAAAGGCTACCACCTTTTTCGCCTGATACTCAGCAAGCACCATCCCCAACTTCTTTCGAGCTGCCTTTTCCGTGAGAGCATCCTGAAAGGGAATAGCGGCAAGGTTAAAAGAAGCACCAATCTGCTTCACCGCATCCTGAATGGGAAGAGAAACTTCTTTCAACAAACGGCTGGGAACAACAAGAGAAAACCCATCGTCTGCCATATTGATAATACTCACAAGAACAAAATTCCACGGCTCCTTGCCCGTATAACTCGCGCCTTTGGCTGCCTTCTGCTCATCCCGATAGCGCAGGGCAGCCTTCAAACGATGATGCCCATCCAGCAAGAAAAACTTCTCCCCCTGGAGGGAAGCCTCCACATGCTCAATAAGCGAGGGTTCTGGCACCTGAAACACCTGGTCCTCCATACCCTGCTCACCAAACGAGAAAAGGGGTGGCTGTTCCAACACACGAGAAACAAGATTTTCCAACCGAATCGAGGGATTATTATACCCAATAAGAATAGGCTCCAAATGACACTGCGTCGTTGCTATTCTCTGGTAACAGTCTTCAACATACTCATCGTAAGTATTTTCATAAAAACGCACCCTCTGCGCAACCTCATCCAGCGAAAGAAGAGCAAAAAGGGAATACCGACGCATCACTGTACCCTGACTTTGAAACGCCTGATGATAAAGATACAGAGACGGTACCTTAGGAAAGATAATCACATCTCGAATAAACCAACCAAAAAGCTTGTGTTTTGCTGTCACATAGCTCTCATGATTGCCAGGCTCTGTCAACACTACCTGAGAATAGTGGTAGGGATTTTTGTGCAGCTGGGCGACCTCATTTGGATCAATCTCATCAAACGGAGGGGAAATACATTCTTCAACACGAGAAACCTTTTCTGGATTGTAATACCCTGCCTTCAGAGGAAGCAACCAGGCCATACTCTACCCCTTTCCTGTTTCGACTTATCCTTGTATATATCGGCTTCTCGAGGTTGAAAAATTAAAAGTTTTTGAAAAATTCCTCTCTTTTTCTCTCAAATATCGAGAAGCCATCGTGCATTGCCCGAAAAAATCATCTCCTCATTCGCCTTCCCAAGGTCAAGTTGTCTGATTTTATCTATCATCTGCCGCGGTCGTACCCATGGAAAATCACTCCCAAAAAGAATACGGTAAGGCTCATGAGCAAAAATCATCTCCTTGAAAAGGGCATTGGGAAGATCCAAACAAAAGGATGTATCAAGATAGAGTGAAGGAAGCCCAACAAGGTATTTGACAACATCATCCCACTGGCGATACCCACCCATGTGGGCAAGAATCACCTTCAGCCCCTTTACCTTCATCACCTCTTTCAATCGAGCGGGCGTAGCATGGGTTTCCGTAAACGCCACATCGCTTCCCGCATGAATCAAGAGAATAAAGTTATACCGAGCACAGAGTTCATAAAACCTCGTCAATTTGGGATCGTCGGGATAAAACCGCTGATACTCAGGATGAATCTTTATCCCTCAAATACCATGTTCTGCGAGAAAGGCAAGCTCTTCTTCAAGATCTCCCACCAAGGGAAAGTCGGGATGATAGCACCCAAAACAATGCACCCTCGTCTGTGCTTTGTTCCACTCCACCATTTTGCGATTAATAGAAACCACCTGAGATGGAGAGGTCGCCACAGGAAGGTTAATGGCAAGCGATACCCCATCCTCCTCCATATACTGAACAAGACTTTTGTATGTTCCATCTCCAAAAAGTGTATATCCACTTGCTTCACTCATATTCTTCATAGCTTTGGGAGCCACAGCATCGGGATAAAAATGGGTGTGAATATCAATAATCATTCTCTCTCCTTGTATATCCTTGGAACGCGTTTGGATATTCCGCACATCACCTCATAGGGAATACGTTGAGAGCGCCTTCCAAACTCTTCAATACTCACCGTATCACCAAAAATTTCCACCTCTTCCCCCTCCTCCAAGCCATCGGGATTCGTCCCCAAACTCACCATCATGGAGTCCATGCACACCCGTCCCACCTGTGGGTACTTCTTTCCTCTGATAGCCACCTCATACCTCCCCGATCCCAGCACAGGAATACCATCAGCATACCCAACGGGAAGCACCGCTATCACCTCCCTGGGGAGAGACACCGTATACTGCCTGAGATAACTCACCGTTTCCCCCCGAGAGAGCACACGAAGTTGCACAATCCGTGTTTTCAAACTCATCACGGGCAAAAGCCCCTCCACAGGCCTTGGAGCAACACCATAGAGCGACAAACCTGGTCGAACATGGGTAAAGTTCTCGCCGTACGCATCAGGCACACACCATACGGCAGCACTATTCGCCATATGAGAAAACGGTATACTCATCCCCCTTTCCTCAAGAAAACGCATTACTTCACGAAATCGCCTCACCTGCTCTCGTGAGAAGTCCTCATCACTCTCCGCTGAAGGAAAATGAGAAAACATACCCTCCACACGAAGAGATTTCAACGCCATGATTTCTGAAATCTTTTCCACCGCCTCGGTAAAATGAATGCCATATCTCCCCATGCCTGTATCAATCTCGACATGCACAGGAAGAAAGGTATTTCTCCTCTCTGCCTCACGATGCAAACGAAAAGCATACTCCAGCGAAACAACTGCCGGAGTTAAACGATACAAAAAAATCTCCTCATACCCCCTCCCATTAAGTGGGCCCAACAAAAGAATCTCTCCCTCAATCCCTGCCTCCCGTAACTCAATAGCCTCATCCAGCGTAGCCACGGCAAAAATATTCACCCCCTCCTGTCGTAAAACACGACTCACCTCATCTGCTCCATGCCCATAGGCATCAGCCTTTACCACCCCAATAAGAGGCAAACCTGTGTAACGATGAATCAAACGCACATGAGAACGAAGACGATCAAGATTGATTTCAGCCCATGTTGGTCGAAACGAATGCTTGGGAAACATACCCTTCCTTCTGACTCATTTTTCCCGTATATTATGCAATGAGAAAGAATTTTTTTCAAAAAATAAAGGACTATCCACGTGGGATAGCCCTTATCGTCATGGAAGTCTCTATTCTCCCTGAGCAACCTGATCTTCATAGTTATTAATACTGTCGAGAACCTTTTGAGCCTTCCGCTGAAGATCCTTATTCACAGGCTTGGGCTGTTTCTCCCAGGCATCCTTGCGCGCCTTTTCAAAGAGAGCATAAGGCATAGCATACTGCTTGTAGTAGATATAGAATGTCTTGGATTCAGCACCCTGAACCTCTTGTACATATTCCCAGTAGTCAGCCGTGTTCATAGCGCCCGAGATGTTAACATTCTTGGAAACAGCAGCAATAGTCTCCTCAAAATAGGTCTCAAGAGCCTTGTCGGATTCTGGATCCAACATACCTGCACGAGCCAAAGCAAACTCTCGAGTAGCCACCTGCTTGATAGCCTCTGTGAGTTTTGCAATCTTCTCTGCTTCTGCAAGACGAGCAGCATTGTCTTTGCGTACTGCCTGTCCTTCTACGGTGAGGTAGATCGTCTTTACCCCTTCTTCATCCTTGCCAATGTACCAGCGCTTATTCACCCATTTGGGCTTGGGTTCTTCGCTTGCCTGAATCACATACCGCTTAATTCGAAGAGCCTCAGCATCGGGAGATGTTGGAGTTTGATTCTGAGGAGCTGGTTCGGGCTTTTTCCCGCCACAACTTGCCACCATGAGAACCACCATACCTGCAACCATCAAAAACCACAATGATCTTTTCATAAGATCCTCCTTGTGTGTATTTTTTCTTTTATTTTCTCCATGCTACTGCATGGTAAAAATCAACTCATTTCCTCGCAGAGTAGAGAGATCCAGATTCTCAAAACCGGGCTTTGTTATCAACGAATCAAAGATGCGTTCCATCAGATCATTTGGTGTCCCTCTAAACTGCACCTCATACTCTGCAGTGCGGTCATTCTTAGAGTAAAGGGTTTGTTTCACACTCTTTACCCCATCCAACTTGGCAACTGCTGAGACAAAACTCGAAGCATCCCGTGCCGAGCCGACCTCAATCAGTCTCACCGTATAAAATCTACCATCAAAAACATATTTTTTCAAGTTTTCACGCAATTCCTTTGCAACTTTTTTTGCGCTGTCTCGCATACTGGCCGTAAGAGAAGCCTCAAGAGACGGAGAATCATATTCCTCTCCTCCTTTTTGAATGCTTGCCAGCACACGAGCACCCGTACGCGTATAGAGCTTGAGTTCAAGAATACAATGAGCCACCGTTCCTCCTCGATAGGTAACCGTCGGTACCACCTCCCCATACACTTCTGCATACACCTGCTGAGCCAGTAAAAGCCCCAACCCCACGTTCCCTCGAGCCTCCTCCTGGAGAAGATTCTTCTCCTTTGCCACCTGTTCAGCTGCTTCAAGATCAAAGACCTGGAGGCCGCTTCCCAAAAGCTCCTGATTCAAAAGTTGCACTGCCTTACGCGCATACCGCTCCGCATCAGGATCCTTGCTATTCTTGATTGATGCCGTATTGTAATAGATAAGAATGCTCACTCCTGAAATATCCACATTGGAGAAATCCTCCTGTTTTTTCTCCTCAACAGGGGCACTCTTAGCCACAGGAAGAGACGAAGATCCTCCCCCCTTCTCATTACTCAAAAATCCAGCAGCACGGAGATCAGATTCAAGTTTCTTTGTAGCAATTGTCGCCTCCAGTCCAAGAATAAGATCCCCATTCTCGTCTCGCCTGGTTGTTGTCCACTTTTTTGCAACAATATAGGGGGCAAACTGAGCCTCCGTATTCACGAACTGAGCATCAATCTGATTTTTCTGAGCTGTGTATGCCTTCTCCCCCACCAAAGCAACAATCGCCTTTCGCATCACATCCTGATATGCCAGTCTTCGACTCACGGCAAAATCGGCTGCCTTTCCCATCCCCTCAAAAGTCATCTGCTCAGGAACAGATTGCTGACTCACCACCGCAGAGGGTGACGATGCAACAGAAATAACCTCTGGAGGACGAGGAGAACCACATGCCACAACAAACATCCCTATCAATCCGAGAACAAGAAAAGACTTCTCCTTCATACGACAACTCCTTTTTCTTTTTCATTGATTATACTACCACCTTTTAAGTTTTTTTTCAAGAAAAGAAAGCCCCTTTTGCAAAAATTTTTCACCCCTCACCTGCCACAAACAAAAAAGCGGGTTGCTTCGGCAACCCGCTTTGTATACCCACTCGCTTATTCTACATCAATATAAGCGTTCTTTCCACCGAAGCCATCATCCATGAAACCAGTGGGCTTTGGTTCCATCTGGTCAACAACCTCAGACTGATCCTGGAAAATCCACTGACCATCAGCTGTATACTTGTAGATGTAGCGACCAGGAGCGAACTCAACAGTGATAGCCCAGCCACCATCAGCCTTCTTCTCCATTGCATAGTTGGGGTCGGAAGGATTCCAACCATTGAAATCCCCAACCAGGTTCATGACACCATACTCTTCTCCGGGAAGAGGCTTGTAGGAAAAGGTGATCTTACCAGCTTTTACCCTAGCACCCGTACCAGCAGCCTTGGTACCACCACTTCCTCCACAAGCAACAACCAGAGAAGCAGCCAACAACACAACAAGAGCGCCCAATACAGTCTTCTTCATAGACCTTACCTCCATCTTATAGATTTGTTTTCTTATATGATAGCACAACTTTGAAAAAAATCAAGTGTTTTCAGAAAAAATTTTTTCTCCCTTGTATGCCGTGCCGACAAAAAAGAGGAGTCAAAACTACCAAAATAAAAAAAGAAATTTTTGCAGTGGATAAAACTTTCTTCCTAAAAAATCTTCCTTATTTCGCTTTCTTTATCCGGGGCAATAAAAAGCTTGCCAAGAAAACGTTCTGCACGAGCTCTTCACTTCTTTCAGTTCAATCTCAGCGAAAAAACAACATGGGAAACAAAAAATAGCCGCCTCTCAAGGTTCGCTCCATAAAAAGCCAATGGAAAGCTCACCACCAAATTTTT
>Ga0068705_10000033_pt1 | contig 63428 bp, 51 predicted proteins | sample YNPMSTMetaG_FD_65631 | JGI IMG/M metagenome (GOLD analysis project Ga0068705, IMG submission 65631) | Anoxygenic and chlorotrophic microbial mat microbial communities from Yellowstone National Park, USA - YNP MS-T MetaG | ecosystem: Environmental > Aquatic > Thermal springs > Hot (42-90C) >... | reverse complement strand
ATTGTCTTAACCTGCAAGTATTTGCCACTGATTGTTGCAAGTGCTGTCCCTACTGGCATTGCCGATGTGCGATAGTATGGCAACCAATACCAGCCTGTTAAATTCAAAGTAATTGGAGTAGTTTCTGGTACAATTTGCGTACCTTCGATATTAAATGAAGAGCTTGTTGTTAATCTTAATTGATATGCGTGATATTTGTTCCAAGTTGTAAGTGTGTTTGTAAATGGTGGAGAGTAAACTTGCCCTTGGAAATTACGTAACATTTGAAGATTGCCTGAAAGCGGCTGCATAATTGTGCTTATATTATTAGGAGTTGGATCAACAAAGGCGCTAATCATATTCCAGCCGTTTACAAAAGAATAGTTTTGCATAATTAAACCAGTTCCCGTTGTAAATGTCCGAACTGTTGACCAGGAACTGATTTCGGCATTTCTCAATGAGCGAACGCGCCACCAATATTGAGTGTTTGGTTGCAAGTTAGAAATACTAATAATAGTATCTGTAACATTTTGGTTAAAAATTAAAGATGCTGATGCGAAATTGCTTGCGGTTGCGACTTGCAAAGTATATCCAGTTGCAGATAAGAACGAATTCCAAATAAATGAAACGGTTAGTGGCAAATCAATAGCATTGTTATCAGGAGCAATAATCGTTGGTGGCGCCATAGGAGGACCGACAGTTTTAAATGTCCAAACATCGCTCCAAAGGCTTGTATCAGCATTTCTAATAGTGCGAACGCGCCAGAACAAATCTTTAAAATAAGGTAAGTTAGTAATAGTTGTATTATTTAGACTTACAACAGTAGATGTAAATAAATTCAAGAAATTCTCATCGTAGGCAATCTGAATTTGGTATTGCAATGCTGTATTAACACTTGTCCAAGAGAAGTTTTGTGAAATTGGTAAATTTTGGCTTCCATTTGCAGGAGAAAGCAATACTGGACGCGGCAATGTTACAACAGATAAAGTAGAAATATTTGAGATACCATAAGCACCAAAGAACTCAACTAAAACATAGTACTGACCATTATGATTGGCGGCATTAGTATTAGCAATTGAGAGATTATTTCTATCAACTATGAAATTATTTGTACCAGCTTGAATTGCATTATTATTAAAGAACCAAGTGTAATTCATTTGTGGTAAATCACCAGCTGGTGGGGTACGTGTAATACCATCATTGAAAGTACTACTTAGTTGTGGGGTTACAGAATAAACAACAGCTGTAATACCAGCAGTTTCTTCTTTCATTGATGGTAAATTAGTTGAAAAAAGAACTTCAGTTGGTATTAAGATATCAGCACCAGCTAAATTGTTTTGAGAAGTTCGAGTTTCATTATCAATATCAGATTCAACATCAGGCAAAAGAGGAACAAAATAATCGGCATCTGTAAGAACACTGCCTGCAAGATAAGGAGAGCCAGCAGTAGCAAACGATGGTGCTTTCATCTTACTATTTAAATCAGAATTGTTTTGACCTAAACCGAGCGCTGTTGACCAATCTCCAAGAGTTGCATGTGCTATATTGTTATAAAACGCGAAATTAGCTCCAGTCATCAAGTTATATAAGTTATTGTTCAAAGTGGCAAAAGGTGAAGCTGTTTGAGTTGCATCAATATAATATATGTATTTCAAACCACCGGTATTTGATGGATTTATCACCAAAATATTATTATTGACAGAATAGTTGGCGCAATTAACTTGATAACGATGACCAATAGCAACAACAGAAGCAGAGGCACTACCAAGATTAATTGTATTGTGATAAATTTTAACATTTTGTGAACTTGTACAATAGAAACCAAAGAAATTACCGTTCGATGCAGAAGTACTGATATTTGATGCAGAGTTGTTTCTAATTAATAAATTCAAATCTCTTGGTGGTGTAGCATCGGTAGCACCGATTCTGAAAACAATATGGTGCCCACCACTATTAATAGCATTCGTAACTTTATTATTTTCAAGCACACCATTTTGTGCGTTAAAAAGGAAGAATGAATAATTAAATGTAGCAGCTGTACCTGTATAAATTAAACCGTTAATAATATTGTCTTTAACTGTAAAGCCATCACAGCTAACTGTAAAACCTGTACCTGTCCCAAAATTAATTGCAGCAACTGAAATTGTATTGGCTAAGGTCATACTACCGAACAAGTTCCCCAATACATTGACGTTCATAGAGTTATTCTGAATTGTTATTCCTATATTTGCTTTAGATATATGATTATTTTGAATAGTGGCAGTATTAACTGTTGAAATAACAACACCAGTACCAGTATTTGAGCTACCATTTTGTATATTAGTATTTTTAAGTTCGAAAACAGAACAATTCTGGACGAAAATACCATGCGCAACAGAAGCTGTACTTAAATTGCTGAAAGTTAAATTACGAGTAGTGCCACCAACGACATTTGAACCATCAATTCTGATGTTATTGAAACCATTAATAAGCATTACTTGGCTACCGTGGTTGGCTGATATTGTAACATTAGCATTCGTATCAGGACGTATTCTTACCTGGAAGCCGTTTCCCATAGGTGGTGTTGTAAATGTTATAAGTTGAGGTTCAGTTATGTTGTTTTTAATGTAAATATTAACTACACCTGTAAGACCAACAGAGCTAATATCGGTTGCAAGTGAACTTAAATTTGTATAAACTTGACCAGTACCTACGTAATAATTTCCATTAAATGGTGGGACAATACGCCTTGAGCCAGTTGGGTTCGTATTAGTTGGGAAACGTGTTACATTTGCCACGATTATCGAATCACAAGTAGCATCTAAGTAGTTAAAGGGAGTTGCAAACGAGTCTACATCAAAAGTAACCCAGAAATAATTATCACCAAATAGCAATGTTTGATTACCATTGATTGTTAGAGTATTAGAGATAGTTGTAACTGTAGCACCAAATTGAGTGGTTGTATCGAAAGTGGCTGAATTCCCAGTATAAAACATTTTAATTTTTGAAATATCGAGTAGGTCTGTTGTTCCGTTTGTAGTAATGTTAAAAGAAGTTGCATTGATAGATGGATATAATCCATTTGTTGTAACTCTAATAGCTATTATGGGAGCATTAGGAGTACCTGGTGCTACTGCGTTAATTACTTGCAAAACTTGAGATGAGACGTATGTCATTGGTGGTGGGATATTATAATTAATAGTTATAGAAATATTTGTAACTTCGTGCCCACCATCACCATAAGAATCAGTTGCATACATAGCCCAAGTACCAGCTATCATCTTATTAGCGAAAGTTGTAAAGGATATTGTATAGTTATTTGTAGAATTGGCAGTGATTGTAAGTCCAGTGGAAGTTACACCGTTTGTAATCAAGTTATAAATAGTGTTATCAGGATGGCGAATAATAAGAGAACCTTCTGTTGGCCAGTCATCTGTAGTCCAAGTAAAAGTTACAGAAACAGAGACAATTTGTCCTGTATCAACTCTTGTAAAAGTAGTCCAGTTAACTTCAGTAAGAGTATTAAAGTAATAATCATACGGTTGAGGACCATTAGGTAAGTTAAAAGTAACCTGTTGGGTTTGTGCGAACATATTCACAGAAAAAAGAAGAGCTACAAGAGCACTTATTAAGTAGGTAAGAGTTCTTTTAGTCATAAAAGCTCCTATATATAATGAACTATATGAAATAAATGGAAACTGCTTAAATTTTTGACGAATGTAATAAATAATATTTTAAAATCAAAATATTATTTAAACATTTCTTTGATCATTCCCCAAGTACGACGGATGCTATTAATGGTGTGATTGACTCTGACTTCGTCGCTGTAATGTGAGGAACCGTTTGTATAAACTGCTTTCAATCTGTAGGAATAGAAATTTTTATTTAAAGTTGTAGGGTCTGATTTTTCATCTTCAAAAGGGATTTTCATAATAGCTTCATTATCAATATATCGATAGAATGAAGGAATGCCTTTAGATTTTTCTTCAGCAATTTTTTGGTATGGAGCACCTTTTACAGATCGCTCAATTTCAAATTTTTGTAATCCATTTTCATCTTGGGTACGCCATTCTAAAACAATAGAGTTTGAAGTAGAATTAGCTGTAAACGATGAGAAAATGGTTTCACCTGCAATAAGCGAAAGAGTAAATAAAAGTAACAATATTAGAGTTAATCTACTTAATTGCATAAAACAAAATTATTAGAAATTTATTTAATTAGCAAACAATTATTTGCAAATTATGTGTTAATTATTTCAAAAAAACTAACATACTACCAGTAATATAAGCAATAACCCACCAAATATATGCCAAACGAGAGTATAAGTGGACATTTTTTGGTACTATTGTTTTTAGACCATGCTTGATTTTTATTCTCCAAATTAAATAGGTTTCAATTGTCATTAATAGTAAAGCGGAATAACCTAAAATTCCATGCAAAGTAAATGGTGAGTTGCTTGACCCAATAATCATCATAATAGTTGCAGAAACATCAAGCAACCATCCTAATGTTAAAAAGATTAAAACAACAGAGCTGACAATTTTTTTCTTCTGCTCTGTAATTATGGCTATTGAATAGCTAATTAATGCAAAAGTTACTGTTATAGCACCAATTATTAAGATTGTCTTCATATAAATAATCACTTAATCATCAAATAATATTTATAAATAACGTATAAAATTAAGAAAATTGTGCTGAATATTATTCCACTGGCGAAAATTATTCATTTTTATAAAAGTTAGACATCATTTTTTATAACTCGGAATTTTTAAAGAAAAACACACAATAAACCTTTTATTGAGCAATATTAGCCAAATGTTCAAGATTAGTCATTTTAGAATGAATGTTAAATTTCATTATGGCAAAGTATGACATAAACGAAAAATATTACAAAATGCTGATTATATCTTGTTTTTTAGATCTTTGCAAAACTAATTTTATTTAATAAAAGAAATTTTGGCAAAATAATTTCTAAAAAAAATAAAAAAACTAAAAATGAATGAACAAAATAGAAAAAATGGATTGTATTGATTGGCATATAAGTTGAGAAAAAATAAATGAAAAAGAAATTAAACATAGTTTTATTAACAAACAATGGGATTGTAGCTAAAGCTCCCCCGGCTTGAGCTACAAACACAGGAGGTGTAGAATGCCATTTGCAATTGGAGGAAACGCAAGAATACGAACGAATATCTCGTCAGAGAATGCTTATAATTCTCTGGAAGTATCAAATAGAGATATTTCGCTTCGGCAACTGCGGCTCTCGACAGGTAAACGCATAAACAATGCGGCTGATGATGTATCAGGTTATATTACATCACGTGCTTTGCACGCAAGAAATGGTGCATTGAGAGCAGCATTATTGGCGGTCGGTGATGCTTCTAATGTATCTAATATTTTGATGGATTCATTAGATAACATTTACAACTTGCTAAATCTCATCAAGGAAGGTGCTTCAACAGCTGCTTCAGGTGCCATGGGTACAGACGAAAAAATTGCACTTGCAAAAGCAGCATATCGTATGGCACAACAAATTCAAACAGTTGTAGATTCTACTGTATTTGGTGGAAGGCAACTACTTGATGGAACTTATTCAGCTAATTACGTTATTGGAACAAACGCACGCCACCAACTTATCACGCTAAGCGTTGATATGACTTACAGGAATCCAGATTACAATATCCCAAGCAACTACTTCAACGTCAATTCAATGAAAACTGATAATTTCGCTGGTGTAACTGGACTCGATTTACGACTTTTAGATCAAGTAACTCCCGAAAATTTGGGTATATTCCACGATAATATGCTACCTGCAACAATTACATCCTTAGCAAAAGCTATAGATAACGTGAATAAAGTAGCTTCGCTTATTGGTGGTATTGTAAACAGACTCAATTCGCAAGAAGATTTGTTAAAAGGTCAGATAACAAATTATAATGCTGCTATTTCGAGAATTGAGGATGCTGATGTTGCGAAAGAGCAATTGCAGCTTATCAAATCACAGTTCTTGCAACAAGCATCTTTGGCATCATTGGCGCAAGCAAATGCTAATCCACAAGCATTCTTGCAGTTAATTCAAAGATAATTTTGTTTAATAATTAAATAAAAGGTGATAAAATGCCATTCGCAATTGGTGGAAATGCTCGAATAAGAACAAACATTCCGTCGGAAAATGCCTATAATGCGTTGGAAGTAGCCAATCGTGATATATCGCTACGTCAATTGAGGCTATCGACGGGTAAAAGAATAAACAATGCAGCAGATGATGTTGCGGGATATATTACATCGCGCTCACTTGTCGCACGCAACGGTGCATTACAATCTGCTTTGCAAACAGTAGGCGATGCTAATAATGTGGCTAATATTATTATGGATGCCCTTGATAACATTAATGAGCTAATGGTTAAAATCAAGGATGCAACCGCTCAAGCGGCTTCGGGTGCAATGGGCACAAATGAAAAAGTTGCTCTTGCGAAAGCTTCTTATCGTATGGCTCAGCAAATACAAACTGTTGCCGACTCTACTGTTTTCGGTGGGGCACAACTGCTTAACGGTTCTTACACTGCTAACTTCCTTATCGGACTCGATTCAAGAAACACGTTACTTTCTATAAATATCGATATGAGAAGAGAAAACGAAGATTTCAATATCGAAAGTAATTACTTCGATGTTAATTCTCTACGAACTGGCACTTTTGGTGGTATAACAGGTCTTGATTTACGTCAGCTCGATGATGTATCGATAACTAACTTAGGCATTTTCCACGTTGAAGTTATTCACATAACTTTAACCAGCTTAGCAAATGCAATTGATAACATCAACAAAGTTGCCGCATATCTTGGTGGTATATCTAACAGATTATCTTCACAAGAAGATTTGCTGAAAAACCAAATTGTAAATTATAAGGCAGCTATTTCACGCCTTGAAGATGCTGATGTTGCAAAAGAACAATTACAATTGATAAAATCTCAGTTCTTACAGCAGGCATCGTTAATTTCTTTAAGTCAATCAAATCAAAATCCAAATGCTTATATGAGACTTTTACAAGGCTAAAATTAGCCAATAAGCTCGGAGGAAAAAATGTTTATATATTCTTTTATTATGTTAAATTTAACAAATAAACTATATGTAATCGTTATGAAATTAAAATTAAATTAATGGGATTGAAGCCAATTTTTCCCATAACCTATGTCAACAACTATAGGAACTTCACCAAGTGAAAGTGAATTAGTCATTTCTTGGCTAATAATCTGGGAGATGGATGAATATTCTTGTTCAGGAGCATCAAAAACGAGTTCATCGTGCACCTGCATAATCATTCGTGTTCTGAATGCTTCGCTACAGAGGCGTTTGTGAATTCGTATCATTGCTATTTTTATCATATCTGAAGCTGTTCCTTGAATTGGCATATTAATAGCAGCACGCTCAGCCGCCGCTCGTAAATTTGCATTCTTGCTATTAATATCTTCGAAATATCTGCGTCTTCCGCAAAGAGTTTCCGCATAGCCATTTTTACGAACAAACTCAATAGTGCTATTAATGTAATCTTTAATCGCTGGATATTTATTGAAATAATTAGCAATAATCTCAGATGCTTCCCTTCGAGAAATTCCCAGCCTTTGAGACAATCCGAAGCTTCCAAGACCATAGAGTATTCCGAAATTTACAGTTTTTGCGACACGACGCATATTAGCATCAATTTCGTTAAGCGATTTGTTAAACAAAACTGCTGCAGTCGCTGAATGAATATCAAGCCCATTTTTAAATGCATTGATTAGGTTCTTATCCCGAGAAATATGCGCCATAACACGCAGTTCAATTTGCGAATAATCAGCTGAAACAATCACATTCGATGTATTGGACGGAATAAATGCTTTGCGAATTTCTTTGCCAATATCTGTTCGAACAGGTATATTTTGTAAATTCGGATCGGTGGAAGAAAGTCGCCCAGTAGAGACAACAGTTTGATTAAATGTTGTATGTACGCGCCCTGTGTTGACGTTTATAAGTTGTGGTAAAGTATCCACATAAGTTGATTTGAGCTTTACAAGTTGTCTGTATTTCAATATTAAATCAGCAATGGGATATTTAGGAGCAAGTTCAGCCAAAACACTTGCGTCTGTACTAAATCCAGTTTTTGTTTTTTTTGTAGTTTTGATTTTAAGCTTGTTGAATAATATTTCAGCTAATTGCTTTGACGAATCAATATTAAAAGCTTCTCCAGCGAAATCATAGATTTGCTGCTTCAAACTTGAGATGTTTTTCTCCAATTCTGCTGATATATCAAGCAAAGCACGTCGATCGATAGTAACACCAATATACTCCATATCTAAAAGCACGGAAATCAATGGGAATTCTATTTCTTCGGCAAGTCGAGTCATATCTGTTTTAGAAAGCTGCTCTTCAAGGACTTTTTTTAGTTTAATGACAAGATCTGCATCTTCACAAGCATAGCGAGAGGTGATTTCAATTGGCACTTGACGCATTGAAATTTGTTGTTTTTTATTTTCGCCAATAAGATCAGTTATAGGAATTGGTTTGTAGTTTAGCCAACGTTCTGATAAAGCATCCAAATTATGCCGAGCTTCAGGATTAAGCAGATAATCTGCAACCATCGTATCAAATTTAATTGGATTAACATTTATTCCAAATCTTTTGAGAATGAATGCATCAAATTTGACGTTTTGACCACACTTGAAAATATTTTGATTTTCGAGCAATGTCTTTACTTTGCTTATTGCTAAATCAAATGGAATTGATAAACCATTTTCGTTTTGCACAGTTTTTGTCGAAAAAAGTGAACCATCATTTGCTAGCACAACATTTGCGTATGGCGAAGCGATAGGTATATAGAAAGCTTCGTTTTCTTTCGCTGCAAAAGAAATACCAACTATTTCGCAATTATGACGATCAAGTGAATCAGTTTCGATATCGAAAGCCAGCCATTTAAATGAACTTAAGTAACTAATAACTTCATTTAGGCTATTTGCATCAACTGTTTTATAATTGGTGTTTGAATTTTCAAGATTTACAACTGAATTTTTAATGTTTATTTCGCTAATAGTTTGGCTTTTTTGCTGCCATTTTTGTCGAATTTGGACAAAAGAGAGTTCTTTAAAAAATTCGTCAAGCTCTGAATATTTTGGTTGCAAAAGTCTAAAATCGTCTAAATTTATCTCAATTGGCACATTTTGGTCTATTGTAACTAAATTTTTAGCTAAAAATGCGTTCTCACGATCTGCTTGCAGCTTTGATTTTACAGCATCTTTGTCAAGCTTGTCTAAATTTTGATAAAGGTGCTCGAGCGAGCCAAATTGTTGGATTAGAGGAATAGCTGTTTTTTCACCAATACCTTTTACACCAGGGATGTTATCGCTTGAATCACCAATTAAAGCAAGGACATCAACGACTTTATCAGGCGAAACACCGAATTTATCAAAGACTTGCGAGCGGCGAACTATTTCAAAATCATCACCTTTGCGAGATGGTTTCATAAGTAATATTTGCTCATCGACAAGCTGGTAATAATCTTTGTCGTTTGTAATGCAGAAGACCTGAAAACCTTGATAGGCTGCTTTTTTAGCAATTGTGCCAATAATATCGTCGGCTTCGTAACCAGGTAATTCTATTTGACGAATTCCAACAAGATGTATGAATTTTTTTATTTTTAGTAGCTGTGGAGCTAAATCTTCTGGGAAAGCAAGGCGATTAGCTTTGTATTGATCATACATTTGGTGGCGAAAAGTAGGCTGTTCTGTATCAAATGCAATAGCAATATATTCGGGATTTTCCTTTTCAAGGAAAGATGTAATTAAATTGACAAATCCAAAAATTGCACCTGTTGGTTCTCCATTTTTACTTCTTAGATTAGACGCACTCATTGCGTGATAAGCCCGAAAAACAAGGCTCATCCCATCTATTAAATAGAGTTTTTTATCCATGTGTATAATTTAATTAAAAATTAATGAAACATAATTAATTGCAATTAATAACATTTTTGAATAATTTAAAAACAAAATATTGGAGTAATTCAATGAGTAAAAAAGATAAGAATAAGCCAATCGAAAAATTTAATTCAAAAGGAAAAATTTCAAAAGATTTTTACGAGAGTGAACTTGAGAAGCTTCAGCAAGAGCTTGTAAAATTACAATATTGGGTAAAGCACAAAGGATTGCGTGTTGTGATTATTTTCGAAGGACGCGATGCAGCAGGCAAAGGTGGAATTATAAAACGTATCGTTGAACCTTTAAATCCACGTGGTTGCCGAGTAGTAGCATTAGAAAAACCATCCGATGTTGAGAGGACGCAATGGTATTTCCAAAGATATGTTAAGCATTTGCCGAGTGCTGGAGAAATTGTGATTTTCGACAGAAGTTGGTATAATAGAGCTGGTGTGGAACGAGTGATGGGATTCTGCACAGAAGAAGAATATCAGGAATTTTTACACTCCTGCCCAGAATTTGAAAAAATGTTAGTACGTTCTGGTATAATTTTGCTAAAATATTGGATTTCGGTAAGTGACGAAGAGCAGGAAAACCGTTTTCGTGAACGTGCAAGCAATCCGATGAAAAGATGGAAACTATCGGATATCGATATTGCCTCGTGGCATAAGTGGACGGAGTATTCGAAAGCAAAGGACGAGATGTTTCGTTATACTGATACAAAGCAATGTCCTTGGTATAATGTTCATTCTGATGATAAACGCCGAGCAAGGCTTAATTGCATAGCACATATTTTGAAAATGATAAAATACAAAGATGTAACGCCTCCAACTTTGGAGCTACCACCACGGAAAATTAGTGAAGATTATGTGCGTCCACCAATTAATGAACTTACTTATGTAGATGACATATATTAATATTTAATTGTATTTTTTAACAATCATTTAAGAAAAAAATCGTAAATTAGTAAATGCTAAATTTACGAAAAATAAATTGAATTGGTGTTATGAGAGCAGTTATTCCTGTTGCAGGAGTTGGTACAAGACTTAGACCACACACTTACGCACAACCAAAGGTTTTATTGAATGTGGCTGGGAAACCAATTCTTGCGCATATACTTGATTCACTCCTTATGCAAGGCATAACCGAAGCTACAATTATTACTGGTTATATGGGTGACCTTGTCGAAGAATTTGTTCGAAAACGTTATTCTATGATGAAGGTTGATTTCGTCGAGCAGAAACAAATGCTGGGGCTTGGTCATGCTATTTGGACAGGGAGAGAAACATATAATAACGACCCGTTATTTATAATACTTGGAGACACAATTTTTGACGTTGATTTAAGCTTAGCTTTCGAAAGTGGTTATAATTCAATTGGTGTAAAAGAAGTTGAAGATCCAAGACGTTTTGGAGTTGTCCTTACGAATGGAACTCAGAAGATAGTTAAACTTATCGAGAAACCTGATGAGCCAATTTCGAAACTTGCAATAGTAGGACTTTATTATATTAAAGATACGCAAAAATTAGTCAATGCATTGAATAAACTAATTGATAAAGAAATAAAAACACGTGGAGAATATCAGCTTACAGATGCTCTACAAATTATGATCGATGATGATGCAGAGTTTGTTACTTTTCCAGTGGAAGGCTGGTATGATTGTGGAAAGCCAGAGACATTGCTATCAACAAATAGATTTCTGCTCGATAGGAAACCAACGGATTTAAAAATAAAAGATTCAGTTATTATTCAACCTTCTTATGTTTCAGAAAAAGCTGTAATTGAACGTTCAATTATAGGACCATATACATCAGTTGCCGATGGTGCGGTTGTAAAAGATAGCATAATCAAAGATTCTATAATCAGTTATGGTGCAAAAGTTACCTCTTCCCTACTTGTAAATTCAATTGTGGGGAATAATGCAGAATTAAACGGGCATTTTCATCGATTAAATATAGGTAACTCAAGCACAATTGATCACAGTTAATAATGGTTGTGTATTATTTAGTTATCATAATTTAAAGGACTGTATGAACGAAAAACACAATTACCTGTTCACCTCGGAATCAGTTTCCGAAGGTCATCCCGATAAAATCTGCGACCAAGTTTCAGATGCGGTTCTGGATGCAATGCTAAAAGACGATCCACAGAGCCGAGTAGCTTGCGAATGTTTTGCTACAACTGGGCTAATTGTCGTCGGTGGTGAAATAACAACCGAGACTTATGTTGATTTGCAAAAACTTGTGCGTGGTGTTATACGTGATATTGGATATGAACATGCTGGATATCGCTTTGATGCAGACTCTTGTAGCGTAATCAATGTCATTAATCATCAATCCCCTGATATTGCAATGGGAGTAGATACAGGTGGAGCTGGCGATCAAGGTATGATGTTCGGATATGCAACAGACGAGACACCGGAACTTATGCCTGCTACACTCGTTTACGCTCATAAATTGATGAAAGAATTAGCCCGAATACGCAAAGAAAAGCAAATAATGACATATTTACGTCCTGATTCAAAATCGCAAGTTACAATAGAATATGATAAAAACAATAATATAGTTCGCATTGATACAATTGTTGTTTCAACTCAGCACGATCCTGATGTATCACAGGAACAGATTCGAAAAGATGTAATTGAAAATCTGATTCCATTAGTTATTCCATCAAAATATATGGATGAAAACACAAAAATTTATGTTAATCCGACAGGACGATTTGAAATTGGTGGACCGCATGGAGACACAGGTCTTACTGGACGTAAAATTATAGTTGATACATACGGTGGGCGTGCACCACATGGCGGTGGAGCATTCTCTGGTAAAGATCCAACGAAAGTAGATCGTTCTGCTGCATATGCAGCGCGCCATCTTGCAAAAAATATTGTTGCAGCTGGGATTGCTCGTCAATGCACGATACAGCTATCTTATGCAATAGGAATTGCTCGTCCAATTTCCATTCATATTGATTTGCATAATACAGGGAAGGTGCCTGAATATGAACTTTCTGAATACATTTTGAAGCACGTTGATTTAACACCACGTGGAATAATTGATCGTTTTGATTTACGACGTCCAATTTACCGTCCTACAGCAGCCTATGGGCATTTTGGACGAGATGAATTCCCTTGGGAAAAATTAGATTTAGTTGATGAATTAAAGAAAAATTTTGCATAAATAATAAGGAAAAGAGATAATGAAATATCCACCAAAAACATCGCAAGGCAAATTTTCGGAAGTAGAAGGGCAATATTGCGTTCGCGATATTTCACTGGCAAGTGAAGGACGCTTGTTGATCGATTGGGCTGAGTCGCGTATGCCTGTTCTAATGGCTTTGCGAAAAAAATTTGCTGAGACAAAGCCATTTGAAGGTTACACAATTGCAGGCTGCTTACACGTTACAAAAGAAACAGCTGTGCTTGTTCGCACTTTTGCAGCAGCTGGTGCAAAAGTTACTTGGTCTGGTTGCAATCCACTTTCGACAAATGATGCAGTTGCAGCAGCTTTAGCCGAGGAAGGCATATCAATTTTTGCATGGTATGGCAATCATCCTGATTTTTACTGGTGTATCGAACGTACTATTGATCATAATCCACATTTAACGCTTGATGATGGCTGTGATTTAATAAATACAGTTCATGAAAAATATGAAGATTTAGCTAAAAAGTTTATTATTGGCGGCACAGAAGAAACTACAACTGGTGTTCAGCGTCTTCGTGCACGTCAAAAAGCTGGTAAACTATACTATCCTGTATTTGCAGTTAATGATACAGAAACAAAATGGGATTTCGACAATGTTTATGGTACAGGTCAGTCAACCATAGATGGTATCATTCGTGCAACGTCGGTTTTAATTGCTGGCAAAAACTTTGTTGTTGCAGGTCATGGACACTGCGGTAGTGGAGTTGCTAAACGTGCAAAAGGGCTTGGTGCAAACACAATATGCACAGAGGTCAAAGCAACGGCAGCTTTAAAAGCTATTCTTGAAGGACACGAAGTTATGTCGATGAACGAAGCAGCAAAAATTGGAGATATTTTTGTTACTGCAACTGGCGTTAAAGATGTTATACGTAAATGGCATTTCGAAGTGATGAAAGATGGTGCAATAGTTTGCAATACAGGGCATTATGATGCAGAGATAAACATTCCTGAATTAGAAGAGCTCTCAGTTTCGAAACGCACAATACGTCCAAATTGTGAAGAATATACATTGAAAGATGGGCGGCGTATATATTTGCTTGCACAAGGTCGCTTGATAAATCTTGCAGCTGCAGAAGGGCATCCATCGGAGGTAATGGATATGTCCTTTGCAAATCAATTTATGGCACATCTTCGTCTTGTAGAAGCACACAAGCGTGGCGAGAAGCTACCTGTTGAAGTTTTAGAATTGCCGCAAGAACAGGATGAATATATTGCAATGACTAAACTTGAAATGATGGGAATTACAATTGACGAATTGACAGAAGAACAAAAAGCTTATATCAATAATTATAATGCAGGAACTTAATTGAACTTGATTTTTAGAAATGAAAAAGGGTTGCTATTGAGCAACCCTTTTTTATAATTCTTTTCGCTTATTCAATTACCCAAGAATCTTCGCCACGAAGTAATTTGTTCAAATCGCCTTCGCCTAATTTGTTAATGACATCTTGAATTTGAGCATCAACTTTTTCCTCATAAGAAGGCTTTTCTATACTTTGGAAAATGCCAATAGGACGAGGTACATTTGGATTGTATGTCATATTAGCAAGAATAAATGCTAATGTTGAGTCTTTTTCATTATGAACAATTAAATCGTTAATTGAATGCTTTCCATCATTTAAGGAAACAACAACAGGTGTAAACCCATCTAATTTAATACCTTTGTCATGATCCTTACCAAAAACAAGTGGTTTACCGTGTTCTAACCAAACAGTATTGTCATCGCGATATTCTTTTTCTGTATATTTATCAAAAGCACCATCATTGAAGATTACACAATTTGCATAAATTTCAACGAAAGAAATACCTTTATGAGCAGCTGCGCGTTCAAAGAGATATTGCAACATTTTTGGATCTCGGTCGAATCCACGGGCGACAAAAGTAGCACCAGAGCCAAGGGCAAGTGAAGCAGGATTGAAAGGATCATCCACAACTCCAAATGGTGATGATTTTGTCTTTTGCCCAGGTTGAGAAGTAGGTGAATATTGTCCTTTAGTTAAACTATAAACTTCGTTATTAAACATTAATACGTTGATATCAATATTTCTGCGGCAGGCGTGAATGAAATGGTTACCGCCGATACTCATACAATCGCCGTCGCCTGTTGCAATCCACACTGAAAGATCGGGACGAGCAATTTTTAAACCAGAGGCGACTGCAAGAGCTCGCCCGTGAATAGAATGAAAACCATAAACATTGACGTAATATGGGAAGCGACTTGAACAACCAATGCCAGAAACGAAGACAATCTTTTCGCGTGGGATACCCAACTCTGGCATTATCCTTTGAACTTGCGATAAAATTGAATATCCACCGCAACCTGCACACCAACGAACATCTATATCTACTTTGAAATCTTTCGGAGTAAGCTGATTTGGTGGTACATTGCGCTTAACAACAATATCTTGCAACATATTGACCATTTTTAATTTTCTCCTTTATTGTTAAGCAATTCTAATAATTTTGTTTTAATTTCTTTAGCTTTAAATGGCATACCTTGGATTTTATTTATGCGAAGGATCGGACGAAGGAACTTGCTTTGCAAAAGATCAGCCAATTGCCCCATATTCATTTCAGGGACAACTATACGCTTGAAACGTGAGAGAATCTCGCCTAAATTCTTAGGGAATGGACGAATATATCTAAGATGAGTATAAGATACTTTGAATCCTTCTTCGCGCAATTCATCGAAAGCAGTTTTAACTGGACCGTAAACACTTCCCCAAGCAATAACTAAGAGATCGCCGCTTTGCTCGCCTTCGACTTCTGCCAATGGAATATCATCAGCAATACCATCGATTTTTCTCTGACGAAATTCTACCATTTTTTGATGATTAAGCGGATCGTGACTGACAAGTCCGGTTATGTCTTCTTTTTCTAAACCACCAATACGATGTTCAAGATTAGGAGTGCCAGGGATAGCCCACATACGAGCCAAAGTTTTTTCGTCACGTTTGTATGGTTTGAAAGTTTCAGGATCAGTTGCAAAATCAACCGTCAAATCGGGTAATTCGTCTAAATCAGGAATACGCCAAGGTTCAGTACCTTGCGCTAAATATCCGTCGGTAAGCAAAATAACAGGTGTCATATATTTTAAAGCAATTCGAGCAGCTTCAACAGTCATTCCAAAACAATCAGCAGCACCGCTTGCAGCTAAAACTGGAATAGGAGCTTCACCATGACGACCGTAGTATGCTATATTTAAGTCCGATTGTTCAGGTTTTGTTGGTAGCCCTGTGCTTGGACCTGCTCTTTGGACATCTATAACAACAAGTGGCAATTCAAGCATAACTGCAAGCCCTAAGGCTTCAACTTTAAGGGATAATCCTGGACCTGAAGTTGTTGTAGCGGCAAGATATCCACCATAAGCAGCACCGATAGCACTGCAAATACCGGCTATTTCGTCTTCGGCTTGTAGAACTTTCACACCATACTGTTTATATCCTGAAACAAAGTGTAAAATTTCGGTTGCAGGAGTAATTGGATAAGATCCAAGATATAGAGGGAGTTTTGCGCGATTAGCAGCTGCAACAAGACCTAAGGCACAAGCTTCGTTACCAGTGATATTGCGATATGTTCCTTTTGGTAAATCTGCGTGTTGCACTATAATTTGTTGGATCATTTCCTGACGTGTAGCACCGTAGTTATATCCTGCTCGCAATGCACGTAGATTTGCTTCTAAAACAAGTGGTTTATTTGCGAATTTCTCTTTTAACCATTTTTCTGTTAAATCAATTGGTCGGTTAAATAACCAGTATGTAAAACCTAACGCAAAAATATTTTTTGTGCGTTCTATTTGTTTTGGAGAAAGTCCTAAATCAGCAAGTTCTTGCTTCATCATTTCGCTCATATTAATTTTTATGAGCTGATACTTACTTAATGAACCATCTTCAAGAGGATTAGTTTCATATTTGGCAAGTTTTAGATTTTTTTCGCCAAAACCTGCAGTGTTTGCAATAATAATTCCATTTTCTCGCACATTAGGGAGATTAACTTTCAGAGATGAAGCGTTCATACAAACAAGAACGTCAATTTTGTCGCCTATTGTATTAACTTTCTTAGAACCAAAGTGTATTTGGTATGCACTTACACCGTATAAAGTGCCTTCTGGAGCACGTATTTCTGAGGGATAATCCGGGAAAGTATTTACACTATTACCAACTGTGCCGGAAGTGTTAGAAAATTGCGTGCCCGTTAACTGCATTCCATCGCCGGAGTCGCCAGCGAAGCGGATTGTTACCTTATCAAGGTATTCGACTTTTTTAGACATTGTTTTACTTTTGCCTGAACAACATAATGTGAAACAAATTTTGTATAAATTTTTTAAATTGTTAATTTCTAATTATGTTACAATAAAACTTTATTTTATTTTAACAAAATTAATTACGAAAAATTAAGAAACTAAACTCTAACAAAAAAGAAAAATAGTATAAATTTTTAAAAATTATCGATTTCGGTTATGTTATGGCTAAAATTTTAATAACAGGAGCAACAAGCAAAATCGGTCGAAAACTATCAGTAGAGTTTGCAAAAAAAGGTTTTGATTTAGCACTTCATTATAATAAGTCGCAGGATATAGCTAATGAACTAAAAAGAAAATTAGAAGCTTTTAGTATTGACACGATTTTACTTCGAGCTGATGTAACAAAGAGTTATGAAGTTGAAGTTGTTTTCGATGAAATTGAGAAAAAAATTGGAAAAGTGGATATTTTGATTAATAATTTAGGAGTTTTCCCTGAAAAAATCGACTTTAAAAATATTAGAGAAGAACAATGGGATAGAATATTTGCTATTAATCTTAAATCAATTTTTTTGTTTTCGCAACTTTTTGCTAAACAAAATATAGTTAGCGGAAAGATTATCAATATTGCATCCGTTGGCGGAATGGAACATTGGAAAGGCAGTTTGCTTTATAATGTTACCAAATCTGCTTTGATTCATCTTACAAAATCCTTAGCAATAGAGCTTGCTCCCGAAGTAACTGTAAATTGTGTAAGTCCAGGAATAATTCAATCTGAAGACAGCAGAATAGTAATACCAGAAACGAAAATTCCGATGAAGAAATATGGCTGCGCTCAAGATATATTTAATGCGATAATGTATTTTATTGAAAATGATTACGTAACTGGACAAAATTTGATAATTGACGGTGGTTATAATTTAAAAAGACGTTAGCACTAAAGAGCAATTTAATTCGTTTTATTTAAAATTTTTTTAGTTTGGAGTAAATATGGTAAATCCTGAAATTATTAACGAAAAAACAAAAGAAAAAAAGAAAAGAAAAGCACGTGTTCAGAAAGCTTACGATAACACCGAGTTTATTCATAGCCCCGACGGTCGTACAATTCGCTTATTAGCTGAATATCTTTACCCAGAGCAATATTTTAGAAAGCACAATGTTCGAAATACAATAGTATTTTACGGTTCCGCTCGTACGATGTCCACCGAAAAATACAAGTCGCAGCTTGCATTGCTGAATAATTTGCTTGCAAATGCAAGAGATGATGAACGAGCCGAGCTTGAGCAACAGATTGAATTTCATAAGCGGCTGGAATTTACTTCACGAATTTATGATGAAGCGGTAGCACTTGCTGAAATGATTGCTAAATGGTCTGCTAAGCTTCCACCGGAGAAACGCTATTATATTTGCACAGGAGGCGGTCCAGGTATGATGGAAGCTGCAAATCGAGGTGCATTTCAAGCGAATCAACCTTCAATTGGGCTAAATATTAGCTTACCATTTGAGCAGGAACCTAATATGTATATTTCGGATGAGCTGAATTTTGAATTTCATTATTTCTTTATGCGTAAATTTTGGTTTGCTTACTTGGCAAAAGCAATGGTTGCTTTGCCTGGTGGTTTCGGCACAATGGATGAACTGTTTGAAATACTAACATTGCGGCAAACACTGAAAATTACCCGCCCACTGCCAATAGTGCTTTATTCGGAGGAATTTTGGAAAAATACTATTAATTTTGATTATCTAGTTCAAAATCGTATGATATGCGAGAAAGACTTAAATTTATTTGTATATGCAAATTCTCCAAAGGAAGCATTTGATTACTTGGTAGAAAAATTAAAAGAAAGCTGGGATTTTTATGACAAATAATTAGTTTCAATCAATATCTTTAAGTGGCTGCTAATTGCAACAAATAGCAGCCATTTTTTTAAGAATATTTTAGCAATGATACAATAGTTAAGATTAATTCACACTACAACAGTAGTTTTAGATATGATTAAACCATTTGTTTTTAATTAAAAAATCATTAACTTTGTAAATATTTTAAATATAATTATTCAAATAGACTCAAAAAAATTTGATTAAAAACCTTGTAAAATATAACATTATTTTTATATTTTCAATTTTTAGTTTATTCTCCCAGAGAATACTCAGCGTTAATTATAACGAAGAAAGCGGTCCTCCAAGTAGCACTGTTTACTCTATTGTACAAGATGAACTTGGATATATGTACTTTACCACACGAAATGGGCTTGCAAGATATTCTGGAACAGAATGGAAAATCGAATGGAATACTTTCCCTCGCACCCAAGCAGAAAGAGCGTTTTTCCAAAAAGATGAACTTGGCAATATATGGATATTTACACTCTTCAAAGATAAGATTCTTTATAAAAAGGAAGGAGAAAATTGGATAATTAAAACTGTTTTACCTCAAAAGTATGTACAGTTTTATGTTGACCAATATTTACCATTTTCTGTTTCGAATTATGAGAATAAATTTAGATTTTTGGTTTATAGTAAAAAAAGTTTAGTTCTATTCAAAGATAATCAATGGAATGAAATAAATATCGACACAAATAATACAGTTTATAAAATTGTAGCTTATAAAGGTATCTTTTATTTAGCGACTAAACAAGGTATTTATACAATTGGAGATGACTTGAAGCTTAGAGAATTATCATCTCAAATACCTAAAGATGAATATTTTACAATTGCTCTTGAAACTGATGAAAATTCATTGCAAAAAATTTGGTTTGCAAGCAAAGGAGTTATATCATATTTTGATTCTAAAAATTATAATGTTTTTATCAAATCTGATGCAATTGAAAAAAATAATGCGAATGAGCCAATAACTCTCATTCCTAACTATTATAGAAGCATTATATTTGGGAACTTGCATAAAATTTTACTAATAAACAAACAAACTTTAAGAATTATCCCACTTGGTGGAGTTACTGGAATTATTGAAGGCACTGCTCGAGATATTTATATAGACCGAGAATATAACATTTGGATTGTTAATGACAGAGGTATAACAAAAATCCCAAGCTTACGTTTTGTAAATTATGATAAAAATGCTGGACTTTTAGAAAATGAAGTTACAAGTATAGTTGAATCAAAAGGAATAAATTATATCGGACATAATAATGGTATTAGCATAGGATTAAGAGATAATACAATCAAGCACATCGTTTTTAGCAATCCTACACAATCGACTCGTGTTCTTGATATGGATGTTTCTCCATTTGGTGAAGTTTATGCTGCTGTAACTGACAAAGGACTTTTTAAAATTTCAAAAGATTTAAAACTTATTCCTGTGTTTCTTGCAAGGGATGCTAATTTTGTTCAAAGTGTAATTTTCGATAAAAACGGGAAATTATATTTTTGTACAACTAAGGAGATTTATAGTAAATCAATAAATGAAATTAACTTTAAGTTGCAATACAAGATAAATGATCATATTAGAAAACTTTTTATTGATAATGACAATAATTTATGGGCTTCTACTATTACCGGTGGTGTCATCAAGTTTGATGATGGTAATATAATTTCTTTCAAAAGTGATAATGTTCTTGCAAACTCAACAACAGCTATTAATTTTGATTTAAAAGACACTGTGCTTGTTGGAACCAATAAGGGTTTGTATTTTATTGATAAAAACAAACTTAAGCCCTATTGGTTGAAAATAGAGCGTCCGATATATTTTATAAAGAAATATTACAATTATTTTTGGATTGGAACTGATAGCGGTGTTTATCGTTGGGATGGTAAGAATTTAGCACATTTCGCAGTGCAGCAAGGGCTTTCTGGATTAGAAACCAACCGAGATGCTTGCTATCTTGATACAGAAGGAAATTTATGGATAGGAACTAATAGAGGACTTACACGTTATAACTATCATTATGATTACAAAGAAGTTCCAAAACCAATTGTTGTTTTGAAAAACTTAAAATATAGTGGAACCAAAGAATTAAACTTAAATGCTTTTTCAAAGGAAGTAAGTCTATCGCATAATAATAATAATTTTTATTTTAATGTTGATATTTTATCTTTTATTGATGAAAATAATAATTTCATGCAATATAAATTAGAAGGTAGAGATAATGATTGGTCTGAGTTTAAAAAAAATGTAAACCTTGAAATTCTATACAGAACGCTTCCACCTGGAAATTATAAATTTAAAGTAAGAGCTAAAAATGCCTTAGGAATACATTCTGATGTTTATTCTTCCCCGGACATAATTATTGAGAAACCTTTCTATCAAAGTTGGACTTTCATATTATTGATAATAATAATTTCAATTGTAGTTTTGTTTTTAATAATTAAGTATGTCTCTAACTGGCAATATAAAAATAAATTAGAAGAAGAAATAAAATTACGAACAAAGCAATTAATTGATTCCGAAGCTCGTTATAAACAGATGTTTATTGATAACAATGCTTATATGATATTCTATGATGCAGAGAGTGGTATAATAAATGAGGCTAATCCCTCTTCTATTTCGTATTTTGGTTTTAATTTTGATGATATTGGTAAGATAAAAATTTTCGATTTGCTACAAAATGATATTGAAGACAAATCAGAATTTCTTAAGTTTCTGGTAGAACAAAAAGAATATGAGTGTACATACAAAATTGCAAACAATCAAATTCGCAACGGCATTATTCATCAAAGCAAAATCAAGCTAAATGAAAAATGCTATATTTATGCGATAATTGAAGACATAACAGAAAGAAAAAAAGCACAAGAAGAACTCAAAAATTTAAATTTAGATCTTGAAAATAAAGTAATCCAAAGAACTAACGAATTGGAAAAAACTCTCAATGAACTCAAAATTGAAATACAAATACGTGAAAAAACAGAAAAAGAACTTTTCGAAACGAACGAAAGACTCATAGAAGCTTTTGAAAAAGAAAAGGAACTCGGCGAACTGAAGTCAAGATTTATCTCTATGATTTCCCACGAATATAGGACACCGCTTACCGTTATATTATCGTCAGCATATTTAATTAAGGAGAGCTTAAAACGTGGACTCGAAGAAGAAGTTGATAAGCATTTGCATAAAATTCACTCATCAGTAACAACTATGTCTCGTCTTTTGGAGGATGTACTCACTTATGGTAAAGCTGAAGAAGGCGCTTTACCTGTAAGGCTAACGGATTTCAGTTTGCGTGAATTTTTACTTGATGTAATAGAAGAAGCTTCAATAACAGACCAGAAGCAGCATAATGTAGTACTTAATATACCTGATTATGATTGCAGAATCTTATCGGATAAATTTTTATTGCGACAGATTGTGCTTAATATTTTAAGTAATTCAATGAAGTATTCAGATAAAGGAACAAATATATTTATAGACTGTTGGCGCGATGATGGGATGATAAAGATAAACATAAAAGACGAAGGCAAAGGTATTTCTGATGATGAACTTGAACATATTTTTGAACCATTTTATCGCAATAAAACTGCAATTGGTATAACACCTGGCATAGGTATTGGTCTTGCAATCGCAAAACGTTGCATAGACGTTCTTCAAGGGAAAATTGAAGTAAACAACAAATTCGAAAAAGGTGTGCAATTTAGTATTATTTTACCTACCAAATCAGAAATCAGTTCTCAATAAGCAACTATTTTTAATTTTATTCGTCAATTTAATGTTATTCATTGCTAAATTTGGAGAAATAATGAAATTTAAATTTTTGTTAGTAATTCTATTTATTTTAATCTCAGCTATTTCTGAAAATTATTCTCAAACAAAAGTAATTATGCAACCTGGAGAGGATATTGAATATGAGGTTTCTTTTTTTAATATAAAATTAGGTAAAATTAGAGTTGTAACCGAACAAATAATTGATTATCGAGGATATAAAGTATATCGAGCAAAATCTTATATTGAATCGTATCCAGGGATACCATTTGTTGATTTGAAAGCAATTTATAATAGCTGGATCGACACAACTATTTCCTTTTCGCACAAATTTGAAGGTTCGTTGAAAATGGAAAATGACAGATGGGCATTCCAGAAAATTCAGTTCAACTATGACGAAAACACAGTAATTAACGAAAAATATGAAGATAATGTAATGATTGATAAAATCATTAGCAAAACAACTAACAAAATTAACGATGGACTTTCCTTATTCTTTTTAGCGCGTCAATATACAAATATGAAAAGAAGTGTGAAAATCCCAACTTTAATGGATACAAAAATAGGCACAACTTACATTAATTTTCATGGGAAAAAAGAAACTGTTCAAATTCCTGCAATAAAATACCCTGTCAGGACAATATATTTCGACGGGCGTGCAGATTGGGAAGGTGTCTATGGGCTAACAGGTAAGTTTGAAGGATGGTTTAGTGATGATGATGCGCGAGTGCCCATACGTGCTAAAATGAATGTTTATGTTGGCAGTATTGTAATTGAACTTATCAAATGGAAACGGGAAGGTTGGACTCCACCATGTGCTGAATAAAACATAAAATCAGATTTGCAATTATTCGTTAAAAATATTAATTTGAATTAAGATTTTGTTTAATAAAATTGGAGTTATATGACAATTGCTACAATGTAGGTAACTATTTAATTTAAAAGATGATCAGAGAAGTATATATAAAACACTTATTGACATTAACATTTTTTGCAAGTTTGCCTGCTTTTTTAATTGCACAAAACAACCCAGCGAGAAGACCTTTGCCGTTGAATAAATGCGCTGAATTTAGTACTGTAAATGAAGCTTTGAGTAGCTCCAGTTGGCTAAAGAAACTGTCTTTATCGAACAAAAATTTAAACATCGTTGCTCCATCAATTGGACAATTGCAAGAACTTGAATATTTGGATTTAAGTTATAACAATTTAAGTTCACTGCCTTCAGAAATAACTAAGCTTCGTAAATTAAAAGAAATTCGCTTAAACAACAATAAATTTACGCATTTCCCATTAGAATTGCTTCAAATTCCAAGTTTAGAAATTATTAATATTTCTAATAATCAAATTAGTTCGTTACCAAGTCGTATTTCAAATTTGGTAAATCTTAAAATATTGGATTTATCATCAAATAAATTCTCAATTGAACCAACAGAGCTTAAACTTTTGCCAAAATTGAAAGAAGTTTATTTATCGAATAACCAAATACGTAATTCAGAATGCAATTTCCCATTTTCAATTGAATTAGTTGATTTAAACAATAATCGAATTACTTCTGTTTCGTCAGAAATTGTTAAATTAGCTAATTTAAAGAAATTGTTTTTAGGTAATAATCAAATTAAAGCACTGCCTAAAGAAATCGGACGACTCAATAACTTAGAATATTTGGATCTGCAAAACAATGAACTTTCAGCTCTGCCGGATGAGTTTTGTAATTTGGGCACACTTAGCAATATTAACTTAAACAGTAATCGTATAGTTATCTTACCTGATTGTATAGAAAAAATGCGCAATGTCGTGCATATTTCAATTGCTGGTTCAAAAATCAATTCGATACCACAAAACATATTCAAATTTAAAAGTATAATTTTCTTAGATATAAGCAATAACAATTTAAATTCATTACCTTCGGGAATTTCCTCTCAACAGAATTTGGCTAGCTTGATTGCAGCTAATAATAATTTTACCGAAATTCCAATCGAGATATTTTCCCTTTTAGAATTGCGCCATTTAGATTTTTCATCAAACAATATTACACAGGTAAACAAGTCAATAAGGCAACTTTTTAATTTAAGTTCGCTTTATTTAAACAAAAATTCTATAGATTATTTACCTGAAGAACTTACGCAACTGAAAAATTGCAAAATATTATTGCTTGAAGGCAATAAAATCAAAAATTTTCCACAAAATTTAAATCAAATGACAAATCTGAAAGTTCTGGATTTGAGAGCAAATCCAATCACAGAAGCTGAAAAAGAGCGAATAAGAAGGTTATTGCCCAGAACAAGATTATCTTTCTAAGCTAATCAACTAATCGATTTTTTATAGCATAATGAGTTATTTCAGCATTAGAACGCATTTTCATTTTTTCGAGAATGCGAATACGATAAGTGCTAATTGTATTAATGCTTAATGACAATTCGTTTGCAATTTGTGTAGGTGTTTTACCAGAGGCAATCATACACATAACTTGAAATTCTCTATCCGAAAGTGTTTCGTGAAGAGGAACATCTCCCCCACTGGATGAGGTATCCAGATTATTAGCTAGCAGTTCAGCAAGGTGCGATGAGATATACTTACGTCCACGTGTAACACGTTCAATTGCTTCTATAAGTTCCTCTGGCTTGCATTCTTTGTTTAGGTAACCAGAGGCTCCTGCTTTGAGAAGACGGACGGCATATTGCTCCTCAGGATAAATTGTAAAAACCAGCACAGGAAGATCGGGTGCGATTTGTTTGAGTTCTTTAAGAGTATCAAGACCGTCTTTCCCGGGCATAGAAATATCCAAAATAACAACATCGTATTTATTTTTTTTCACTTTTTCGAGTAGCTCGTTGCCTGAACTGGCTTCGTCTGCAACTACAAAACCAGGCGTTTCTTCAATTATTTGCTTAAGTCCTTTACGAACAACTGCGTGATCGTCGGTAATAATTATATTAATCATTTTGAACCTCGCTTAAAATTGGGACAGAAAGAACGACTTCTGTACCGTGTATTTCTTCATTATTTGTACCATTATTTTTATATTTTAGAGCTAAATTATTGATTACGACCTCGCCTCCCATTGATTTAGCTTTCTCACGCATACCAAGCAAACCGAAAGAATTTTTGTGATAAATCATATCTGGATCAATGCCAATACCATTATCCACGACTTTCAAAACAATGTTTTTATCTTGTTTTTCTAAATAAACATCGACACGCGAAGCTTTTGCATATCGAGAAATGTTTGTAAGTGATTCCTGAAAAATACGAAATATTGGGGTAGCCAAACTCTCAGGGACTTGTATATCTTTTGGATTTACGTTAAATCGTGTTCTAATTGCAGTACGGCGTTGAAATTCCTTGCTTTGCCAATCAATTGCAGCAACTAAACCGAAATGGTCTAAAATTGAAGGACGAAGCTGGGAAGATATTGTGCGAACTTTTTGAATTGTAAGCTCAAGCAGATCGGACATTTCTTTTATTTTTTGCTCTAAATTATCTTTTGAAACATCAATTTTTTTGACAAGCCAAGCAATATCAAGCTTTATCGCAGTAAGTGCGTAACCGAGTTCGTCGTGAATTTCAAATGCGATTTGCTTGCGTTCTTCTTCACGGACAGAATCAAGGTGTAAAGCAAGGTTTCGCAATTGCTGGCGGGATTCACGAAGTTCTGTTTCTGCGATTTTTCTTTGAGTAATATCATAAATTGTAGCTTGAATAAAGAGTATTTCATTTTTTTCGTTGCTAACATTTAGCAAACTTTCGTTTAACCAACGGATTTCATCTTGTTTAGTTTTAATCCTATATTCAAATTCTATGCTCTGATTAGAATTCTTCTTGATAAATTCCCTATTTTGAAGTACTTTTGGCAAGTCATCATCCAAAATGATGTCATTCCAATTAATTTTATTCAATAGGAATTCATCAACTTCGTACCCAGTAATTTCTTGGACATTTCCGTGCATAAAGATTGGTATATAATCGGGCGACCAACGGAATGCTATGCCCTTAAAATTCGTAACAAACGTACGGTAACGCTCTTCACTTTCGCGGAGAGCTTCTTCGGCTTTTATAGAGCTTGTGATATCTCGTGCAATAGTAGTATATCCAAGCACTTGCCCCTTTTCATCGACGAATGGATAAACAGTAAGCGTTACATATAATGTTTGGTCATATCGGCGTACTGGCACTAAATCAATATGAAGAATACGACGTCCTTCGTTTTGACTCATATTTAGCTGAGGAATTTTAATAAGCGTTTCAAAATCAATAATATGGTCTAAAATAGTAATTTGTTGCCCAACCACTTGTGAAGCTCTGTAACCGAAAATATTCTCTGCGGCCTTATTCCAGCTATGTATGCTACCATCGAGTGAAACAACAAAAATTGCGTCTTCGCTTGATTCGACAATTGATGCTAATCGACTACGAGATTCTTCAAATTCTATTTTTTCAGTTATATCGCGTGAAATTAGAGTGATTCCAATAATTTCACCGTTTTTATCTTTGAACGGAATTGCAATATGTTCCAGATATTTGTCTTTATTTTTTTCAGTATGCCCAGGATAGAATTTTATTTCGCGTTCTATTGAGCCTTTTTCAAGTGCTTTTTGAATATAGTTATCAATTGCAAGATTTTCTTCGTTTGTAAAAAGAAAGTTTTGAATACTTGATCCAATCGGTTGATTAAACTGTTCCATTGCTTTTGTATTTGCCCAAATGACACGTAAGTTTTCATCAGTTTGCAACACATAATCGCCCATAGATTCGAATACTTTACGCATTTGATTAATATAATTTTTATAATCGTTTTGAATCTCTGTTCTGTTATTAATTTCTTCTTTTAAATCGATATAACGACGCAAAGCGAAAGCTAAAAAAGGAATGAATGAAAAAATAAACGCAACTAATAAATCATTTAGCCATTTAATTCTTGCTTTATCTAAAAAATTCGTTATATAATCGTATAATCCAATTGCATAAGATATAATAAAAACCATAATAAAGAAAAATATTACAAGAAATGCATCTTGGAATACTTTGCTGCGATAATCAATAATGTTTTGCAAAATTGGCTTTTGCATATTTATTTTTCAGGTGGTGGTGGTTCGCTTAAAAATATTTGCGATGGATTATCAGTAATAGCACGTAAGGAGCGTTGTAGAGCTTTGTTAGTATTACGTAATTCTTCAAAAGTTTCGTTTAAACCGAAAAGAATTGACTGCATTCGATAGGTAAGAGTTGAGATTGAGCGGTTTGTATTTGTTATAGTTGTATCGTATTTTTCATAAATTTTACTAACGTAGTAAGGAAGTTGCATATTATCGAGTTCTTGATTTAGCTTAAGCGAAAAGCTTTTTAGTTCGTCAATAGTTTCTTGTAATCGATATGATGATGCCGACAAATTTGAGATAATATTTGAGGTGTCAGCTTTTTCGAGTATTTCTTTCAGACGTGTGCTGGATTGAGCAAGTTCATCGACAATTAATTTTAAGTCTGGGTCGTTAAAAAAACGAGTTGAGGCGTTGAGAAAATTAATAGTTCCTCGAGAAATTTCACCGAACTGAAGTTTCATAATGTTATTCATAACATCACGCGCAGCAAGAGTGATTTCTTCAATACCAGATGGCGCAGATTTGATATAAGTGTATGGAGGTTTAAAGTTTATTTGCGGATGCATTTCAAGCATTTGTGGATCGGTTGGGAAAAAAAGTTGTAAAAACTTGCCGCCGGCAATACCAGCCATTTCTGCTTTTACACGTAAACTATCAGAGAGTGTTATCTTATCATCAATGTTCATAATTACTTCAACAAGACGCCCATCTGGTGCAACTTGAACTTTTTGCACTCGTCCACATGGCACACCAAGATATTTGACCGCAGAGCCTGGTTCAAGCCCTTCGATGGAACCTTCAAAATATGTAACGTAAAATGTTTGTTCTTTAAGGAACTGAGTCGCTCCCATCCAAATTAGAAAAACAACAATAATAACAGTACCTGTAATTACAAACAATCCTATGAGAAATGAAGAGTTTAGTTTTCTACTACGAACAGCCATATTTATATCTCCAAATAATTTTCAAGAAGCAATTCTATTGAAAAATTTATAGACACGCTCATCATTTGAATTTCGCAACTCATCAGGAGTCCCAGTTGCAATTATACCTTTTTGAGATTTATCGAGCATAATAATACGATGAGCAATGTTTAAAATACTTGCTAAATCGTGAGAAACTATCACCATAGTTGTGCCAAGACCTTTGTTGATTTGCACAATAAGCTCGTCGAGCGAAGCTGAAGTAATTGGATCGAGCCCCGACGAAGGTTCGTCAAAGAAAAGCACATCTGGATCGAGAGCCATCGACCGAGCAAAAGCAGCACGTTTTTTCATACCACCGCTAATTTCTGAAGGCAAAAAATCCTGATAACCGCTCAATCCCACAGCGGCTAATTTCATTTCGATGATTTTTTCGATTTTATCTTCGGGCAATTCTGTATATTTTTCTAATAAAAGTGCGATATTTTCGGCAAGTGTCATCGAAGCAAAAAGTCCACTTGATTGAAAAAGCACACCAAACCGACGTAGAATTTTATTTTTAGTTTTTTTATCGGCAGAAGTGAAATTTATCCCTTCGAAAAAGATATCTCCATAAGTTGGCAATTCGAGCCCAATTAATTGCCGGAGCAAGGTACTTTTGCCACATCCCGAACCACCAACAATAACAAATATTTCACCACGATTTATGTGAAAATTGATGTTTTCCAAAATTGTACGATCGCCATAACGAACAGTTAAATTTTGCACTTCGATAATTTTATCCTGCTTCATAATTATATTCCCAAAGCAGATAATAAAAAGACAAAAATAGCATCGGTTAATATAACTAAAAATACTCCCGAAACAACACTTGCAGTGGTATATCGCCCAACAGATTCTGCTCCACCTTGCACTTGAAAGCCACGGAAGCATCCGATGGTGGCTATTAGAAGCCCGAAAACAATGCTTTTGAAAATACCGCTAAAAACATGTGCATAATTTAGTGCAATATTTAGCTGAGCTAAGAAGCTTGAAATAGTTATATCGAGCGTTGCAAGACCTGCAAGCAAACCACCGATGATTCCAGCAAGATCGCATATAATCACAAGCAGAGGCATTGCGAATGTTACAGCCAAAACTCGTGGCAAAACAAGAAATTGCATACGGTCGAAACCCATAGTCGTTAACGCATCAATTTCTTCGGAGACTTTCATTGTACCTATTTCTGCGGCAAAAGCAGAACCACTACGCCCTGCTACAATTATTGCTACCATAAGCGGTGAAAGCTCGCGAGTAATCGAAATACCAACAAGATCGGCAATATAAATATCTGCTCCAAATTGTGCAAGCTGCAAAGCACCTTGATAACCTGTAATCAAACCGATAAGAAAAACTATAAGCACTGTTATAGGGACGGCGTTTACACCTGCATTCATAAAATGGTGTGGAAAATCCTTCCACCGAATAAGTTTAGGTTTAAATATTGAAACAATGAAATTTTTTGTTAGTTCACCGATAAATTCTATTAATTTGAATGTATCAGAAAAAATAATTTTTACTATTTCACCTATATTTGAAAAATAAGCTACTAAAAATGATTGACGAATAGTTACAGGTTCTTCTTTCTTTTTGGGCAAAAGAATATTGATAAAGTTTTCTAAGGTGTCGTTTGTTCCAATCAGTTCAAAATTAATGCCTTTTTCATTGCAGAATTCTTTTAAATCGCTAATCAAAACAATTAAAAAAGAGTCATATTCAAGTATTTTCGATAAATCCAATTTAATTACATATATATCTGAATCAATTTTGTCTAACAATAAAGAATTTTGAATAGTATTGGCATTATAAACTGTGATTGTGGATATAGGAGTAATTGTAAGACACCCATCAATTTTAATAATTTCGAAAAGTTGCTTTTGTTGAGTATTATTTTGCATAGTAATTGAACTTTTACATACATTATTCAAAATTAAACAATTTTCAATAAGAAACAAAATTTTGTAAAATGAAATAGATATAAGTAATTTAAAACACATAAGTTTTAGATTTTTTTTTGTAATTTTGTAATGTTGTTTAATATAATTTTGGAGAAAAAAATGTCCGAAAAAAAAGATTATTTAAATCCTGAAAACATTATAAAACACATTGATATTACAAAATACAATGTTGTTGAGATGATAAATGATATGGGAGATATGGCGTTTCAGGCAAGGAATTTAAATCGCGCTGCAAAAATTTTCAAGATGATGCTCGAAGATAAAGAATGTGCAATTTATTTAACTCTTGCAGGTTCTTTGATTAGTGCTGGATTGAAGAAAGTAATTGTTGATATGATTCGCAATAATATGTGCGATGCGATAATATCGACGGGTGCAAATATAATTGACCAAGATTTTCTCGAGGCGCTTGGTTTTTACCACTACAAAGGCACTCAATTTGTGGATGATAATGAGCTTCGCGAACTTATGATCGACCGCATTTACGATACATACATCGATGAAGAAGATCTTCGCGTATGCGATATGACCATTGCTGAAATAGCAAATTCATTGGAAGGACGTCCATACAGTAGCCGCGAATTTATCGAGGAGATTGGTAAATGGTTGGTTCAGAACAATCGTGGTGAAGACTCAATTATTCGTACAGCCTACGAGAAGGGAGTGCCAATTTTTGTTCCAGCTTTTTCAGATTGCAGTGCTGGTTTTGGGCTTGTGCATCATCAATACCATAGAAAAGGACAAGAAGTTGTATCAATTGACTCAGCTAAGGATTTTCTTGAACTTACAAAGACGAAGATCAAAAATCCAACTACTGGAATTTATATGATTGGTGGCGGTGTGCCGAAGAACTTTACACAAGATATAGTTGTTGCTTGCGAAGTGCTAGGAATTGATGCAGATATGCATAAATATGCTATTCAAATAACAGTTGCCGACGAACGCGACGGTGGGCTTTCAGGCTCGACTCTGAAAGAAGCTAGCTCTTGGGGCAAGGTTGAGACTACATTCGAGCAAATGGTTTTTAGTGAAGCAACAATTGCCTTCCCGTTGATAACAGCTTATGGTTATCACACACGTGCTTGGGAAGGACGTCCAGAGCGCCGTTTCAATGATTTTCTAAACAGCGAAGAATAAAAATCATTTTAATTATAAAAACATTAATGGCTGTCCAAGTTATGGGCAGCTTTTTTTAATTAGAACGAAGCAATATCACATTCTAATTTTTTCATATAAATATTTAAATTTATTTTTGAAGATTATCACAACTTCGTTAAAAGTTTGTATTTTTGCATTTATTGATAAACATAGTTATTTATAAAAATGGAAAAAATTGAAATACCCAAACCAAAAGATCCGAATAATCTTGCTGACGTATTTATTTCTTTTGTGGAAATTGTAAAATTATTGCGTCAGCATTGTCCTTGGGATAGAGAACAAACTAATGAATCAATTTCTCATCTTATTATTGAAGAAGCTTACGAAACTTTGGATGCAGTTCAAAAGAAAAACGATGTCGAGTTTGCAAAAGAGCTCGGGGACTTGCTCCTGCATATAGTGATGCACGCAATTATGGCAGAAGAACGTAAAGCATTTAATTTAATCGATGTTATCAACAAAATTTCGGAAAAGATGGTTTTGCGTCATCCTCATGTTTTTGGTGATATCAAAGTTAGCGGAGAAGGTGAAGTTTTAGAAAATTGGGAAAAGATAAAAAAACAAGAAGGTCGCAAAAATACACTTGATGGAGTCCCAATTAGTTTGCCAGCATTGCTTCGTGCGGAACGTATACAGCAAAAAGCTTCTCGTGTTGGTTTTGATTGGGACAACAAACAAGACGTTTGGAAAAAGGTTGACGAGGAATACGCTGAATTGAAAGCTGAACTTCAAAATGGGAACGCTCAGAAGGTGCAGGAGGAATTTGGCGATTTGCTCTTTGCATTGGTCAATGCAGCACGTTTTGAAAATATTGTACCTGAGTCTGCACTGCAACTAACAAATACAAAATTTATAAATCGCTTTCGATATGTAGAAGAGCAAGCTCGTAAAACAGGCAAAGATTTAAGTAATATGACGCTTGCCGAAATGGACGCCCTTTGGAATGAAGCAAAAGAAAAAGGCATAAAATAATATAACTTTTTGCTTTTATTACTAATTAAAATTATTTAATTTGTAGAGACTTTTTGTAAATCAAATCAAGCAATCAAATGGCAAAAAAAATACGATTTCAAGATGTTTTTCAGCCTGGTGATATTTTAGCATTATTAATAGTAATTATCGGTGTGCTGATTGCGATTTTCTTGGATGGGCTTGCAGTCAAGCTTATAGGTGTAAGCATTGCCGTGCTTGGCGGTTTGGCGCTTGTGTTAATGATCTCACAAAGATTATCCGAAATTGTCGAATCAAATAAATTTAATATTCCTGAAACAAAAAATCTAAAAGTTACTGTTGTTAAAGATTCCACTGCAAAAAGACAAACAGTTGAGAATTTTGATCCGTCAATCGATATTGAGAAAATCGAACAAACCAATACTATGGGAGCCGATGAAGGTTTTCGTATTGTGAGCAAATCATCGCGAAATCTGCAAAATAAACTTGATACGCAACAAACAACATCTTCAATCAGTGAAGTTATTACAATTAATGAAACCAATGAAAATGTCGATAAAACCGAAAATCAAGAAAAATTTTCTTTCCAAGAGGAACGGCAAGTTACCGAAATTTCATCACAAGAATCGTCGCAAATTGTAATTGAAACTATTAATGAGAAAGATACCACAACTTCGATTGAAACTGCTGCGGAGACACATAGTACTGAACCTGAAATTATTATATCTGAAATTTCTACACCAGAAGAAGTCATCTCAAACGAAGTAACCATAGAACAAGAACAGAAGACTATTGAAAAAGAATTAGAAGATTCTGAATCAATTGAGCCAACCAATGTTGAAGAGGAATTAATCGATGAAAAAGATTTTGATGATATAAAAGAAATAGAGAACCATCAATCAAAAGAAGAAACTTTTGCGAAAGAATCTGATCTTGAAAATGAATTATTATTGAAAGAAATTGAAAAATTTGAGTATCTGGAAACAGAGCAATCTGAAACAGAATTGAATGCTGAAAATAATTCAACCGATTTAAAACAACCCAAAAGCGATTTTATACAAAAGCAGGTTGATATTCCACAATTTTTATTTGATGACGAAGATTACATAGTCGATGAACCAAGAAAAGAGTTCGATGGACTTCTATCGAGAATTTTATATGTAATACCACTTGTAATTAAATCAAGGACAACGGCGTTTACATTCATAAATCCAGAGAAAAATTATTTGATTTTGGAATCTTATGTTACAAACATTCCCGATAATATAGTAAACGACACTAAAATACCAATGGGTCATGATATTTTGAGCCAAATTTACCAAAATGCAAAACCCGAGATATTGACCGAAATAAATCCATCAGCAGAACTGGATTTAATTCCCTACTACAATGATAAAACGGGAACATCCTCGTTTGTAGGAATACCAGTTTTTTACAATAACGAAGTGATTGGTATTTTATCCTGCGACACAAGCGATAATGACGCCTATGATGCAAATACAATAACTTTTTTAGGTCAGTTTTCTAAATTAATTAGTGGACTTATCAAAAATTATACTGAAAAATATGATTTACTTCGCGCAAGTAAAACACTGACTGCAATCAACAAATTTTCTGAGATATCATCTAATGCTGGATCAAATTTAGAAATTATATCAAAAGCCTTGTTTGATACAATTTCAAAAATATTTGATAATTATTCTTTCGGTATTTGTTTATATGATGATAAACGAGAAGGCTTTTATATTTTTGATTACTCGACAAAGTATGAGTTCCCAATAAGTTTCAGAAACGAACCTATAGAACTAACGAAAACATTGTTAGGAAATTCTATTCTAAATTACTGCACGATTGTTGAAATCCCAGTAAAATCTAACCAAGCAAGAGTCTCAATAAAGGAATATCCTTTTACAGAAGCATTTTTCATATCAGTCCCAATTAAAACGGAAACGACTGTTTACGGAGCGATATTTTTCGATGGACCAATGAGCGATATGGATAATTACGATTTAGAGATTTTGGAAACGCTTGCAAGAGAGGCAGGTCACTCGATAGACAGATTCAAGCTGATACAGTTGTTTCAAACAAGTGCTATAATTGATCCGAATAATGGACTTATGAACAACTATGCCTTTTTCAGACGTTTGCAAGAGGAGGTTGCACGAGTTCGTGATTATAAATCAACCGTAAGTTTTTGTTTAATTTCGATTGATAAATATGCAGCTTATACCAACGACGACGACAACAAGTTTGAGCATATTTTTCATCATATAGTGTCTTTATTGAACAAATCTGTTAATGAGTACGATGTTATTGGACGGTTGGATGTAAGCGTTCTTGGAGTAATATTGATTGGGCAGAGTGTCGATAAAGCCAAATTTTGGGCAGAGAATATAAGAAACAAAGCTGCAATATCAGTGCTTGAAATTGATGGACGTCGATTTACTGTAACTTTAAGTATTGGAATAGCACAAATTTCTCCGGCAGATGATCTTGACAGTTTGCTTGAAAATTGCAATCGTGTGTTGAATATTGCGGCAAGTAAAACAAACTGTGTTCAAGTTTATCATTAGAAAAATAAAAATACTTGCACGATTTTCCTAAATTTATTAATTTTGAAAATGAGTTGGGCTCTTAGCTCAGTTGGTCTAGAGCGCTTCCTTGACACGGAAGAGGTCGCTGGTTCGAATCCCGTAGAGCCCACTCAATTTTTTTTATCGGTGTGTAGCGCAGTCCGGTAGCGCACTACGTTCGGGACGTAGGGGTCGCTGGTTCAAATCCAGTCACACCGACAAAACAAGTAATGAATAAAAGGGAGCATTAGTTATGTATGTCCCTTTTTTATTGCACGATTAGCTTTAATTAAAAAACATCCGATTTGGAATAAATCGGATGTTCAAAAAAAAGTTTTACTAACTCAAATATATATTTAAGAAATCAACTTAAAATCCATTCGAGCGCTGTGTGATACTTTTCTAAAGTGCCCTGTATTATTTCATTAGGCAAAGTTGGAGGTGGCGGTTGTTTATTCCAACCGATATTTTCTAAGTAGTCACGAAGAATTTGCTTATCGAAATTCATTTGCGGAATACCAGGTGCATATGTCTCTTTAAGCCAGAAACGTGATGAGTCCGGTGTAAGAGCTTCATCTATCAGAATAAGCTCACCGTCGATCACACCGAACTCAAATTTAGTATCAGCGAGAATTATACCTCGATTATATAAGTATTTAGACGCAAAATTGTATAAATCAATTGAGGCTTGCTCAATTCTTTGGAAAATATCTTGCCCGAGGAGTATTTTAGCAGTTTCTGGACTTATGTTTTCGTCGTGACCGCGTTCAGCTTTAGTCGATGGAGTAAAAATAGGTTCAGGTAGTCGTTCAAATTCACGCAAACCAGTAGGTAACTTAATGCCACAGATAGTTCCTTGGCGTTGGTATTCTTTCCAACCGCTTCCTGCGATATAGCCACGAACAATGCACTCGACTGGAAGGGGTTGGCACTTTCTGACAAGCATCGAACGATCGAATAGCTCTTCAGCGTATTTGAGACAAACTTCTGGAAAATCCTCAATTTTTGAAGTTATAAAATGATTATCAATAATATGGCGAGTATTTTTGAACCAAAACTCTGAGATTTTGTTTAAAATTTTACCCTTCTCTGGAATTGGTTCCTTCATTATAACATCGAAAGCTGAAATTCGGTCTGTTGCAACAAACAAAAGGCATTCGCCGAGATCGTACACATCGCGTACTTTACCTCGGCGAAGCAATTTAATATCTGAAAAATTCGTTTCCTGAACAATCATTTTTCGATTCAAATCCTTAAAAAATTATAACATTCCAGCAATAACCAAAGATACAACAGCCATCAACTTAATTAAAATGTTAAGCGATGGACCGGATGTATCTTTGAATGGATCGCCAACAGTATCGCCAGTAACGGCTGATTTATGAGCATTCGAACCTTTATAATACTTTTTACCGTCAATTTCTACACCGTCTTCGAACATTTTTTTTGCATTATCCCAAGCACCGCCAGCATTTGCTTGGAAAATTGCAAGGAGGACACCAACAACAGTAACACCAGCCAGCAAACCGCCGAGAGTTTCAGCACCAAATGCAAAACCAACAATAATAGGTACAAGCACAGCAAGCAATCCCGGAAGGATCATCTCACGAATAGCAGCTTTGGTTGAAATTGCGACACATTTTGCGTATTCTGCGGCGTCTTGTGCTTCGTGTAAAGCATCTAAATCCTCGTTTGACCATTCGCTTTTTTCTTTATCGGTGTATTTTTTCATTAAATTCAAGGCTTTAACCATAGAAGGGATTTCAGTGAATTGACGACGTACCTCTTTAACCATATTCATAGCTGCACGTCCGACAGCCCCCATAGCCAGAGCACTGAAAACAAATGGTAAAATACCGCCGATAAACAAGCCGGCCATAACATTTGCTTTTGAAATGTCAATAGATTTAATATGTGCAGCAGTCATAAATGCACCAAATAGTGCAAGAGCAGTAAGAGCGGCAGAGCCAATAGCGAAACCTTTACCAATTGCCGCAGTTGAATTGCCAACAGCATCAAGCTTATCTGTGCGAGAGCGAACTTCCTTTTCGAGCTCGCTCATTTCAGCGATACCGCCAGAATTATCAGAAATAGGTCCGTAAGCATCCACAGCCAACTGGATACCAGTTGTTGCAAGCATACCAACAGCAGCGATTGCAATACCATAAAGCCCAGCATAGTAAAACGAACCGATGATAGCAACTGCAATTAATATTACAGGGATTGCAGTGGAAATCATACCAGTACTAATTCCAGCGATGATGTTTGTTGCATGTCCTGTGAGTGATCTTTCTGCAATTTTACGAACAGGAGGTTTGCCGAAACCAGTATAGTATTCCGTAATGAAGCCTATTCCCACGCCGGCAAGCAAACCGACTATAGTAGAGAGAAATACACCGAGTGAGGTAATTGTAAATACTTGACCATAAAGAGGATCTTCATAAAGCCATTGCTCAGGTAAGATCCAGTGTATAATAAAATAAGAGACAATGATCATCAACAATGCGGCTATTGTTGTTCCGACATTTAATGCGGCTTGTGGATTTCCACCTTCTTTTACTTTTACAAAGAAAGTCCCGATAATTGAAACAATTATACCACAACCAGCAAGGAAGAGAGGCAGAACAACAGCCGAAATTTCACCAAACAAAGTTGATTGGAACTCAGGAACTGCAAAGAAGGACGCACCAAGAACCATTGCTGCAATGATTGAACCAACATACGACTCGAACAGATCGGCACCCATACCAGCTACGTCACCAACATTATCACCGACATTATCAGCAATGGTTGCAGGATTTAGCGGATGGTCTTCGGGAATGCCAGCTTCGACTTTACCAACCAGGTCTGCACCAACGTCAGCGGCTTTTGTGTAAATACCACCACCAACTCTTGCAAATAGAGCAATAGACGATGCACCAAACGAAAAACCTGTAACTACATTTACAACTTTTAATATAGCTTCTTGGGAGCTTAAACCTTCAAACATATTGTTGTATGCAAGGAACAAAACGCTAAGTCCAGTTACACCTAACCCGACAACACCCATTCCCATAACAGAGCCACCAGTAAATGCAACCTTTAAGGCGCTATTTAAACTATTGCGAGCGGCATTAGTAGTGCGAACATTTGCTTTTGTTGCCACACGCATACCAATAAAACCAGCCAACCCAGAGCAAAACGCACCAACAACAAACGATAGTCCAACAAGTGGATGTGAATTCTCAGTATTTGCACCTTGAAAAGTTAGCAATATTGCAACAAGAATCACAAAAATTGCAATAATTTGATATTCGGCTTTTATAAATGCCATAGCACCTTCAGCAATTGAGCGAGCGATTTTTTGCATTCGCTCATTTCCAGGATCTTGGCGACTAATCCAGCTTGCCCTGAAATAAGTAAACAGAAGTGCAATGAGTCCCGAAATAGGAATTAAAATTAGCAATTCATTCATAAAATCCCCTAAAATTAGTTAGAATTAATTTTTTAGTGCTGTATAAATTGTGCTTTTAATTTACTCAAAAATAAATATTAATAAATTAATCAAAAAATAAAAAAACATTAATAATAATTTATATCAGCAAGTAAATAGAATGAACCTGCAACAATCGTATTTATCTTCTTAGATCTGCAATAGTTGAAAGCTTCTTGTGGATTTTCGATAATCTGATGTTTTATATTTAACATTTGTGCAATTTCTGCTATTTGATTGCAAGAAGCGGCTCTTGATGAATTCGGTTGAGTAATGACAAGCTCACAAATTAATTCTTTTATATTTTCGAGCATACTATGTTTATCTTTATCCGACATTGCACCGAAAACTAAATTAAATTTATCTTTTCTCCAAATCATTTTGATTGTTTCGTTCAACCTTTTGAATGCAGCTGGATTATGGGCTGTATCGATTATCACAATTGGATTCTTGGAAATAAGCTCTATACGAGCTCTGAGTCCAGAATTCTCTGCAACATTCAATATTCCATTTTGAATTTTATCCAGCTGGACTGGAAATCTATTTGCTATTTCTTCAATAGCTGAAACAGCAATCGCGTGATTTATTAGCTGATGTGGACCGATAAGTTTTGTTATGAGATTATAGGAATAATTTTTTGTTGTAATCAGCGTATTGATTGAATAATCTTGATTTATTTCTAATGTTTTTTGAAGAAATGGATCAATTTTTATAACCTTATTATTTCTTTCTTTGCATATATTTAGCAAAATATTTAAAGCAGGTTGAGTGATATCGCCAAGAATAGTCTTACGGTTTGGCTTTATAATACCCCCTTTTTCAAATGCTATTTGTTCGAGTGTATTGCCCAAATAATCCGTGTGTTCGATATCAATGCTTGTGATGATGCTTAGAAGCGGTTCTATTACATTCGTTGCGTCAAGCCGTCCACCAAGACCTGTTTCGATTACAGCAATATCAACGTTTTGCGAGGCAAAATAGTCAAAAGCAATAGCAGTTGTAATTTCGAAGAAAGTTGCATTAATACTTTTGCCAATTAGCATATACTTTTGAGCAAGCTCAATAAGTTCGTTATCAGATATTATATTGCCATTAATTCTTATTCTTTCGTTAAATTCTTTTATGTGTGGTGATGTATATAAAGCCGTTTTGTATCCTGCTTCTTTCAGAATAGAAGCAATAAGCGAAGCAGTTGTACCTTTGCCATTTGTTCCAGCAATATGTATTGAAGGAAATTGTTTATGTGGCGAGTTTGTCTGTGCCATTAGATACTGAATTCTATCTAAACCAGGATTTATACCTTTTCTTTCGAGTGAAAACAGTTCACGTAAAATATTTTCTTTTGTAACTAACATTCTAATACCTTAAATTGCAATATACTTAAAGTTGCAAAACTACAAATAATTCAGGAAAATTAAGTATGGAAATTAATAACTTAAACACAAAGACAATTTTAATAACAGGCGCAAGCCGTGGAATTGGCAAAAGCCTTGTAAAAGCCCTTAGTGGTTTTAGTTGTAAAGTAATTGCAGCAGCTTCAAATCTTGAAAGTTTTGTAAACTACGATATAAAAACTGATAATATAATATTTGAAGTGTTTGATTTAAACAATATAGATGAAATTGATTTGGCTGTTGCCCGCTTGAAAGAAAAGAAGCTCGTACCCGACGTCCTTATTAACAATGCAGGAGTTGGAATATTCAAAAGCTTTGGTGATTTGACCAATGCTGAGATCGAAAAGCTCATAAATGTTAATTACAAAGCACCGATACTTCTTGCAAAAGCGTTTCTACCATCGATGTTAGAAAAACAATCTGGAATGATTGTAAATATTATTTCTGTAGCAGCAGTGCAAAGTTTTCTACGTTCATCTGTTTATGGAGCAACGAAAGCGGCATTGCTTGAAACAATGAAGACAATACGTTTGGAATACCGTAAGCAAGGAATCAAAGTGCTAAACATTTTACCTGGTGCAACAAATACAACCATTTGGTCACCAAAGGTAAGAGAACAGCACGGTGGGAAGATGATGCCACCGGATGCACTTGCCAAAGCAATTGTTGCAAATATAAATATTGCTTTTGAATATGATATAATGCCAGAAGAGCTAACATTCCGCCCGCAACTTGGAGATTTATAGAAAATGAAAGTGCTTATTACTGGTGGAGCTGGATTTATTTTTTCACGTGTTGCAGAATTTTGCTTAAAAGCGGGTTATGAGGTTGTTATTGTAGATAAGCTCACTTATGCTGGTGATTTAGAGCGGCTTAGAAGTTTTTATGATAAAATAAAATTTTATCAAGCTGATGTTTGCAACTTCGATGAAATTAATCATATTTTTAATGAACATAAACCTGAAATTGTTATACACGCTGCTGCAGAAACACACGTCGATAGAAGCATACTTGATGGCAAGCCATTCCTTGAAAGCAACATAATTGGTACTTATGTTATGCTCGAATGCAGTCGTAAGTTCGGTGTCGAGAAGTTTATTTACGTATCAACAGATGAAGTTTACGGCGAGTTGCAAAAAGAGGGACATTTCCACGAAAACAGTCCTCTTCAACCAAACTCACCTTATGCAGTTAGTAAAACATCTGCAGATATGCTTGCTCGTTCATATTTTCGCACATATGGGGTACCTGTTTTAACGGTAAGACCATCGAATAACTACGGTATGTTTCAATATCCAGAAAAGCTAATACCGGTGGTTTTTCTAAAAGCATACAACAACGAGAAAATTCCAGTCTATGGCAAAGGAGAAAACATTCGTGAATGGCTATTTGTTGATGATACAGCCCATGCAATGCTTAAAATTATTGAAAATGGTAGAGTTGGTGAAATCTACAATGTTGGTAGTTCCGAAGAACGCCGAAATATTGAAGTTGTAATAGCAATACTTGAGCTAATGGATAAACCTTTGGATTTAATTGAGTATGTAAAAGATCGACCGGGACACGATTTTCGATATTCCTTAAATTGCGATAAAATTAAAAATGAGTTAGGTTGGGAGGCGAAAATAAGCTTCGAAAATGGTTTGCAAAGGACAATTCGCTGGTATTATGACAATATCAATTGGATAATGAAAAAGCTTGAGCAAATTAAAAGTTATTGGAGCATTGTTTACAAACAATGAAATATAAATCTAAAGCAAAGTTTTTAATTACAGGTGGGAAGGGTCAGCTCGCAAATGCTTTTTGCACGCTTTTGGATAATTACGCTGCGAAATATATTGCATTGGATATTGATGAGCTCGATATAACAGATATAAACCAATTAGCCACTTTTTGCAAAGAATTTCAACCCGACTTTTTAATTAATTGTGCTGCTTATAATAATGTCGATGCTACAGAAACCGATTACGAGACGGCACTAAATGTGAATATGATAGGACCGAAAAATATCGCAACTTTAAGCCTTGATTTTAAATTTAAAGCCATACATTTTGGAACCGATTACGTTTTTCCGGGACGAGACAGTTTTATTCCCTACAAGGAAACCGATGATACAAGTCCAATTAATAAATATGGTCTATCCAAATTAAAAGGTGAAAAAATTTTTCTTGAAATAACGCCTAAGAATTTAGTTTATAGAGTTAGCTGGCTTTATGGCAAGGGTAAGCAGAATTTTATTTTTAAGCTTTTGCAATGGGCAAAAATACATGAGGAATTGCTTATTGCAAATGATGAAATATCAATTCCAACAAGCACACAATTTGTAGCAGCAAATGTTTTGCAAAGTTTGGATTGTAGCGGGATATTTCATCTTGTACCTGATGGATATGTATCTCGTTATGATTATGCTAAGCTTGTTTTTCATTTGTTTAAAATCAATAAAAATATAAAGCCAGTTTCATCAAGCTATTTCAAATTGCCAGCCAAGCGACCGCATTTTTCGGCGCTTGATAGCAATTATTTTTTTAATACGATAAACAAAGATAAGTTGCACTGGAGTGAGTATTTAAAACGTTTTTTGAGCAGCTTCAAGCTTCAGCAATAGCACCGAGCAAAGCCTCCGAGCTTGCCCCAGTAACCGAGGGAAGGTTCCCATAGATTTTATTTTCCCGGCAAAAAGCAAGAAATGCAAAAGCAATTGCTTCCTTTGCCTCAGGCAAGATGCCAGCTTGAAGACTGCTTATTACTTTGCTATTTGGAAGCAAATTTCTCAATCTTTGTAATAAAAAACCGTTATATGTACCACCACCTGAGACAATGATTTTTGCTCTTTCATTAGTATAAAGTTTTATATTTTCGGCAATGGCATAAGCAGTAAACTCAGTTATTGAACAAAGTATGTCGTATTTATCATAATTCTGGAGGTATTTTAATATAAGTTTTTCGTTGAAAAGCTCTTTTCCTGTGGATTTTGGGGGTTTTTGGTGAATAAATTCAATTTGTTTAAGTTCATTCAATATCTTATCGATAATATGTCCTTGAGAGGCGAGCCGTCCATCATTATCAAAATCACTATTAAACAAGTGTTTCGAAGCCGCATCAATTAGGCTATTCCCTGGACCACAATCAAATGCTATAACTTGATGTTTATCACAGTTAGCTGGCAAAAAAGTAAGATTAGATATACCACCAATATTCAATGCAATTACATTTTCTTCTGTTGATTTCAAAAAATGATAATCAAAAATTGGCACAAGTGGTGCACCTTGTCCGCCGAGTGCAATATCAGCCGAACGGAAATCATATATAACCTTAGTTTTAAGCCGAGCTGCGAGATAAGTGCCATTGCCGAGCTGATAAGTTGATGAGATGTTTTTTCCAAGAAATAATTCCTGATTTGGATTATGCCATAAAGTCTGACCGTGGTAGCCAATCAAATGGACTTTTGTCAAATTAGAACTGGAAAGAGCATTATAAACAGCATCTGCAATTTCAATTGTGTATGCAACGTTCAGTTGAGATAATGTTTTTAGGTCAACGATTTGATCGCTTATAATTTTTTTTAGTTGAAATTGTAATTCACGGGAAAAATTGAATTGTTCAAAATAAATTAATTCATAGCTAAAATTGTCATTTATTAATTCAAAATTACAGATTGCGACATCGATTCCGTCGCAAGAAGTGCCAGTCATTACACCGCAAACAATCATTTAGCTTGACCGTTAAATTTTTCTTTCAATTTTTCGGCAACACAAGCAGGAACGAATTCTGAAACATCTTGATGAAAACGAGCGAGTTCACGAATAATGCTTGAATTTAGATATGTATATTTTTCGTGAGGCATAAGAAACACTGTATGGATTTCGGGAGCGAGCTTTCTATTCATCAAAGCTATTTGAAATTCGTATTCAAAATCTGTAACAGCACGAATTCCACGAATAATTGATACTGCACCAACATTTCGAGCAAAATCAATAGTAAGCCCAGAATGGTAAACAGCTTCTACATTTTTCAAATGCCTAAGTGCTTTTTGAGCCATTTCTAAGCGTTCTTGTTCGTTGAATAAATTAATTTTTTTTGTGTTTATGGCAACCATAACAATAACTTTATCGAACATTTCGGCAGCACGCTCAATTACATCAAGATGACCGTTTGTAATTGGATCGAAGGTGCCAGGATAAATAGCAATTCTCTGCTTCATTTATATTTTCCTTAAATTTCTTTGACGGACTGCTTCAAAGAGAATAACACCTGCAGCAACAGAAGCGTTAAGTGAGGAAACTTTGCCTTGCATAGGGATTTTCACAAGAAAATCGCAATGTTTTGCAACAGATGGCTTTATGCCACTTCCTTCATTACCAATTATTATAGCAATAGGCTGGTTGTATATGTTCTCTGTATATAAATTTTTAGCATTATCGGATGTACCAATAATCCAAAAACCAGCATCTTTCAGTTTTTGTATAGCTAAATTAGTATTCGCGATATAGGCTACGGGAATATGTTCAAGTGCACCTGCAGATGCCTTAATAGCAACAGGTGTGATGGTTGCAGCTTTTCGTTCAGGAATAATTATGCCTGAGGCACCTGCACACTCAGCACTGCGGGCTATTGCACCGAGATTGTGAGGATCTGTTATGCCGTCAAGTATGACAAGAATTGGATTTTCATTCTTTGGTAATAAATTGAGCAACTCACCAAGTGATAAGCTTTCAACAAGTTCTCGCAAAGCAATGACACCTTGAGAACGGCTTCCTTCGGGGCAAACTTTTTTCTCCAAAGCATTAAATTTTATTTTATCCAGTTGCACACAAGGTATTTTATTTTTTCGAGCACTTGCAATAATAAAGGAAATTTCTTTACTTTGAATATTATACAAAGTATATATTTTACTAATTTTATCGGGTTGAGCTCTTAGAGCCTCCAAAACAGCATTCCTGCCATAAATATATCCAAATTCTTCACTCATTTTATTTTTCATTCGTCATAAATAAAGTTGATATTAAAATTAAGTATATTTTATTGAAAAGTATAAATAAAAATGGAGAAAAAAATGCAAATCGAAACATTTCCAAATCCACGACCGGGGCGTCGATATGAAATTACACATGTAAATCACGAATTCACATCCGTATGTCCGAAAACTGGATTGCCGGATTTTGGAACAATCACAATTACATATATACCTGATGAGCTTTGCCTTGAGTTGAAATCACTAAAATATTATTTTTTGGAATTTAGAAATAAAGGTATTTTTTACGAAGCAGTAACCAATCAAATTCTGGATGATCTTGTAGAAGCATGCAAGCCGCTTGAAATGCAAATTGTAAGTGAGTGGGGCGTTCGTGGTGGAATGACAAGCACAATTGTTGCAACATACAAAAGGGATTAATATGCGAATAGCAAAAGAATTTACTTGGGAAATGAGCCATCGCCTTCCTTATCACGAAGGCAACTGCAAGAATATACATGGACATTCTTATAAATTACAAATCGCACTTGAAGGTGAACCAAACGATCAGGGAATGCTAATAGATTTTTATCATATTGAGGCAATAGTAAGACCTTTGATTAATCAGTTGGATCATACTTTTATAGTTGATCGGGATGATAAATTAATGCTTGATTTTTTGGTTGGGAACGGTTTTCGGCACTTTGTGATTGATGATTATACAACTTGCGAAAATATATCACTTTTTTTTGCTGGATATTTTAAAAATGAATTTGCAAAATTTGATAACATAAAAAAAATCGGTATCAGAGTTTTTGAAACGATTGATACCTATGCAGAAACAGAAGTTTATTTATAAGCACTTGGGTATAATTTTTGGGCACAATCAGGGCAAAGTCCATGGCTGAACTCAGCTGCTGAGTGTTCTGTAATATAATGCTCTACATTGTGCCAACTGCCATCTTCATCTCGAATTCGTTTACAAGAAGCACAAATTGGTAGCAGTCCACTTAGAACTTTAATTTCCGTCTTAGCACTTTGTAAAAGCGATATAAGTTGTTCTCTTTCTTCTTCAATTTGCTTCTTTAAAGTAATATCTTCTAAAATGACATCTATATAAGCAATATCCCCGCTTTCATCGTCAATAGTCCAGGCTGTCTCGCGACCAAAGAATAAGGCTCCATCTTTTCGGTACCATTCGCTTTCATAACCATTAACTTTGCGTTCTTTTCTAATTAAGTTAATAAAATTGTCTCTTTTTTCGTCTGTTTCAAGCACATCTTGCAGCTTTTTATTTAATAACTCGTTCGCATTGATTTTCAACATTTCGAAGAATTTAGGATTAGCCATAACTATACGCCCATCGGACGTCATTCGGTAGAAACCCATTGTTGCATTATTGTAAATACTACGAAAACGCTCTTCGCTTTCTTTTAATGCAAGTTCTGTAATTTTTCGAGTAGTTATGTCCCAAAGATAAGCTTTTGTGCCAATAATTTTATTTTTTTCTGCTATAGCTGATACATCAACTTCAACAAAAATAATATTTTGATCTTTTCTTTTTAAACGTACTTCATAACGTTCATAAGGGACTATACCTTCAAACCTTGAGCGGTGTTTTTCAAGAACCTTTGGATAATCATCTTCATGAATTAAATCTCTTAAATTTAAATTAATTAATTCATTTGGTGAATAGCCAGATATACTGCAAAATTGCTCATTAAAGAACTTTATATTCCCGTGTACGTCATCCATTAAGATTCCTATGTTTGCTTTTTCTACAAGTTGACGGTATTGCTCTTCTGATTTTCTAAGAGTTCTTTCAGTATTATGTTTTTCTATGATTTCCGCTTCTAAACGCTCGGCATAAATTTTTAGTTCCTCATTTTTTTTTAATAAATCTTGTTCAAACTTTTCTCTAATTTTAGCTTCGTAATAATATCTCTTGGTAAATTCGATTAATTGATTTATAAAAAATGATAAAAGATAAGTTAAAGTTATGCCTAAAAAAAATTTTGAATTTGAAAATTGTTTAATATTGCTACTAAAAAACAAATAAATATATGTATATATCAGAGAAATAGTAACTGAAAGTAATGTTTGAGTCGAAGAAAGTAAATGTGCACTTACAATTGCTGGGAGAACAATTAGAAATGTTGATACTTGTGAATAATTGGGATATAATATTGGAATTAGTGTAAAGTATAAAAGTTGTGAAAATAACACAATGAGCAGCCTCTCTCTTGTAGAGAGTTTTTCAATTTGCTCTATTATGAATTCTGGATTTAACAATTTACGATTAAATTTTTTGAAAACACTTTTAAATTAACAAATAAATTTTAGAAATTTATTGAAAATTTTATCATTATTTTTGTATCTGATTAAAATAAAGAGTTTCATTTTATGAACGGAACAGTATTAAAGAAAGAAGTCGAGAAATATTGGAACAAGCAAACTTGCGGTTCTTGGAGTAGCGATAAAGAAAAATACACAAAAGAATATTTCGAAGAGATAGAGGAATTTCGTTATAGGATACAGCCGGAAATTTTTTCTTTCGCGGAATTTACCCGCTGGCACGGGAAGAGAATACTGGAAGTAGGCGTAGGTGCTGGCACGGATTTTTTGCAATGGGCACGTGCTGGGGCAAAAGTTTATGGTGTGGATTTAACGGAACAAGCATGCGAGCATGTTCGCCGCAGACTTGAGCTATATGGGTTCCAAGCTGAAGAGATAAAAGTTGCAGATTGTGAAAAACTACCTTTTGAAGATAACTTTTTTGATTTAGTATGGAGCTGGGGCGTAATTCATCATACACCAGATACAGAAAAAGCATTAACAGAAATTGTACGTGTTTTGAAACCTGGTGGAGTAGCAAAAATTATGATATATCATAGAAATAGCATATTGGCGTATTTGTTTTGGGTAAAGCACGCTCTATTAAAGTTGAAGCCTTGGAAAACTCTTTCAAATGTCTTATGGGAGAAAATGGAAAGCCCAGGCACCAAAGCCTATACTCGTAAAGAAGCTCTCAATATGCTCAATAAACTGCCAATAGAAGATGTCAAAATAAAAACTGTGCTAACATATTATGATAAATTAGAACGTTTCGGTCCTGCATTGCAGTGGATAGCACACCAATTAGCAAAACTACTTGGAGGAGATCGCGCTGGCTGGTTTATGCTTATTCAATTTAAAAAGAAAATATAAAGTATATGAAAAACGAGTTGCCGAAAGAATTTAAAATAGACCTAAAAAATTTTTTGGATTTTCTCTTTTTAGAAAAAGGGCTCTCAGAGAATACACGTCTCTCATACGAACAGGATTTACGAACATATGCACAATTTTTAATGACTAACAACATAAAAGGTTTTTCTTTTAGTAATGAAAAAGTAGTAGCTGAATTTCTTGAACTGCTAAGCGATATGGGACTTGCTGTAACGTCACGCAGTCGATATTTATCGAGCATACGCTCTTTACACAAGTATTTATTAGCAACAGGAAAAGCAAGTTATGATTTTACAGATTTAATTGATTTGCCAAAAATTAGGCGTTCTTTGCCGGAAATTTTATCTGTTGAGGAAATTAATAAAATTATTGAATCAATTGATACATCAAATTACATCGGTGTGCGCGACCGAGCAATCGTGGAGGTAATGTACGCTTGTGGATTGCGTGTTTCGGAATTAATCAATTTGGAGATAAATAATATAATATTTGATGCAGAGATTTTACGTGTGCTTGGCAAAGGTTCAAAGGAAAGAATTGTGCCAATTGGGTCGCAAGCAATGAATTGGTTATACTTATATTTAAACAACGTTCGAGGTAATTTTTACAAAGCTGGCGTCTCGCAAAACATTGTGTTTTTAAATCGACGAGGTAATAAATTTTCAAGAATGGGAATCTGGAAATTGCTTCGGCAATATACTGATAAAGCTCAAATTAGTAAAGAAGTGCATCCTCATATGTTTCGGCATTCGTTTGCGACTCATTTACTCGAAGGTGGAGCAGATCTTCGTGCAGTACAAGAGATGTTGGGACATTCAGATATTTCAACTACACAAATTTACACTCACTTAGATAAAGAGTATATAAAAGAAGTTCACAAGACATTTCATCCACGTTCATAATTTTTCAAAAAATAATTCACAAATTTTTAACAATGTTTTATTTCATTTTACGTATTTTACTATAGAAACAATTTTTGCTCTCATTAAGAGAGATGTGTTTAACGTTTTATAGCGAGGTTGCTATGCAAACTAAGGTAACATTCCGCCATTTCAAAGGCAATCATCCACAGCTGCACGAAGAGGCTATTGAACTATCGAAAAGCTTTGAGAAATATCACGACGGTATTATTTCATCTAATGTAATTTTCATAAACGATACTCTTAAAACTGTCGAGTTTACAGTTCACCTGCAAGGCACAACATTGAAAGCCACTGAAAGCAGTGATGATTTTCATAAAAGCTTACATACAGCGAGCGATAAAATTATTCGCCAAATACGGAAATATAAAACTAAGCATGAAGCTTCAAGAATAACAAAAAGAGAACCAGAAATTATTGTTTCGTAAGTTAATAAAAAATTTTATAACTGAAAATTTTACCGCGACATCCGATGCTAATCAGCATCGGATGTCTATTTTTATCTCAGACAAAAATGTATTAGGATCCATTTAGAATTATCGATTTATAGCCGATAGCCCTATATCGCGGCGGTAGTGCATATTCTCGAAGTGTACTTTGCTAACTGCAAAGTATGCATTTTCGATAGATGAAGCAAGAGTTTCGCCTGTTGCGGTAATACCAATTACACGTCCACCACTGGTGATAATCTTATCGCCAAGGCGTTTTGTACCAGCATGATAAGCAATAACGCCTTCTGGCAAAGCATTAAGTCCCTTTATTTCAAAACCAGTTTCAAATTTATCGGGATAACCACCGGAAGCCAAAACAACACAAGTGGCAAAGCCAGAGCTGATGTTTTTAATGTATGATTTATCGAGACGACCTGAAGCTGCCGAGTAAAGAAGTCCAGCTAAATCACCATCGAAAATGGATAGCACTGCTTGTGTTTCAGGGTCGCCAAATCGGCAATTATATTCTACAACCTTCGGATTCCCATCCTTTATCATTAGCCCAACATAAAGGCAACCTTTGTATGGATAGCCCTCCTTTTGCATACCTTGCAGAGTTTTGTCTATAATTTCACTTTTGACTTTTTTCAACACTTCGTTATCAACATTCGGTGCAGGGGCGTATGAGCCCATACCGCCCGTGTTTTTGCCAAGGTCGCCATCCAAAGCACGCTTGTGATCTCGTGCTGGTGCAAGTGTAACATAATCTTCTCCGTCGGTAATAGCAAAAACTGATGCTTCCTCCCCATCCATAAATTCCTCTATTACTAAGCGCTCGCCAGCAGAACCGAAGCCACCACTGAACATATCTCGCACTGCATTTACAGCTTCCTCAGTCGTTTGAGCAACAACGACGCCCTTTCCTGCGGCAAGCCCATCGGCTTTAACTACAACAGGTAACGAATGGGCCTGGACATAATCAATTGCTATTTGCATTTGCGATTTATCAAAAGTACGGAATTCAGCAGTAGGAATACCATATTTCTTCATAAATTGTTTCGCAAACGTCTTGGATGTCTCCAAACGGGCTGCCTTTTGAGATGGTGCAAATACATTTATATGCTCTGCAAGCAAAGCATCTGATAACCCCTCGGCTATTGGTTGTTCGGGACCTATGACAACTAAGTCTATGTAATTATCTTTGCAATAATGAACAACTGCGCTATGGTTTTTAATGTCCAAATTTGTGATGTTGGCAATTTCTTCAATACCTGGATTACCTGGCGATACAACTAAATTTACGTTTTTGTTCTTTTTCAAAGCGTGTGCTATTGCATGTTCACGCCCACCACTGCCGATTAATAGTATATTCATAAAATTTCTATGATTGATTTTAATAAAAAAGTAAAATAATCAAAAAAAAATTATCTTTCAAACAATCAAAGTCGCATACTTAATTGAGAATTTCATTTTACTTTTTCAAAAAACCATATTTATATACCTTTGGTTCAATTTTCTCTGAGAGTATCTTTAACTTATATTTTAAATTTTCGATTAACTGATTGTACTTCTCATCCGAGCTTTTGTTATTCATTTTACCTTGTTTATTCCTTCCCTGAAAATATTCCCTTATATCATACAAGGATGCATTAACATTCACATTTGGCTTACTGTGATAATATTTCCAAAGCTTAAGCCCAGCATCAAAAACTGCCTGCGACTCTGATGAGAAAACTAGTGGCTCATCTTTTCCATTTTTGTTTGTTTCAGATTTTGCAAAAAGATTTGTGTTTGAGTAATTGTGAAGAATTTTTCCTCTCAGAAAGTCCGTCATAAAGTAGCTGTCGAATTTCTCACGAGCATTGACCTGTTCTTCGGTAAAAGGTATCCAGTGGTTAATACCTTCTTTGCTCGATATGCGATTTTGCCCGTGAAACAAAGTAAAAGCAAGGCAATCGTTCTGAAATTCAGTGTCGGATATCCAACCGTTGTTGGGATATAAAAATTGGTCTCGGTCGTTAAGCCAATTGGCTGGTATGCAGTGATAAACAGTAAAATAAATACACTGAATATGCAAATTTAAAGGAGTAATTAACGAAGTATGGTCTTTATTGTCGAAATAGCTAATATAAACACCTCTTGTGCTTTGGAAATCATTTCTACCGTGATGCATCACTCCAAGTTTATTTAAGCTATCATTATTGTAATATTCACTTAGCCATTGATTTATTCTTTTCAACCCGTTATAATCGAATATAGATTTGGTTGAAATCATTTATCCTTTGTCATTATATACATCAAAATCAAAATCGGAAATTTTTTTTTAATACTTGTATTCCAAATTTTAAAGCCAACTGGGAAATTACCATTAACATTATCAAATGTGTATGCTGGAACAAGGAAGCCTTTTTCTAATTTTGCAAGGAAATTCTGACGAAATGTAAAAGAATCTAAACCTGTTAAATGTTTAATTTTAGAAAATTCAGCAATAAGGCAACCATTTATTTTGATATAAATATGCCATAAAAATTGTATAAAAATTTCGTTACTTGCCTTTTTTAAATCCTTGTAATATTTTTCAGCAACGGAAGTTTTTTTCACACCAATTTTATTTTGGCTGGACGTTTTACTACCAGCTTCAGCATATCGTTAAAGATAGCTTTTTTACTTGTGAAAAGTCCGGTTTCGTCAAATTTTCTATCCAACTCGTAATGGTCTTTCGATAGCAAAACGAATAATTTATCTTTTAGAGTAACGTTATCTTGTGAAAGCAAATCTGCAAGATAGAAATCACCATCAATTATTCCTTGCTTTTTGGCAATATCCCAATCAACAGCAATTGTTGGTTTAACCACCTGAAACCATTTGTTATAAATCACAATAAAGTTGTTTTTATCGATTTGTGTTTTTGTAATGCCATAACGTCCTTGAACAAAGTTTTGTTTAATAAACTTTTTGAGTTCTTGGTTATCTTTTTCATACCAGAAAAGCAGGGCACTACTGGAGATAATTTCTTTAACTTTATCATAAATCAGCTTAAATTCTTTTGTTTCGTAATTCGAAGGTGCTACATTCCAGTTAAAATCATTTATATAGAACACATCCTGAATATCATTATAAGGGATAAATGCAATTTTTTCAGCATCAAAAGCTCCTAAGAATGCAGGTGGTAAATGTTTATCAAAAGTTCTTGCCCTACCGATAGTAAGTACAAGTTGAACAATTGATTTGTAAATGTCTGATGATCCTCTTTTTGCTTCAGCCCAAAAAAGAGATGTTTCATCGGATGATTTTTTGCTTTGATATAGTGAAACGCAGAAATCGACATCACCTAATATTTTAGTGCAATCATAATTCCAAAAAAAATCTTCGGCAATTTTGTTTTTTAGCTCTTCTTCTCTGAAATTTTGGTATTTCATAGGAAACGAAACGTTTAATTTTGAGACTATATAAATATTTTGATAAAATTTAATTTAAAATCAAATTAAAAAGTTATTTTACATCCAATTCCACCATTCGAGTTTTAATTCTGGGAAAATACTGTTACGCTTTTCAGTTTCTTCTAAAAAAGAAAGCTCGTCCTCACTTAAATTTGCAGATTCGGAGACTTTTTCGAACAGATCGCAAAGCCTATTGAAATCGGAATTATGGAAGAAGAATCGGCTTTCTGCGTAATCTTTGGCGCTTTTAGTGTAGATAAGGAATTGCCAATCGGATGAGTGGAGAAGCATAAGCTCGCGCATAGCTTGGAGGGCAACACGCTTTTGCATATCGTTTAAGCTGTGGATTGGATACCTGTCGAACAAATTTTTAAGGCGAACTTCGTCGTCGTATATGCATTGCCAAGTCCAGACATTCTCAGGATTGCTCCAAACATCGTGATTATTATTGACGCCCCAGGAACCTTCGGGCAAGCCGATAACTTCCTTAGGTTGCAATTTGAAAAGCTGTTCGCTTGCAGTTGCCGCTTTGAGCCAAGGCGAATGACTTAGCCCACGCAGGACGTAACGCAAGAATTCGGGACCTTCGAACCACCAATGCCCGAAAAGTTCAGTATCGAACGGCACGCAAAGAGTTGAAAATTTTCCAGTTTTATTGAAATAATAATTTGAAGTGTTTTCCATATTGTGGATGAAGTGATTTGCTTGTAAATCAAGCTTTTTCCAAACCCAATCGGGATGATATTGAGCTTTATATTGCATATCAGCTTTGACATCGGTAACACGCCAATATCGGAGCATAGAACCAAAGTGTCGCTTGTGGAAGTCCAGATAATCAGGTTCGCCTGGATAGCCAACTTCGCCGCTCCAAACCTGCATTGCAATATCTCTATGGCGAGCAAAGCAGACCGAGGTTCCATATTCAACTTTTTCGCTGGAGCTAACTTCGTAAATGCGAAGTGGCGTTTTATCGAAATTCCAGGGTTCAGGTTGAAAAGCAGGAGAATTGATTGGAACGAAATGTTCAGGATTACCTTGGAATTTACCGATTGGATATGAATTTTCAATAAGTTTCTGATCTATGACAAAGTATTTCAAATTATGGCGTGAGAGGAATTGTTCAATTCCTGGGCGTAGATGCTTTTGGTTGAATGGAGCAACTGGTACAAACGATTGCCATTCATAAGAAGGGCGATAAGCACATTCGGGTAGCCATATACCACGTGGTTCACGTCCAAAATGCTTAATGTAATTATTGACAGCAGCTTCAATTTGAAGATTAATGCTGCGATCGTAACCGAGCAAAGGTAGGTAGCCGTGAGTGGCACCGCAGGTCATTATTTCAATCGCACCGTTGTCTTGTAATATTTTGAGTGCTTTTATAATAGATTTATTGTATTTGTGTTTGAAGTCGTCAAAGCGTGCTTCATACCATTCAGCCCACCAGTTAGCTAAATAAATGCTATGGGCATCCCAGCCCCAACGTTTGAAATCTTGGGCATCTTTGCGAGCAGCTGCAATTTTTTGAGTGCAGTATTCTTCGAAAATTTTCTCAAAATCGGGATGTTCCAGTTGTTCGCAAAGTACAGGAGAAATATCGAGTGTAACTTTTGGATAAATATTTTCGCTCATTAAATCATTGAAAACATTGAGCAATGGAATATAGCATTCCGCAACTGCTTCTGTTAGCCAATCGACACCGTGTGGCCAAGTACCATGATGGAGCACCCAAGGCAAGTGTGTATGTAGGATTAAAACGAAATTTCCTGATTGCATAATTTTCCTATTAGATTGTTTAGAAATAATTTAACAAGTTATTAATTTCTTGTTTTATTTCAAAAAAATATATAAATTTAGCACTACATAATTGATTAAAAAAAACTAATTTATAATTAAGTATTTAAGGACACTAATATCTTTTTAGTTTCGTAGTTAAATTGTTCCTTTATTAATAAACATTTATGGTGAATTATGGAAGGTCAGAAAATTACTGTTGAAAATGGCAAACTAAATGTTCCAGATTATCCGATAATTCCATTTATCGAAGGAGATGGCACAGGGCGGGACATCTGGCGCGCATCTGTTCGTGTGTTTGATGCAGCAGTAGAAAAAGCATACTCTGGGAAACGAAAAATAGTTTGGCGAGAAGTATATGCGGGTGAAAAAGCTTTTAATTTAACAGGTGAATGGCTGCCTAAAGAAACACTTGATGTTATCAAAGAGCATATCATTGCAATCAAAGGACCGCTGACAACACCCGTTGGTGGCGGAATACGCTCGTTGAATGTGGCATTGCGTCAATTGCTGGATCTATATGTATGCTTACGTCCAGTTCGTTGGTTCGAGGGAGTGCCTTCACCAGTGAAAAATCCACATCTTTGTGATATGGTAATATTCCGCGAAAATTCTGAAGATATTTATGCTGGTATCGAATGGCTTGCCGGAACAGAGGAGGTTAAGAAAGTTATTAATTTTTTGCAAAACGAGATGGAAGTTAAGAAAATACGCTTTCCCGAGACTTCTTCTATTGGTGTTAAACCAATATCCATAGATGGCACAAAACGTCTTGTTCGTGCAGCAATTGAGTATGCATTGAAACATAAGCGACCATCGGTTACACTTGTGCACAAAGGCAACATAATGAAATATACGGAAGGTATGTTTAAAGAATGGGGCTATGACGTTGCAGAAGAGGAATTCGGCGATAAAGTATTCACTTGGCGACAATACGATAAAATCAAAGAAGAAAAAGGTGCCGAAGAAGCAGATAGAATACAAGCCGAAGAGCTCAGAAAAGGCAAGTTACTTGTTAAAGATTTCATTGCTGATGCGTTCTTGCAGCAAATTCTAACACGCCCTGCGGAATATTCCGTGATTGCAACTATGAATTTAAATGGCGACTATATCTCTGATGCATTGGCAGCCATTGTTGGTGGTATTGGTATTGCTCCTGGTGCAAATATTAACTACGTTACAGGACATGCAATTTTTGAAGCAACACACGGCACTGCACCACGTTATGCAGACCAAGATAAAGTTAATCCAGGTTCGGTTATTCTTTCGGGCGTGATGATGTTTGAGCATTTAGGTTGGCACGAAGCTGGCGAACTGATTGTCAAGGGAATAGAGCGAACAATCGCCCAAAAACGTGTTACTTATGATTTCCACCGGTTGATGGAAGGTGCCACATTGCTGAAATGCTCAGAATTTGGTTCAGCAATAATCGAGAATATGTGATTAATTAAGCTCAAGATTAAAATTTATTGAAACATATTCATTAAAACAATCGTTTTAGTGAATATGTTTTTTATATTATGAGGTTAGAAATGAAAAAATTCTTTTTTATTTTTTTAATTTCATTAGTAACTGTAAACGTATGCATGAGTTCTCTAAATGCACTGTATATTAAAGAAAAAGCTAAATGCAAAAAAAATTTAAATTACACTCTTGAAAGACTTAATGATGCAATATTAGAGAATGACATAAGTTTGGTAAAGGAAATTCTTGAAAGTAAAACTTTGGATATAAATCAAAAAGACATTAATGGAAAATATCCTTTGGAAATGGTGCTTGTTATGAATAATTGCGATATTGCGAAAATTTTACTTCTTGCAGGAGCTGATCCACACTTAAAAACAGAGGAAGGAATTACAATTTATGAAAAAGTTATGTTCGAAGGCAGCAAGTATTTAAAATAAATTTTTAAAGAATATAATAAAACAAAGTAAAAAGAAAGCTGCCCACACGTAGGACAGATTTTTTAAAGTTTTTCGTGAATTATTTTATTCAGCATTGCTTTCCAAGTTTCGATATTATGCCCCCATTCTTCGCCCCAAATATCGAGTGTATGAGGGATTTGCTTTTGTGATAAAATGCTGGAAATGTGGTAGCTTGCCATAGGATTTTCGCCATATCCCTTGCCGCTCATAATGTAAACGTGATGGCGACTACGCAAAAAAGTAAGCCAGTAATTGTCATTTAAATTTGGGAGATAATGTACTGGCGAGTTAAAATAGCAATTATCGTCGAAATAACCTTTACTTTGGCAATAAATATCATAATTTCCGCTCATTGCAATTGTCCCTAAGAATAAATCGGGACGCCTAAAATATGTATTCAAAGCAAAATATGCAGCACGAGAAGCACCAACTGTAAGAATAGGCACAATCTGCCCGCAGTTGTTGTAAATCTTTGGAAGAAGTTCTTCTACTATAAAATTGTTGTAATTGAATAATTTTTGAGAACGTTCTTCATTAGTTAAGTTCAAATCATCCCAAATTTTTGGTGTTGGCACGCTATATACACGTATTTTCCCATTTTTAAGATATTGGTTAAGTGAAATGATAAGCCCATTGTTTTCGTTTTCGAATGGATCAAATTCATTTGAGTAAATTAACAATATTGATGAACCAAAATGACCATAGACAGGGACTTCAATTAACTCATTTAAATTTTCACTATCAATTGAAATAATATCACTATGCATTTTTTTACCAATATTAATTTTACAATTTCACTAAACGAATTAAAAATTATTTATTTTAAGAATTTAGAGAAATTTATCTAAATAAAGGTGAGCTTTTTTTCTCAATTTTTAAGTCTTGTAAAGTGGACGATTTGATGCCAAATTTTAGATAAAAGCCGCGATTAAAACCAAGGGGAGTCCAATTCAAAATTAGTTCCCAACAATGCAAATCTTTTCGTAAATTGATTTGTGGTGTAAGTAGTTCTTTGCGAATAAAGTCAAATCGGGCATTTGCAGAAAAATTCCAAGTTTCGGTCAGACGTAGGTTCATTGTAAGAAAAGCATTAAGAGATCGGTCGATTTTGTTTATGACATATTGATTATAATTAAAAGTCAAGCCATAGCTCAACATCCATGGGAAAGCCAAAGGTTCATATCCAGGAGAGCTATCTCCATACCAATCAATTTGTTTAACGTCCTCACCGTGACGGGCAAGGAAACGAGCACCCAGCATTGCATCTATGGAATCTCTGCGTTTTTCTTCGCTTTCTTCTTCGGAAAATGTTCCCCTATTTGATTGTGATAAGCCTTCGGATACAAAACTACCAGATAAGCTTACAGAAAAAGAAGTAAGACGTGCCAAACCTTTGCCTTGTTCGAGCAAAAATTTATTAATCCGTCGATATACAACATTATTTCCTTGAACTGTTTTTGCTTCGTCGTATGCAGTAAAACTTGCACTGCCAGAGAACTCAAAAAAACCAATTGCGGGAGTACGGAATGTTGCCGATATGTCTGACAATTTTAGTGAGTCTGCTGCTAAATTGTAGCTTGTTGCTAATGTAAGTCGTAAAAGCTCAATATTTTTATCGGGCAAGGTGTCTTTCTGCGGAACTTTAATTTCGAAGCTATGCAAATCAGAATAAGTTATTCTTTTTGATACTTGTGAAGGTGCTCCACCGCCATCACTTTCGAAGCGTGAGTATTTTACAATTCGGTTTTGTTTTGGATCAAAATATCTTCCATAGAAATCGTATTGATTTTGTGAAAAATCTGGCGTATAGCTAAATCCGATACTTGGTTGATATGTATGGCGAAAAGCTTTAAATCCAAGACTTTCTGGTTTTATGAAACCGAAAAAAGGATGGTTAGCATCAGCTACTCCAAATAAACGTGTCGAAGCAGAAACACCAAAGCTATAGTAATATTCTGTGAAAAAACCTCTCTTATATTTATCAACTATTGTTGAATCATTAGGATTCACAGTGCGTTCGAGTTTGCGAAAATAATTATTAGCAGAAAATGAGATTGATGGTGTAACTGTAAAATAACCGAACTTTGGCGAAATTGATATTCCTGGTGAATGACTTATTTTGTTACGTTCAATATATTTGAAAGCTGTATCTGCAACAGATATTTTAGATAAACTATTTGTGTAGTTACTGCGGTAACTGAATGAAATATCTCTAACAAACGAGTACCAACTTCTTTGTGTTGGCGAAATTGCTTTTTTAAATGGAGTAAAATTTGGCACCGAAAAGTTTAGTGGTATTACTTGCGAGTATGTTTCGTTTATTAAGTTTTGATCGCGTTGATAAGATACCGATAAATTTGTGCCATTATCAAAGCTTTTAGAGTATGATGCGTTAGATGTGATATTTTGTTGCACACGGTATTGATAATCTGTTTGAGTATTGCGGTTAAAATCGCGAGATGCAAAATTAACATTAACATCCATTCTTTCGTAAGGAGTAAAGATATGATTGTGATTTAATTGTAGGCTCCAGTTTTTTTGATATTGCTCGTCTGGATTAAACCTTGTGCGACCGTATTGAATATTATAACTTCCATTATAAACATTTCGCAATGCCCAACGAGTTGTGTTTTTTGCAAGATAGCCCCCTTTTGAAAACAAGTCAAATTTAACCTGTGTATCCCAATAATCAGAAGCTGCCAAATAAAAGCCGAAATCCTGGAAGACTACACCGCGATTTTTAGAGAAATAGAACGAAGGAATTATAAGTCCTGATTGACGTCCTGTTTTATTTGGAAAGAATAGCCCGAAAGGGAAAATAAATATTGGCATATCTTCAACGTAAAATATAACAGGATCAATAAAAATGCGATCTTTTATCGCAAGTTTCATCTTTGGAGAACCGAAATAATAGTGTGGGCAAGCATCGTCGCAAGTTGTATAATAGCCATCACGTACAAAAAGCTCGTTTTCAGAAATGCGTTTTATTTGTACACCGTAGTAAAATCCTTCACCTGTTTGAGTCTCGCCGGAGACAATTTTACCACGCTTTGTCTTGAAGTTATAGGTAATTTCCTCACCATAGAATATTTCGCCCGCATCAGAAAATCTTGGGAAACCATATCGACGATTATTTGTATCGATAGCATATTTTGCTCGAAGTATTGAGTTTTCAAAATCGATTTCGATAATTTCAGCGTTCAATTGCTGCACTTTAAAATCAATTTTTGATTTGCCTACAAGTCGCATTGTTTTATTGCTTAACTTAAACATAGCTGTATCAGCAGCAAAAAATGTTACAAGCGAATCAATCCCAGAAGGTGATTTTATTACTTTTACAGTATCTTTCTGTGAAAATGTTTTACGGAGAGAATCCAGCACTTGATCTCTATCGGTGATTATTTTGTTTGGTGTTAGGACTTTTTCCGTTGGTTCATCTGTGAGCTTTCTTTGTGTAGGCTCTTGTGATAAAGATTTTTGTGTGAAAAGTATAAGTATAAGTAATATTAAAACAATACCACTAATATTTATACTATATATTTTCATTTAGTTTCAAGATAATTTTTATAAATACGCAAAAATTATCCGTCAAGTTTCTTTTGCAGGATTTCAGTTACTAACTTTGGATTAGCTTTGCCCTGCATTTTTTGCATAACTTGACCTACAAAGAAACCGAATACATTTCTGCGTCCACTTCTGTATTTTTCGATTGAATCTTGATTAATAGCAAGCACTTCGTCTATAACTTTTTCGAGTGCAGATGTATCGGAAATTTGAACAAGCTTTCGTTCTTCGATAATTTTAGCAGGTGAGACACCATTTTGCAAAACTTCAGGGAAAATATCCTTTGCAATTCGGCTGGAAATTTTGTCTTCTGCTAAATAATCTACAATTTCAGCCACATACTTCGGAATTAATCCAAGCTCGTTGATTCTTATATTCCTTTCGCTTAAAATACGTAAGACTTCCGTCATTAACCAATTGCTTACCAATTTATACGTGCGATGTGATTTTTCTTTTAAATGATTGCAGCATTCTTCATAATAATCTGCAAGCAAATGATCTTCGACAAATATTGAAGCATCATAATATGGTATCCCGTATTGCTCCATCAATCGTTGTTTGCGTGCAAGTGGAAGTTCTGGTAAGGTTGAACGAATTTTGTCAATCTTTACTTCGGTAACTTTAACTTTTACTAAATCTGGTTCAGGGAAATAACGGTAATCGTGAGCAAATTCTTTGCTGCGCATAGCTCGAGTTGTTTGAGATGCGGCATCCCAAAGACGAGTTTCTTGATGGATTCGCCCACCATTATGTAAAATTTCAATTTGCCGATTTATTTCGTGTTCAATAGCTTTTTCCACATTTCTGAAGCTATTTAAATTTTTCACTTCTGTTTTAGTGCCAAATTTTGATTCGCCCTTAGGTCGTACCGAAATATTAGCATCACAACGAAGTGCACCTTCTTCCATATTCCCGGTGCAAATTCCGAGATAAAGCAAAATTTGCTTGATATTCGTAAGGTATTTATAAGCTTCCTGAGGAGAACGAATATCAGGTTCGCTAACAATTTCAATTAGTGGTACACCTGAACGATTGAAATCAACTAAAGTATCTATATCAAGATCGTGTATAGATTTGCCAGCATCTTCTTCCATATGAATACGCGTAATCCCAATACGTTTACGAACCTCTTCAGAAAGTTCAATTTCGATATATCCATCATAGCAAATGGGGTCTTCGTATTGAGTTATTTGGTAGCCTTTCGGTAAATCAGGATAAAAGTAATTTTTACGAGCGAATGTGGAAATTTCCCTAATCTTGCAATTTGTTGCAAGTCCCATCTTTATAATAAAGTTAAGTAAATTTTCATTTAAAACAGGTAAAGCTCCTGGATGCCCAAGACAAACTGGGCAAGTTCGGGTATTTGGCAAAGCACCATATTCAGCCGAGCATGAGCAAAAAGCTTTGGTTTTTGTAAGAAGTTGTGCATGAACTTCAAGTCCGATTACGGGTTCAAATTCAACCATTTTAAGCTACCTTATGATTGTTTCTTTCCTCTATATTGTCTTTAAAGAAAAAGTAATAAAAGAAAATGCTTTCAAAAATCGAAAGCAAAACAAGCGAAAGAGTGTCTTGATTAAAGTAAGGACTTTTCCAAGCATCTGGATATATAGCATAAGCAAGTGAACCAGTGAGAGCCCAACCAATAGAAAAGACCAAAACAAAGACGCCAAGCCCTAAAAATGCATCTTTTAAAGTTCTATTTTGCCAATTTTTAACAAAAACATAAATTGCAGCAACAATATGCAAATAAAAGATAAATATTTCAATCATTCTATCGTTTTTTTACTTGTTTTACTAAATATTGTTTATCACAAAAAGGCAAATTATGAAAACTTTCAATGAAATCCGAATAGTTTTTACGACAGCATCTACAGCAGAAAATGCTGATGAAATTGCACAAACACTATTGAAAGAAGGTCTTGCTGCTTGCGTTTCAGTTATACCAAATGTAACTTCTTATTTCATTTGGAAGGGATCGTTGGATGTTGCAAGCGAGTTTATCCTTGCAATTAAAACATTTGATGATAAAATAAAGGCTATCGAGCAAAGAATAAAAGAATTGTCTAATTACGAATTGCCAGAAATTCTTGTAATCAACGATATTGCTTCATCCGAAGAATATTACAATTGGATGAAAAGCCTTTTGTTTTAATTTTTACCTCAAAAAATGAATTAAAAGCTTGCTCGCAAGAGCTGCTTTTTATTTCATAAAAACAATTAAACTATAAATTAAAATATTGTAATTATTGGAGATTATTAAGTTTATTGTAGTGGTGGTCAGGGACGGAATCGAACCGCCGACACAAGGATTTTCAGTCCTTTGCTCTACCAACTGAGCTACCTGACCAAAGAGCGAATTAGAGTTACAAAATTAACGGTTTTTTTTCTAATACACAAACAAAAATTTCACATTTCTGCTAAAAATTTTTTAATTATATCCCAAGTTTCATTTTGCAAAGCAACTTCTTCTACCCTATTTTGAGGTATTTTATGAATTGGTTGCCCGATTTTCAGTCGAACTGTTCGTGGTTTTATTCCACTTATGCCATTGCTTAAAATTTCGTAAGTGCCTTTAATAGCAATTGGAACAATTGGTTTTTCGCTGCGTGTGGCAAGACGAAA
>Ga0068705_10000016_pt1 | contig 82255 bp, 70 predicted proteins | sample YNPMSTMetaG_FD_65631 | JGI IMG/M metagenome (GOLD analysis project Ga0068705, IMG submission 65631) | Anoxygenic and chlorotrophic microbial mat microbial communities from Yellowstone National Park, USA - YNP MS-T MetaG | ecosystem: Environmental > Aquatic > Thermal springs > Hot (42-90C) >... | reverse complement strand
AGAATTTTCCTTAGAAACCTCTTTGCTCCCAGTCATCCCAAAAAAACCTAAACGTGTATTTGGAATTACAACCAAGCCTGTAAATCCCTGTACGCCATGAATTGTGAAGACTCCTTTGAATTTATCTAAACGGAGCTTATCGACTACGTATTTGTTCACCTCGTCGTAATTCATCATTAAAAAATTAAAATTGTAACCTGCACCAACAGCAAAATATTGCGTGCTTTCAGACTTTAATGGTTCCGTCTCAAATGAAAAATTATCCAATTCATCATCCTGAGAGAATAAATTTGAATTTGATGTACAAATTAAAAATAAAAGTAACACGAATAGCTTTTTCATATTTTCCTCTTGCTATTTTTAAAAATATTAAAACGAATTAATACAAAATATAATATAATTTTTGCATTATTCTATCAAGTTTTTCGTTTCTAACTATCTTATTGATGATTTTTTGAGGAAAAAATGAAAACCAAACCTATCTCAGATAACTTTTTAGCTATTGAAGAAAAATATTCATCTTACGAAAATTCTAAAATTGCTGTCTTACCTGTTCCTTACGAACATACAACAAGCTATGGGCAGGGAACTGCACTTGGTCCTACCGCTATAATAGATGCTTCGCATTATGTTGAATTCTATGATGAAGAGTTCCAAAGCGAGCTTTGCTTCCAGAAAGGTATTGCAACACTTTACCCTATTGATTTTCAAGGCAAATACGATAAAGATGCTCTCGATTTAATCGAGCAAACTGTCGATCAATTGCTCAACGATGGTAAACTCGTTGTTACTTTGGGTGGCGAGCATACAATTTCTATTGCTCCAATAAAATCCCACTTCAAAAAGTATCCCGATATGTCCATCCTGCATTTCGATGCCCACTCCGATTTACGTGAAAGTTATGAAAATAACTCATATTCTCATGCTTCTTTTATGGCACGAGTGGTTGAGTTCTTTGGCACAAAAAACATTACTCAGGTTGGAATTCGTGCTCAATGTATTGAAGAAGCTCAATTTATAAATAAAAACAAAATCAATACTTTCTATGCTTGGCAAATTCGCCGAAAAATTTGGGGCGAAAACTGGCAAAAAACGATTGCTGATACACTAACCGATAATGTTTATGTTACATTCGATCTCGATTGTTTCGATCCTTCAATTATGCCATCGACTGGCACGCCCGAACCAAACGGACTTTTTTATGCCGAAGTGCTTGATATTTTCTACGAATTGCAAAAGCAAGGGAAAAAAATTATAGGTTTCGATGTTGTCGAGCTTGCACCAGTTGAAGGTTTACATCATCCTGATATGACTGCTGCACGTCTAACTTATAAATTAATGCATTATTTGAAATTTTAGCTATGGAGCATCATCTGCTTAATGACATATTTTTTATTATTGTTACTTCTATTGTAGTTGTATTTATTTTCAACAAGCTGAGATTGCCTTCAATTGTAGGCTTTCTCCTTACAGGTATGATAATCGGTCCTTATGGGTTGAAATTAATCGCCTCGAGCTCGCAAGTATCACTCATTGCAGAAATTGGTGTTATTCTTATACTTTTTTCTGTTGGCATAGAATTTTCAATTTCAAAACTTTTCTCAATTAAAAGAAACGTCTTCGTTGGTGGTGGGCTGCAAGTCGGTTTGACAGTGATTTTAGCTTTATTAATTTCCAGTTTTTTCAATTTAAAAGCTAATCAAGGGATTTTTGTCGGCTTTTTGATTTCTCTCAGTTCTACAGCACTTGTAATGAAAATTATTTCAAATCGCCTTGGTACCGATAGTCCTCACGGTCGTTTAGCACTTAGTATTGCTATTTTTCAAGATCTAATCATATTGCCAATGTTTTTGATTATACCACTTTTAAGCGGTGGAAATATTAGTTTTACTGACGAAATACTATATTTATTCTTAAAAGTTGTCTCAATTATTATATTCCTTTTCGTTTCTATTAAATACATAATGCCAAATCTTATTTTTCAAGTTGCAAAAACAAGAATTAAGGAATTATTTATACTTGTGATCTTAGCTATTTGTGTTATTACTGTTTGGATTTCCTCACTTGTGGGTATTTCACTAGCTCTTGGTGGTTTCTTAGCAGGACTTATTATTTCAGAAACAGAATACAGCGAAGAAGCATTATCCAACATTGAGCCATTTAAAGAAGTTTTTGCAAGTTTCTTTTTCGTTTCTGTTGGTATGTTACTCAACTTAAATTTCCTATTCGAAAATTTTTTAATTGTCATTTTAGCAACATTTCTGCTTGTTTTCGTGAAATTTATTAGTGGTTTTGTTCCCTCTTTTCTTCTTACTAAAAGCATACGTGTTTCGACAATCACAAGCTTGTCGCTTGCACAAATAGGGGAATTCGCATTCGTTCTTGCTATTACTGGTTTAAGCTATGGCTTGCTTGATGAATTTACAAATCAGCTTTTTTTGGCTACAACTGTGCTCTCTATAACAATAAATCCTTTAATTTTAGAACTTGGCATCAAATTAATAAATCATTTTTCTATTAAATTTAAAAAAGATAAAATTGAATTAATTACAAGTGAGGAAAACCTATACAATCTAACGAATCACTTAATTATTATTGGCTTCGGTCTTAACGGACGGAATTTAGCTGCTGCCGCTAAATTTGCAAGTATTCCTTATTCAATCATCGAAATGAATCCAGTTACAGTTCGTGAGGAAACCAAAAAAGGTGAAAAAATCATATTCGGAGATGCTACACGTGAACACATACTTCTTAAAGCAGGTATTAAAAATGCACAAATTATCGTTTCTACAATCCCAGATCCGATAGCAGAACGAGCTCTTGTGAAAACCGTAAAGCGTATTAACCCGAGCGTTTATTTAATTATTCGAACACGGTACGATAGGGAAATGGATGCACTATATTCCTTAGGTGCTGATGAAGTAATACCAGAAGAATTTGAAACTTCAATAGAAATTTTTACTCGTGTTTTGCATAAATTTAATGTCCCGGGTCAAGAAATAGAAAAATTTGCCAATATGGTTCGTGGCAATCGTTACGAGTTATTTAGAAATATCCGAAAAACAATTAAACACAAAGCTTTTGTCTCAAAATTAGGTAATCTTCGAACTTATGCAACAAGTGTCCGCCAAGGTTCTTATTTAGATGGCAAAACATTGTTGGAAGCAAATTTACGTGGAAAATTTTCTGTTGCAATCATTGCTGTTCAAAGGGCAGGTGATGTTCTTATCAACCCGCCCGTTGACTTTAGATTACAAGGTGATGACGTAATCTTACTATTCGGAAGTAACGAAAATATCGAAAAAGCACGCCAGTTGATTAATTCTTAATGGTTATTTCGTAACCATCCTTTGTGTCTTTGATGAAATAGCCTTTCTGAATAACTAAATCCCTTAATTTGTCAGCTTTAGAAAAATCCTTTGCTTTTTTAGCTTGCAAGCGCTCTTCTGCTAAATCAATAATTTCCTGCGGTATTTCAATTTTTTGCTTTGGTCGTGCACCGATTTCCCAAGCACTGTATATGTCGTTAACTTTTGAAAAAACCCATAGCAACTGGCTTGCCTCATCTGCTGTAATTTTATCGATAGGATTGTCGTTGATAAACGAAAACATTTCAGCCAAAGCTCTCGGCGAGTGTAAATCATTCGCAAGCTCAGAAAAAATACTGTTCTGCAAATCCTGAGCTTTGGATGAAATAATTGGATTTATATTTCCTGTGGCTTTCTCCCATAGCTCATAAATGTAATCCTGTGCTTTCATTCTTGCTTTGTGTGCAGCTGAAATTCCATCGAATGTGAAATTATATTTTGATGAATAGTGAGCAGAAAGCATAGCAAAACGTATGTCTATTGGATCCAGTCCTTTACTAATCAAATCACGCAAAGTAAAAAAATTACCAAGCGATTTACTCATTTTTTCACCTTCTACCTCTAAAAATTCATTGTGGCACCAAAAAACCGTAGGCTCAACTTTATAACCAGCTTTGCTTTGAGCTATTTCATCTTCATGGTGCGGGAATTTTAAATCCACACCACCTGTATGTATGTCGAATGGCAAGCCTAATAGCTCATACTCCATCGCCGAGCATTCAATATGCCACCCCGGTCGTCCAGGATAATTTTCGCCATCTATATAGAAATCCCAGTAAGGTTCGCCTTCTCGGTGTGCCTTCCAAAGTACAAAATCGCTTGCCTGCTCGCGTTCATATTGATCTGCATCGATTCGGTAGCCGCTTATAAAGTTATCGAAATCAATTTTGTAAAGTTTTCCGTAAATATCAACTTTTCTCCAAGCATTTACATCAAAATAAATCGATCCACCAGAAATGTAAGCAAAACCGTTCCGCATTATCCTTAAAATTAAATCTTGCATCTCGTTGATGTATGATGTTGCTTTCGGCATTGCATAAAAATCTTCCTTTTTTATTCCAAGGCGAGTTATATCCTCAATAAAAGCATTCAAATAATAAGCGGTGAATTTTTGCAAATTTTCTTTTGGATCATTTGTTTGTTCGCCCATTTCGCTTTTCCACTCGGGCGAACCCAATCGGCTATCACGAATAGTTTTGTCATCTATATCGGTAATATTCATAACCCAACGCATCTTGTAGCCGCCCACAACACGAAGCACCCTTTGTAAAAAATCCGCAAACAAAAATGCTCGCATATTCCCAATATGAGCATAATTATACACAGTCGGACCGCACGAATACATCCTGACTTCATTATCATTCAGCGGATTGAATTTCTCTACTTTTCTTGTAAGTGAATTATATAGCTTAATTTCCATTTTAATAATTTAACTTTATTAAACAATTAAACAAAATTAGCAATTTTTTAGCATTTAAACGTTTAACTTCATAAGTAATTTTTTGTTACTTTTCTCTTTTAAATTTGTTTATCTTTTAAGATGAATAAAGAACTTCAAAATATTGGTGATGAAGAATTGTTTGCGCTTGTTTCAAAGGGCGACAGTCAAGCAATATCAGCGTTTGAGGAAATCTACAACCGTTATTCATCTAAAATTTATACTTATATAAAAAAAATTCTGCGAAATTCACACGCTTCGGACGATATTTTCCAAGAAACTTTCGTTCGTTTTTATGAATGCGCCAAAAATGGACAAAAAATGACTAACGTTGCTGGTTTTCTAATTAAAATTGCTCGCAATTTATGCTTGAATGAAAAAATTTCAAAAGATAATCAACACTTGAATTTAGATGATTTTATTTTCACAATTAATGATAAAACTTTCGAGCAAAAAGAAATTAATGAACTTATCAATATTGGGCTTGATGCTCTACCAGAAAAATATCGTGAAGTTATTATTCTTAAAGAATTTTTAGATATGTCGTATCAAGAAATAGCAGAACTTTTAAATTTAACTTTACCGGTTGTAAGAATACGTATTTATCGGGCAAAGAACAAATTACGGGAGTATCTTGCCCCTTTTTTAACAGAAACTGAAAAAAATAAGGTAGGAAAAATAAAATGAGTGATTTCACCAATATTAACTATTCGGAAAAAATTGTCGCCTTTATTGATGGTGAGTTGCATCCATCAGAAACAGAAAGTCTATTTTTCAATTTGGCTGCAAGCCCACAATTGCAAGAAGAAATGCGACAACAACTCCTTATTTCACGCTCGTTAAAAAGTTCTTTGATTGCACCACCAGATATATTAAAAAAGAAGATATTTGCGTCTATTGGTGCTGATATTACACAGAGCTCCGGGCAAAAGCAAACTATCTTTTCAAAATTGCTGGATAAACGTGTAGTGATCGTTCTTTCATCACTGCTTGTGTTCTTTCTTTTATCCACGATTTATTTATTCAAAGAATACCAAAGTCTAAAAAATTTTGATAATAAGCAATCAGCAACCTCCTTCGTGTCTCCTGATAATTCTAATAATATACCAGTAATTCAATCTATCGAAATTGAAAATCATAAGGAAAAATCAAATTCTTTTTTGAAAAAAAATACAACACAAAACTTACTAAGTAGAAAAAAATCTGATCAAAACTTTGACAGTGGAAAACTGAATCAAATTGATAACGCTCAATTCCCAACTTATGAAACACATCCTTCAAGTTCAGACGAACTCCCATATTTATACGTTATAGATAAAAGTTATTACGAGCAGTTAAACTCTGAATTAAATTTCAATAAAAGCTTTAAACTATCTCAATTATTAGGTAACATTTTCTCAAGAACAGATTTTTTAGATAAATTATCAATGCAAATAAGATTTTTCGAAGCCAAAAATTTCACAAACTCAAACGTTAAATCAACTAACCAACCAATACTAAATAATTTCGGGCTGACATTACTTTACGATTTAGACAAAAATAATGCATTTGCTATTGAAGTAGGTCAAGAAGATTTCCAACAACGTTTCGAAGGCAATATCAACGATTTCCCAGCTCTTTTCAAACAAAATTACACTGCTTTTTGGGTTGGTACTTCTTATCAATATACTCATACAAATTACGGTATTGTTGATCCTTACGTCCGTGCGATGATTGGCGGAACTCGCATTGGACCTTTAGTAAAATTAAACATTGGTGGCAAATATTATCTTTCGAATAAGCTTTATGTTTTCGCTGGAATTGAAAACACAGCATTATTCTATAAGTTCCAAAATAAACAAAATACATCGCTCAAAAGTGGTATATCAGCAGGATTATCAGTGAAATTTTAAATGAAAAAATTACACGTACTTTTCCTCTTGCTTGCAATTATCTCTGCTTGCGATAGCCCAACAGAAGTCCAAGCTGATCGCAAGATAATTGATTTGCGTAAAGATGGGCGAACAGTTTTCAAAATTATTCCTGAAGTTATCGATTTAGAATATCTTTTATATTCTAAAAAGATCGAAACAAAGCTAAAAATTGAAAATCTTACATCGAATAACTTAATTTTAAAAGATGTAATTTTCAAAGGTAATTCTAAATTTTATTCACTTTCGCAAAATTTTTCCCTTTTTATGCAATCTTTTGCAAGTGATAGCATAAGCATTACAGTAAATCCAAATAAATTTGGTGAATTTACAGATACGCTTTACTTCCGTGAATATTTTAAACCTTATGTTGTGATAAATTGCATTGTTCCGAAAGTGTTCTGCTCGGATATTGACTTTTCATCGACGCAAATTAACACAACTAAACTACAAACAATCGAAATCTACAACTTTTCTGAAAATCCTATCGAAATAACTGATTATCGATTTGTTGGTGATAGCTCATCATTTAAAATAGAAAGCTTTAATCCCAAAATATCACCACTTATTGTGCCTGCAGGAGGATTACCACGCCAAATAATTGTAAGTTTTCGCCCTGAAGCCAAAAAATTACATTCAGCTATTGTAATTTTCGATATTAGAAGCCAAAATATTGGCAAAATTGATAATTTTTCTAAGTTAGTTGGTGTTGGTATCTAAAAAAAGCGTTTTGTCCCAAAATTTAAATAATTCATCTTTTTTTTCAAAAAACAGAATTATATGTTTTGTCTTTTGCTGATTTGCTTCGATTAAAAGCTCTTTGAAATTTCCTTTACCTTTTTGTTTTTGAATATAATTCATAATGTAATTCAAAAGTACTTCGCTATCCTGTATGTTACCAAGAAGTGTTTGGTATTTCCCAAGTTCTTTGCTCTCAAGCATTACCCTATGATAAAACGGATACAAAAGCTCATACAAATATCTAAATTTTTTAAATTCTATCCTAAAATTGTGAATAGTTACAGCGTGATCGATATTTATATTCTGCAAAAAAAGAATGCATTTTTTGAATTGCTGATTAATCCTACTTACTAAATCATTAATTGTAATTTCACCGTTATTAATTGAATTTTTTAAATCATCTTTGAAAAAGAACATAAGTCCTTCAATTTCTAAACGGCTATTTTCTGTAAACAATTCATTAATCTTTTGTTTTAACTTTTTTTCTTTTGATGATAGATAATCTAAAAAACACTTCCATTCTGCGCTTTGTATTGATTTTGTTTGATTATTTTCAATTTGTATCTGAACATCTCTTAATTTGGAAAGGTTCCTGAAATAGAATTTCAAAATTTTGTTTAAATTGTTCGCATAATAAGAATTGCATTGAGAAAGGTAAAAATTAAGCAAAGTGATTAATCTTCTGGAGCACACTCGAATATCATGAATTGTATTTGTTTTCTTTTTTTCAAGTAAAGCACTATACAACTGCAAGTAATTTGATGTCAAATTCTTATAGCTTTCAAGCATTTTTTCTACAAAAATTGTATTATCTAATTCCATATTTATTTAATTTTCTATAAATTAAATAACAAAGTTAAGACACAAATATTTATTTTTAATTTTTATTCGGTTAAAAATATAAAAGGATTAATATGAAAAATATTTTTGTTCACGAAGTAGGATTGCGTGACGGCTTGCAAATGGAGAAAACCGTTGTGTCAAAAGAAAAAAAGCTTGAATGGATTGATGAGCTGGTTAGTTCAAATGTTGATATTATTCAAATTGGTTCGTTCGTCAATCCCCAAAAAGTTCCACAAATGTCTGATACAGACGAGCTCTTTCAATCTGTTAAAGAAAAATATAAGGACTCAGAGCATCCGATTTTCTCTGGACTTGTTTTGAACGAAAAAGGTTTAGAGCGCGCCGTCAATTGCGGTGTCGAGCTTATTTGTATGGGAGTTTCGGCAAGCGAAACTCATAGCCAGAAAAACACAGGAATGACAACCAATGAAGCTTTAAACCGTATAGTTACTATGGCTGTAGAAGCTAAAAATTCGGGTTATTCAGTTCAAGTTTCCGTTCAAAGTGCGTTTGGGTGTGGCTTTGAGGGAAAAATCCCGAAAGAGCGTGTTCTATCAATTATCGAAAAATATTTGGAAAATGACTTGTTAAAAATTTCGCTTGCAGATACCGCTGGACATGCCTATCCTGAGCAAGTCGAAGAGCTTTTCTCTGAAATTTTAAAGCGTGCACCACAAACCGAGCTAACTTGCCATTTTCACAATACTTATGGGCTTGGCTTAGCAAACATTTACGCTGCTATGCGTGTTGGTGTAAAATATTATGAAACTGCTGTCGGTGGACTTGGAGGCTGTCCGTTCACAAAGATTGCTGCTGGCAATGTCCCAACTGAAGATTTTGTTCATTATCTACACCGCATAAACACAAGAATGGATATTGATTTGCAGAAGCTAAACCAAATAGCAAAAGATGTTTCTTCATTCTTGGAAAAAGATCTGCCTGGCTATGTTCATATAACTGGGGGATTAAATTATTAAGTATTTATTTTATCAGTAAATCTATATAATTTAACCTACTACCAACTACCAAAGTGATGTCCTTGTGAAGATGAGCCAAATATTCGATCATCGGCTCATCTTTTTTTTTGCACTATACATCAAATTTAAGCATAAATTATCAAGATAAGTCTCTTAAAATAATTTGCTTGTATAACCGATTACAATTAATAAATAATTCTGGATAAACATATGAAAAATCTTTACAAATTGCTATTTATAATTATTGCTTTACTAATGATTGCTTGTGATGAAGATGATGATAAGCCAACAAACAATCCAGATGATCCACCGAAAGGGGATCGTTATAATCTCTATGTTAAATTCATCAATAGTCAATCATCTAAGTATAACATAACTTCTTTGCAATATATTAATTTAGGTCCTGTTACTTCGGGGATGAACCCACAAGGCGATTGGAGCGAAAATCTTCTCAAAGCAAATCAAATTCTCAAACCCGGTGAACACACTTTCTTTTTTGTTAAGATACCACGTCAGTATTGGGCTTTATGCAAAATTGGTGTTTACGATAGCTTATCCCAAAAAACAATTATCATTAATGATCAACCTGGATTTGCTGATTACTGGATAAAACCAACCATAACACATTGGGGGAGCGATGAACGCACAGTGGAAGTAAGTCTTGAATATAGTAATTATGATAAAATGATCGTCCCAATGTATTGGAGCGATGTCTCAGGTATCAATAACTAACTAATTTTTGCCCAAATTGCAATAGAAACAAGCATCACACCTGATACTGCAAACGTAACTGCCATATCAAAATGCGAAACAATGAAACTACAGCTTATATAGCTCAGTAGTGCACCAAAAAGATTCGCCGATGAAGCAATTCCCATAATGCCACCTTTGTTTTCTTCATTTGCTCGGTAGCTTAAAGCTGAATATAAGCTTGGTGCAATAGCTGCAAAAAATACACCGACTAAAGCTCTGATTGGAAATAGCCATAAATAATGATTAGCTAATAAATGTAAAAAAGAAGCACCCCCTGCTATAAAAACTGCTGGCGAAAATACCTTACTATATGATACCGTGTCGTTTTTGCGTCCCCAGTATGGTGCAAAAATTATACTAAATATACCAAGTATTGCAACAAGCAAGCCCGTAATTGTCGATATAAATTTATCTGGAGCGCCCAATCTTGATACAAAATATGGGAATATTGGATTGGATAGCAATATTGCTGATTGAGAGAGTATAATTAAGATTATTATTTTTCGCATTTCAGAGTTACAGGCAACTGTTTTGAGATTACTGAGTACACTATTTTTTATGTTAGCACCCTGATTACGTTTTTCTTTAACCCAGAAAATTATTAAGAAACCACTTATTACACATAATGCTGCAACAACAAAAAATACACTTCTTACTCCACTTGCATCCGATAGAATTCCACCGAAAAAAGGTCCAATGATAATTCCAGCCGATGAGGCACTTTGCAAAATACCGATTGCGTAACCATTACGGTTTTGGGGTGTATTTTTACTTACAAATGCCAATGCAGCTGCAATAAAACCACTCGTTGCTCCTTGTAAAACACGTAAGGCAAACAATTGTTGTACATTCGTCGAAAATCCCATTAAAAATACAGCTAATGCCAACCCAAAAATCGCTCGCACAACCATTTTCTTTTGTCCATATCGGTCGCCCAACATCCCCCAAATTGGTACAGCAAAAATTGATAGAAAATAAGGTCCAGCGAAAACCATACTGCTCCAAAATTTTGCCTGTACAGGATCTCGGACACCTAACTCAAGAACAAATAATGGTAAAAAAGGCACAAGCCCATTCATTCCAACCATTGCTATGAATTGTGCTATTGCAAGGATCAGTAAATTTCGCTTCCAAAAATTTTCTTCGCTCGGTTGAAATAAAATTTGTTTTGCTCGATTTAATTTGCTCAATAAATTCATTGGATCAAATCCGAATGAAGTCGCCTTATTTTTAAAATTTCCGTAAACATTTTTATACTATCACGAATTGGGCTTACTGTCGTTCTCTCGTCATTATACCACTCAACACCAACTTCTTTTATTTTGAAGTTCAATTTATTTGCAAGATAAAGCAATTCTACATCGAAAGAAAAACCATCAATCTTTGCACGTGAAAAAATTTCAATAGCAGCTTTCTCTCTAAAGCATTTAAACCCACATTGTGTATCTTTAATTCCTTTTACAACAAGCATTTGAACTATTTTATTGAAAGTTTTACCCATCAATTCTCTGTATAGTGGTTGATGCTTCTTTATTAATCGATAATCTATAGCACGTGAGCCTATGCAAACATCATAACCATCGTTGATAAAACGAAGTAATTTCTCAAGTTCATAAATAGGAGTGGATAAATCCGCATCAGTAAACATCCTTATATCGCCTTTTGCTTCCATCATACCTCGACGGACAGCTGCACCTTTGCCTCGGTTAAAACCATCGCCAATTACTTTAACACAACTGAAAGCTTTTGCTATCTCTACTGTTCTATCTGTTGATCCATCGTCGGATACAATTATTTCAAAGTGAAAATGTGAGTTCTTTAAATATGCTGTAATTAATTTCAAAGTGTTGCCCAGTCTTGATTCTTCATTATACGCTGGTATAATAATGGATAATTCTGGTTTCATATTATTCTTTTTTTTATTTGCATAATTTACAAAAATAAATTATTTTTTGCTTGTATTTGAATATTTTGTTATTCTCTAAAGTGAAAATTATAAAATCTACAACAGCTGAAAGTTGCAGCGATGGCAATATTGGGTTTGATATTTATTTCGATAAACCAATAGATAAATCTTTTGCTGAATATCTTGGGAAACTTGGCAAATATAAACTTGATAATTCTTTCGAAGAACCTTATTTTAAGATAATTGTTCGTGGTTATTATACTTTAAAAGGCTCTCTTGGTGCGAATTATTTAAGAATGATTGTGCCAGAATCTATTTACCAACAAATCTACAAAGATTTCGAAAATTATATAAATAATTATCAAAATATATAAAATGAAAAATATAATTTTTTTTATGTGGCTAATTGTGCCTGTATTTCTTTATGCACAAACCAATCCTGTGCCACATAAACTTGCCAACTCTCCATATAAATTCAATGGATGGAGCGAAGACTCTCCTGCACGTACTTATCCCAGTTCAATTATGTTCCATACCTGCAAAAAACAAGATCCTAAAATTACTGATGAAATGACAGGTGACTGGATTTCCTCATACAATTTAAAATCTAAAGCTCGAATTAATGGGCTTGGTGATTTAGGTTTTTCCTTCTTGACAACCTCATCGGCTCAAGAAGGCGATGCTTATCCTGGTGCAGCCGTGCTTTCGCTCGATACTCGTGGTTGCCAAGATGTATATTTACAATGGATAGCTCGCACAATCAAAGCGAACGACAGAAATTATTCGATTTATCTTCAATACAGAATCGATACAAATTCAAAATTCACAAATCTTGCAAACATTGTTTATAATGCCTCTAAAAATGATGGTGATTATAAAGAATTTCGGGGAATTCGCCTCCCTCCCGAATGTTCTAATTTGCCTTTTATGCAGATTCGATGGAAATATTGCTACGAGAATGATGGCTCATCTGGAGGTCGCCCGCAATTAGCTGTCGATGATATAATTATTTCCACAAATATCAATGATAGCGTTTATGAAATTACTAACGATTTAAAATTCATTAGAGCGGGGAATCTTTTGCAAATTTTAAATGCTGGTGGTTGTGAATTGAAATGTATTAATGTGATCGGTGAAGTAATCTTTCAAAGAATTGTTGATAAAGATCTTTATGAGTTACAACTTGATAATTTTTTAAAAGGACTTTATTTTATAACTTTGCAAAAGGATTTTTATTTTAAATTTGAAAAAGTTTTAATTGATTGAAAAAATTTGGATACATATTTTGTTTAATTATCACATTAATTTTTCTAAATTCTTGCAAAAATCCATTTGCACCTGCATTGCTAAAAAATGCAGCTGATGATTTCCAACTCGGCGACCAACGTACTGTGGAAGGTGTTTTCAAAAATTTCAGCTATGCCTATAAATTCAAGGATACTGTGCTATATGGTAAACTTTTGCACAATGATTTTACTTTCAACTATCGTAATTACGACAAAAATATTGATCCAACCTGGACACGTTCCGAAGATATGATTGCAACAGCGCGGCTTTTTGCAGCCGCTCAAGACTTAAACCTTGTTTGGAACGAAATTTTATATTTGCAAGGTGATTCTCTTTTCGTCGATGTATCTCGAAGCTTCTCTCTAACAATAACTTTTGCACCAAATGATATTGTAAATGTTTTTGGTAAAGCTATTTTTTATCTGAAAAGAGAAAAACCAACTGATGAATGGAAAATCATACTTTGGCGTGATGAATCGAATTTCTAACTAAATAAAGGATTGCTATGCTACAACTTAAGCCAATAATCGGTATAATTATGGGAAGTGACTCTGATCTCCCCACAATGCAAGCAGCAGCTGATGTCTGCGAAGAGTTTGGTGTTCCATATGAGATTAAAATTGTTTCGGCTCACCGCACACCTGAAGATATGGCTGAATACGGCAAAACAGCCCACAAACGTGGCATTAAAGTGATTATAGCTGGTGCTGGCGGAGCAGCTCATTTGCCTGGTATGGTTGCATCTCACACACCTTTACCTGTAATTGGTGTTCCAGTACAGTCGAAGGCTCTCAACGGTTTGGATTCGCTGCTTTCTATTGTTCAAATGCCAGCAGGTGTACCTGTAGCAACTGTTGCTATTGGTAATGCGAAAAATGCTGGCTTACTCGCTATCAAAATGCTTGCTATTGCGGATCCTAAGCTACTTGAAAAAATGATTGAATATAAAAATAATATGGCAGAAGAATCCCGCAGCAAAAATGATATATTCGCCAAATAATTTTAATGATAACAATTATTCTACATTTGATTAATAATGAAAAAAGTAAAACTAATAAATATTGGTTGTAAAGTTAATTTTGCTGAAACATCAACCTTAAAACATATGCTTGAAGAAAAAGGTTTTGCAATTACCGATAAGTTCACCGATGCAGATGCAATTTTGATTAATACCTGCACCGTAACAAACAATGCCGACGCCGATTGCAGAGCAACTATTCGCCTTGCAAGACGTCAAGCACCAAATGCTTTCATCGGAGTGTTTGGTTGTTATGCTCAGTTAAATGCTGATGAACTCGAACATATGGATGAAGTAAATGCTGTTTATGGCATAAAAGAAAAGTTTCAGATACCTGAGTTGCTTCTTCATCATATCCACAATGGCAAAAAATTGGTTGAAGTTTCAGATTTAACCGATCTTACTTTTGATTTTGCTTCATCGGCTGATAGCCAAGCCCGTTCAAGGTGTTTCCTTAAAATACAAGACGGTTGCGCTTATCGTTGTACATACTGCACAATCCCAAATGCACGCGGTACACCGCGCAGTATCCCATTCGAGCTCTTACCTGAAAAATTTGCAGAAGCAAAGCAAAAAGGTTTTCTCGAAATTGTTCTTTCAGGAATTAATCTTGGTGAGTATTCTTCAAATAGATATTTGTTTGAAGACGTTCTTGAACTTATTGCAAATAATGATTTCGGAATTAGGTTCAGAGTCTCATCAATTGAACCAAATTTGATTAATGAAAAAATCATTGATTTAATTTGCAATGCACCCAATATTTGTAAACATTTTCATATTCCTTTGCAAAGTGCTTCAAATAAAATTTTGAAACTTATGAAACGCCGCTACAAAGCAGAAAAATTAGAAAAGGACATTACTAAAATTAAGTCTTTAAATAATGACGTTTGCATTGGCTTAGATGTTATTACTGGTTTCCCTGGTGAAACTCAAGATGACTTCACTCAAACGTATGATTTTATTGCACGCTTACCAATTTCTTATCTGCATGTTTTCACATACTCTGAGCGTAAAAATACCCCAGCAGCAACATTTATTGATAAAATCCCCATTAGTATCAGAAAAGAGAGAACAAACATATTAAAAAATCTCTCCGACCTAAAGCTTAGCAATTTTTATAAAGAACAAGTTGATAAATTACACGAGTTTATTCCAGAAAAATTCATACCAGACGAGCAATTTCATTATGGTCATACTTCAAACTATTTGAATTGTAAGATAAAAGTAAATCTTAAATTAGAAAATAAGATTTATTCAGTAAAAACTGTAAAGATTGATAATGATAAAAAAATGCTTGCAACTTTGATTTAATTTAAGTGTTTTTTATAAATAAACTTTATACATGCATCAAACGTCTAAAAAATTAAAAATTGGTGAGTTATTATGAAAAAATATATTGTAACACTTTTGGTGCTTTTTCTTATTATTAGCATAAATGCTAACGTTTATGGTCAATTTGGTAAAAACAAAGTTCAATATAGAAACTACAACTGGCGATATATCGAAACGGAACATTTCGATGTATATTACGATGTTGGAAGCAAGCCACTGGCAGAATTTGCAGCAGTTGCTGCCGAAAAAGCTCTTCTCTCGATCCAAAACACTCTAAATCACAAATTTTCGATGAGAATTGCTCTGATTGTTTATGATTCACACAATGATTTTCAACAAACTAATGTAACTTGGGGTTATTTGCCCGAAGGAGTTGGCGGGTTTACTGAGCTTTTTAAAAACCGTGTAGTTGTTCCATTCCAAGGTAGTTATAGTCAATTTCGGCATGTAATTCATCACGAGCTCGTTCATGCCGTGCTAAACGATATGTTCTATGGTGGCACATTGCAATCTGCACTTATGACAAGCAATAACTTCCAAATACCATTATGGCTTAATGAAGGGCTTTGTGAATACGAGAGCTTAGGTGGAATGAATATCGAAACCGATATGTTTATGCGAGACCTCACAATCACTGAAAAGCTCCCCTCACTTAAAGATCTCGATGGTTATCTTGCTTATCGTGGTGGACAAACATTTTATTGGTTCGTTGCTGAAAAATATGGCAAAGCAAAGGTAACAGAATTTATAAACAAACTCTATATTTATAAAAACTTGGACCAGACATTTCAAAATACTTTCAATATGAATCTGCGTGATTTTTCTGATATGTGGGAACGTGAAATCAAGAAAATTTACTGGCCTGATCTTAAAATTTTCGACGACCCAAGAGATTTTGCGCAAAAAATAACAGATCGTCGTGATATAGGAAATTTCTACAATACTTCTCCTGCAATTTCCCCAAATGGCGAACAATTTGCATTTATTTCAGACCGTGATGATGGTATTTTTGCTGTTTATATTCAAGATTTAGATTCAAAAAAACAACCAAAAAAATTAGTCAGTAGTTTACGAAAGAAAGATTTTGAAGACCTTAACATACTTACTCCTGGTATTGCTTGGAATCCAAAAGGTGATAAAATAGCCATCTCAGCAAAATCAGGTGGAGAAGATGCTATCTTTATTATCGATGCAAAGACTGGTAAATACGATCGTTTGCATTTTGGCTTGCGTTCTATTTCATCTGTTAGTTGGAGCCGTGATGGCAAATTTTTAGCATTCATCGCATCGGAAAGGGAAGAAAGCAACATTTACATATATGAATTCGAAACTAAAAAATTACAAAAAGCAACTGATGATATTTTTTCAGAAACATATGTTATATGGGGCACAAATAGCAACGAACTTTACTATATTTCCGATAGAGCCGATAATCTTGAATCCCGTGTTAAAAGCACAAATTTCAAAATGTGGAAACATAATTTCGAAAGTTCTGATATTTATAAATTATATTTAAAAGAACAAAAAATTGAACGTATAACATACAGCCCACAATTTAGCAAAACATCACTTGCTCTTTCCAGTGATGGTGGACGTTTACTTTACGTTTCAGATAATAACGGCATTGGGAACATATATGTCTATAATTTTGCTAATAATTCTGATTATCCAATTACAAATTCACTTACTGGAATTACACAAATATCTCTTTCTCAAGATGATGGGAAATTACTATTTGCCTCCCAAATTGGTGGTGGATATGATATTTTTCTTTTGCGTTCTCCACTCGAGAGAAAAATTGATAAAGAATTGCCTTTAACACAATTTCGTTTAAAACAAAATGAGCGTAACAAAATTATTGAAGCAGCAATTATAACCCAATCATCCAAAGATACTTCGAATATAGCAAATAATTCTAAATATCAAGGCTATGGTGAATTTGAAATAGATTTCTCTTCGCAACAGCTCGTTGAACCAAACCAAGATGTCCTAAAACAATCGGGCGAATTCGATTTTGCTATAAAAGGAAGTCAAATCGAAAACCAGGAATTTACAGAAAAAATTTACAAAATAACATTTTCGCCCGATATTATTTTGGTTAATCCAGGTTATTCTACATACTATGGTTGGCAGGGACTCACACAAATGCTTTTTAGCGATGTTCTGGGTGATCATCAAATTTATGCAGGTATAAACTTGTTCTCAGATTTAAAGAATAGTCAATTTTATCTTTCCTATTCTTATTTGCCAGAGCTCATAGATTACCACATTGCAGGTTATCATTATCCTGCTTACTTTTACAAATATGATATGTATAATGCTTATAGTTTGTATAGATTTAGAAATTATGGTGTTTCTATTCTGACTTCGTTGCCTTTTGATTTATTTACACGTGTTGAGTGGGGAGCTGATTTTATCGGTGCAGAAATGACAAATTTAGATAATCCTGTTGCACCAAATATATCACGGTTCATCTTTCTCCCACAAACACGCTTCGTATTGGATAACACTCTCGGTGGTTGGTATGCCCCCGAAAGAGGTTTCCGTGGATATTTGGAGTTGCTCGGTTCACCAAAATTTAACAAAAACTCTGTCGGTTTTATGTCTGTTAAAACCGATTTAAGACAATATTTCAAGCTATCCAATTTTATCACTTTGGCTTTTCGAGGTTCTGCTGGTGCAAGTTTCGGACCTAATCCTCAAAGATACTTTATCGGCGGAACAGAAAACTGGATAAATTACTCATATAAAAACCGTGATTATCCATTTGAGAATCCAGAAGATTTCGTGTTTATGAACAATTTCATAATGCCTTTGCGTGGTTGGGATATCGCCGAAATCAAAGGAAACAAATTTTTTATTAGCAACACAGAATTACGCTTCCCACTTTTCTACGCTTTAGTTGCCGGTCCAGTGCCGGTATTACTACAAGGTGTTATGGCAACAGCTTTTTTTGATATTGGTGGCGCTTGGAGTGATGATTTCAAAATCTCGAAAGTTGGTGCTGATGGCAAACGCTACCCAGTAAATATGTTATTCAGTTCTGGAACAGGTGTTCGCTCTTATTTGTTAGGTTTGCCAGTTAAGCTTGATATAGCTTGGACTTATAATTATCATACTTGGAGCAAACCACGCTATATGTTTTCACTCGGTTTCGACTTTTAGTATTTTGTTTTGATTGCCATTTTCTTTATATTGCTTTGTCAGTATAAAGAGGTATTCATTTGGAGAAATTATGCGAAAAATTTTTTCAATATTTTTTTTGATTTTTTTAAATTTTTTTATTTTATATGCCAACCAAAAGTCGCTCGATACAATTAAATCTTACGACCAACTTATTCAAAAAATAAATTCTTTATTAAATCAAAAAAACATTCAAAATTCGAAAACTTCTATTTCAATATATTCATTAAAAAACAACAAATACCTATACAACCACAATCAAAATGAGTTGCTGGTTCCAGCATCAGTTACTAAATTGTTCACTACTTATTTCGCATTAAATTTACTACACAAAGATCCTAATTTAAAGACAAGTATCTATACTGATGCCAAAGAAATTAAACCTATACTCAATGGTAATCTCTATATTTATGGTAGGGGAGATGCACTTCTTTCACTTAGTGATCTCGATTATCTAATCGAAAAAATTAAAAGCTTGGGAATAAAGAAAATTACAGGCAACATATATGCTGATGGTAGTTTTTTTGATGGAAATAGCTCGCGCTTTAGTTATAGTGGTGATCTCGACGAAGTTGAGTATGTCCCACCCGTTACTGCTTTGAGCATAAACCGCAATAGTGGTATGGTGATTATTTCTGCTGGTTCAGTAGCTGGTCGTCCAGCCAGTGTGCAAATAATCCCTGCATCCTTAGGCTTTGTAGTAAACAACAATGTTTGTGTAGTAGGTGCAGTGCCTTCGAAAATCAATCGAAAACGTAAAAAACACTCATTAAATGATTACTATGATGTTGAAAATATTCTTTATTTTGAACAAAAATATGGTGATATACGTAAAAAATCTATTCTCAGAAAGTCAGGCATTTCTGTAACTACCAAGCTTTTGCCTAATGGCAAGCAATTGGTTAATCTTTCAGGTAGTATATCGATCAATTCAAATCAGAAATACGCTTTAAAAATACTAAATCCGGAAATGATAGCTGCGGGCGCATTTTACCAAAGATTAAAAGATAATGGTATAGAAATTACAGGTAATTTTTCAGTGAAAAAACTGGAGAATTTTAATCAGGCTGCTCTTCTTGCTGAATTTAGTCGTGATCTATGTAGCTTTATTTCCGAGATTAATAAAAATAGTGATAATTATTTAGCTGAAACATTGTTCAAAATTATTGGTGCAACTTTTAATAATAATTCTAATAATAGAACAAGCAGTATCGAATTTTATAAATCTTTTGCTCCGAAATTTGGTATTGATTTTAATGAATTAATACTTAATGATGGTTCAGGACTTTCTCGAAGAAATAAGACAACAACAAATGCTGTTACTAAACTTCTTATATCTGCCGTCCATTCAGAATTTGCAGATTGTTTTGGACGTTCATTAGCTATTGCCGGAGTGGACGGTACATTGCGCAAACGCTTTATTTCAACCCATTGCGAGAATAATCTTATTGCAAAAACTGGCACGCATAGAAACGTAAGTGCTTTAGCTGGTTACGTTAATTCCCTCGATGGCGATACGCTTGTCTTTGCCATTATTTCAAATGGCTGGGCTGTGGGTGAATACAAAGCCTTAGAAAACGCAATTGGGGAATTTCTGTCTTTAATTTTTATAAATTAAATTGGATTTTGTATGAAAAAGTTTTTTTTACTCATATTTCTTGGAAATTTTAATTTGATTTTCTCTCAAACATTACAAGATATTTATTTGGAAAATATATTGGTTAACAAAGATACAATCGCCTATGCAGAATTATTTAATAATACTGAAAGCGATATTTATCTTCATAATGTCAAATTAATTGATAGCTTGAATGTTTTTACTTTGTTACAAAATAATTCAATGGTTATTCCCAGTGGGAATTCACTGAAAATACCATTAAAATTTTCTCCATTAGATAATGTGAACTATTATGCATATTTGATATGTGAGTTGAAGACACCACAAGCACAATATGCGATAATGTCCAAAATTATTGGCAAAACAACTCACTTTAATGAAATATACAAACCAACCGACAATATACGTGGTTCAAGACTTTTGAATGTTCTTAAAACTTTTGTTCAACCACATACATCTCTTACATATAAAGAGGCACGTGAATTTATGTGGGGGAGTTTAGATAATGTTGATGGCTACGTCGAATGCATTTATACTGGTCGTAAAGTCAAAACTTCTGGTATTCCGGACGTAAACACTACCAAATTCAATACTGAGCACACTTGGCCTCAATCTCTCGGAGCTGAGAACGAGCCACCCAAAAGCGATCTTTATCATATTCGCCCAACTTATGAAATAGCAAACACCAAACGTGCCAATTATCCTTTCGGTTATGTTAGCAAAAATGTATCATACGAAGATGGTGGTTCGCGACTTGGTCAAAACACCAAAGGTGAGATTGTTTTCGAGCCCCGTACAAGCGTTCGAGGTGATATTGCATGCGGTATGTTTTATTTTGCATTGAGATACGATAATCCATACAACTATATCAACAGTCAGCTGAACGATTTAAAGGAATTTGCTCGCCTTGATCCTGTTGATTCAACAGAATTTGCAAGGAATCTTAGAATTTCAGAAGTTCAGAATAATCGTAATCCATTCATCGACAACAATAATTTTATTTTTAGAATTAACACTTTCTCAGATCCTGATTTGAAGCATTTCTCACATCCAGTTGTTTCAAGTTCCGAAATTACTTTACTAAATGAGAATAATTCTTCAGCCTATCTTTACATTGCAAATTACGGTGATGATACGCTCAAAATCACAAATTATAGCTTTAATCAGTATAACAATGGCAAATCTTACTTTTTCAGACTCGATCCCCAACCAGGCGAGTTACGTATTAATCCATATCAAATAGAAAAAATACGTGTATGGCTTGATGCACAGGAACCAGTTGACGAGTGGTTTGAAGCAAATTTGAATTTATTTTTCAGCGGGGCAAATTCGTTTCTTATTCCCATAACCTTTAAAGTAAAAGATCAAATTACAAGTTTGGAAAAAGAATGCAACTATCGAATTTATCAAAACAAGGATTATCTTTTTATAGCAACAAATAATATTTTGAACAATTTGCAATTTTATACACTTGATGGCAGAGCATTCGAATTTGCAAAATACAGTAATTATACAAATTTCATAGCTATACCTAAAAGCTTTTTACATTGCAAAAAATGTCCATTAATCTTGTATTTTACTACTGAAAGTAAATCATATTACGCAAAGGTCATAATTGAATAAAATGCGAAATCCCGAAATCGAATTAGTTATAGAAAACATCGGCTTTGAAGGTGTTTCAGTTGCACGCCTTGAAAATAAAGTTATATTTCTTAAAGGAGGAGCTCTCCCCAGTGAGCGTGTTCTTGCAGTTATTACAAAAGATAAAAAAATTACTCTGAAGGATTCATAACTAAAATTATCGAACCATCAGAAAAGCGAATTGAACCAAAATGCCAATACTTTGGCACTTGTGGTGGTTGCTCCTGGCAAAATTTGGAATATAGCGAGCAACTTCTTTGGAAATTGCGTCACGTTCAAGATGCTTACAGCCGTATTGGAAAACTTCAAATTGATAAAATTGCCCACCCAATCCCTTCGAGTGCTATTTATGAGTACCGAAACAAAATGGAATTCTCGTTTGGGGCTCATCGTTGGCTTACTCCCAAGCAAATTCATTCTGAGCAAGACTTCAACAAAAATTTTGCTCTCGGTATGCACTATCCCGGCAGATATGATAAAATAATAGACATTGATAAATGCTTCATCCAGCCAGATATTGGCAACCAAATTATAAATTTTGTTCGAAATGAAGCTATTTCAAGAAATATAAGCCCACATAATTATTACAATCAAAAAGGTTTTCTGAAAAATATTGTCTTGCGTTATTCTCGTTATCAAAACTCTGTTATGGCTATACTTATAACAAATAAACCAACAAACGAAGACGAAGAAGCCTTTGCTCTGTGGTTTGTAAATGAGTTACCAAAAATTTTCGAGCAAGTCAAAATAACATATTGGGCAACCAATGATAAACAAAGTAGCGTTGCTGTAGGAGAAATTCAACTTTCAAACAATTATGGTGTATTACAGGAAGAAATACTTAATATTGTATTCGATATTTCACCATTTTCTTTTTTTCAAACTAACTCAACACAACTCGATACATTTATAGGCAAAATATTAGAAATAGCACGTTTAGAGAAAAATTTTGTTATATGGGATTTATATTGTGGTTGTGGAACAATCACACTCCCAGCAGCAAAAACTGTTCGAAAAGCTATTGGTATAGAACTTAACTCATCAGCAATAAAAGATGCAAAAAATAATGCCCAAACCAATAATATAAACAACGTTGAATTTTATGAAGCTGATTTAAACTCAAAAAAAATACCAAACCTCTTCAAGCAAATTGAAAATCCAGATGTTGTCATAATCGATCCACCACGTTCAGGTATGACTGAAAACACAATTGCTCACTTGCTTGAAGTCGCGCCGAAACGAATCATCTATGTAAGTTGCAATCCTGTTACCCAAGCTCGTGATATTGCACTTATGAATTCAGCATACGAAGTAAACAAAGTACAACCTGTGGATATGTTTCCCCATACTTTTCATATTGAAGTAATAACTGAGCTAATAAAAAAATAGGGATGCTGATGCATCCCTTTTATTTTGATTTTAGATTTTGATTAATCTTCTTTTTCTTGATAAGGTTCAACGAAGATGTTCTTTGCTATCTCGTTCCCAATAATTTGACTTTCGCCATTGTAGAATGTTGTTATAGGTCCATTAAAAGGTGCTTTGTCAATTATTCGCATAATTGTGTTTGGTAATAACTTCATTTTTTCAAAATAAGATAGCATATCTGGATCATGATCGGATAAACGCCGTATAACAACAACATCCCCACTTTTAAAATTTACCAATGGCTTTTCGTCTGTTAGTTCAATATCACCCTCGGTTGTTGGTATCGGATGTCCATGTGGGTCATACTCTGGATTGCCTAATATTTCCTCAATTCTTTCGATAAAATCCTTAGAAATAACATGTTCTAACCGGCAAGCTTCATCGTGGACTTTTTCGAGTGGATATCCCAACGCTTCTTTTAAGTATAATTCAAGTAGTCTATGATGACGTATTATCTCAAGAGCAACTTTTCTTCCCTCGTTTGTTAGTTTAACACCTTTGTAAGAGTTGTAATCAACAAGTTTCATTGTTGCAAGTCGTTTAAGCATTCCTGTAACTGATGCGCCCGAGATATTCAACTCTTTTGCAATTGCTGTTGTAGAAACAGCACCATTTTCTTCGAGTTTATATATGGTTTTCAAATAATCCTGTATTGCTTGGCTTAACATAATCTAACCTACAAAATTTTATTATACATTTTCACTAAACTAATAAAATTTTTACATAAATCTAAATATTTTTTTTGAATAATAAGAAATTATAAAATTAAATATGAACTTAAATTAATACTTTAGTTTGAAATTTATTCAATATTAAATTAATTTAATTTGTAAAAATAATTAAAAAAATTAATTTTGTATGTTAGTGAAAACAAAAATCTAAATTAGCAATAATTAAACATTAATAAATGTTAATTTAAATTGGAGCTTATAATGAAAAAATTATTTGTTTTAATCTTCTTCATATTATTTAGTTCGGAACTGTATGCCCATGAAAACTGCATTGAAGGTTATGTTTTTATGAAAAATGGTGAAAACAAACCAATCATTGGCGCTACAGTTCGTATTATGAATACTTCGCTTGGTGCTATTACTAATTCAAAAGGCTTCTTCCATATAAAAGGTATTCCAAAAGGTAATTATGAATTAATTATAACAGGTGTTGGTTTTAAACCAATTCATCATAAATTTACAATTGAAAAAGGATTTAGCGAGCCAATAACTATGAATTTTGAAATGGAGGAAACAGCGATTCAAACAGCAGATGTAGTTGTTACTGCAACACGTTCAGAAAAGATATATGAAGATGCGCCAATTAAGGTTTCTGTAATTAATACTCGTGATTTTATAGCTACAAGCTCTGTTGATATAAAAGATGGTCTTAATTTTCAACCAGGTGTGCGTACTGAAAACAATTGCCAGAATTGTGGTTTTAGTCAGGTTAGAATAAATGGTCTCGATGGGCGTTACTCACAAATTCTGATTGATGGAAATGCGATATTTTCATCATTAAATGGTGTTTATGGTCTTGAGCAAATGCCATCGAGTATGATTGATAGAATTGAAGTTATTCGTGGTGGCTCATCTTTATTCGGTGGTAATGCAATTGCTGGTATTATCAACATAATTCTAAAAGAACCCTACAATAATAGTTTTAATTTTAATGCTTTTCAATCATTTATAAATGAAAAAACATTTGATAAAACATTTAATTTGAATGGGAGTATTATTTCTGAAAACCAGAACTTTGGTTCATATCTATTCGGTTTCATTAGAGATAGAGAAGGTTGGGACGAAAATAATGATAGTTACTCAGATATAGGAAAATTAAACGTAAAAACTTTTGGTATTCGCTCATTTTACCGTCCTAATCATAAAAGTAAAATTAGCTTATGCTTTCAAACACTTTATCATTTCATTCGTGGTGGGGATAAGTTTAATAGACCGCCTCATCTTACAAATATAACCGAGCAAGCTTCCCATAATTCAAATTTTTTAACTTTTAAATATGAGAGATACCTTGATGATCATATAAACAAAATCACATTAAACGCCGGATTCCAAAATACTAAACGTGATAGTTATTATGGTTCTGGTTTCGATCCAAATGCTTATGGGAACACAAATAATAGAACATTTGCAGCAAGCATTCAATATGATCATTTTTTAGATAATTTCTTAGGGTATCACATTTTTACTTTTGGATATGAATTTCACTATGATTGGATGAAAGATGAAGCTACTGCATACAGCAGAATTATTAATCAAAAAACTTCTCAAAATGGCATATTTATGCAAGATGATTGGAATATTACTGATGAATTAAATCTAATTTGGGGTTTAAGATTGGATAAACATAATAAAATTGATGAATTAATCTTTTCACCACGTGCTAATTTACTTTATAAACTAAGCAATAATATAAATTTGAGGGCAAGTATTTCTACTGGTTATCGTCCCCCACAAGCATTTGACGAAGATCTTCATATTACTCAAGTTGGTGGCGAAGGGTTGTTGATAACTATCGATAAAAATTTAAGATATGAGTCGTCAATTTCTTATTCATCATCGCTTGATTTTTCATTAAGCTTATTTGATTTGCCAATTGCAGCTTCAATTGAAGGTTTCTATACAAAACTTTCTGATGTATTCGTTTTGGAGGAAATCGGTCGAGATGCGAACAATAACTTAAACTTGCTTAGAACAAATGGGGAAGACGCATTCGTCTATGGTGCAAATTTTGAACTTCAAGCTGTATTCTCAAAATTGTTTGATATAAAAGGTAGTTTCACTATTCAAAATGGTTACCATAATAAACCTGTTGAATGGTCATCAGGTGATGAAAATGCAGGAATTGAACCACAATTTTCTAAAAAAATATTTAAATCTCCAAATTTATATGGATACTTTGTTGCTAATATTAATCCTAATGGAAGGTTAAACATTGCACTTTCTGGTATTTTAACAGGCAGTATGTATTTGCCACATTATGCTGGCTTTATAGAGCAAGATGTTTTAGTGAAAACTAAAAACTTCTTTGAATTTAATTCCAAAATTGCATACAAATTAATATATAGCCCGAACATTGAAATAAATTTGGGCGTGAATAATATCTTCAATGCTTTCCAAAGCGATTTAGATCAAGGACCTAAGCGTGACTCAGGCTACATATACGGTCCTGCTCGCCCACGAACCGCTTTCGTTGGATTGGATGTTAAAATATAATTCAAAATGGCTACCCTATAAGGGTAGCCTACTTTAATCAAAATTCTATTAATACCTATAGGTCAAACCAATCATTATATTTAGTGGTGTTTGTTTAAGTACGTAGCTGGAAAATGTTGCAAGATTTTCTTCGTTTCCATAAGCAGTTCGCTGCTCGGTAAAATTATTCCAACGCATAACCCCATCTATGCGAACACTTTTAGAGAGATACATACTCCCGCCAAGCGAAAATGTTGATTTATTTGCATTTGGTATATCCAATTGATACGGTGATGTAGTCTTAGCATAACTTGCACGAGCCTCCAACGGTAAAGCAGGGAATTTATATTCCACACCAAATCCCCATGTTGTTTGCCCAACTAAATTACGTATTATCATCCTGTTTAAAATATCAAATTGTTCCTGCACATCTGCTGTTGCATCGCTAAATTTCATCTGTGTTACGTCAGAATACTCTACACCTGCGCTGAAGGTTGCACCCAACGCGTTCACCGAAAATCCCGCGCTATAAACAAATGGTGTGCGTATGTTGTAAGAATTTTTGCCAACCGTTGTAGTATCAAATCTATCTACAACACCTTGTGGATTTGGATCAAATGTTACAATGTGTTTAGCAGAGAAATTTTCATTAACGCTATAAAATGTTGGAAATTTTATTGTAAAACTTATTCGCATAAAGTTCTCAATTTTACCTAAGATACCGACTTGCCCAGTAATTCCGGATACATTTTGCTTGATTTTCTCTTTCAAGTCTAATCTGTTAAAATCATCAATTTGCCAAGTCCTATATTTATTCAGCTCATCAATCTCAGAAAATTCTCTAAAATATTCGAAAGTACCCCATTTACCAGTTATAGAAAGACCTAAAGCAACGCTTTCGTTTATGTCAAAGCCAAATCCACCTGTTATGTTGTGAATACCACCATTTTCATCAACCAACGAAATTTGACGCACAGAATCTTTAATATTGGTCTTACCGTTTATATCTGCAAGCAACAAATCAAACGTCCAACGTTTTTTCGCTTGTGCCTGCTGATAAATATAACTTGATTTATCATTAAAAATAGAATAATCATAACTATTCTTGAAATTATTATCCTTGAAATAACCAATAGCAACGGTCGCAATTCCAGTGCTTATTTGAACAGGTGAAGCAAATGCGATATGGTTTAAGTATTCATTGTTTATCGTCAACTTATTCTTTTTATTGAAAATTTCTACTTCATTTCCTATGTGAGAAAAACCAAAACCGAATGAGAATTCATTTTTTGCTATCAATGCAAGTCCAGCTGGGTTTGATATCAAAGTGTTAAGATCATCAGCGATCCCAATATAGGCTATATTTAATCCTACTGCTCTTGGTGTAATAGAGTGGTTGTTACCTGCATAACGTAATGCATCTTCTATAAACTGAGCTTGTGAAAAACTAATTGAAAACGAAACTAATACCAAATAAATAACAATTTTTTTCATATTGTCACCTTTATTGTGAGCGTTTATTTGCTGGTTGATCATTTTTTTGAGCAGGAGCAGAGTTATTACTACTGTTTGAATTTCTTGATGGAGTATCTGCATTTCTTGGTGGATTGCTTCTTGATGGTTCAAAAACTTTGTTTGGAGCAGAGCTCGAAGGTCTTTCATACACGGGTTGAGGAATAGTCCTTCTGTTTGGTTCAAAAGGATTTTCTCCTTTTTTAACATTTTGTTCTTTTTTATCAAAAAGGTTTTTGAAATCGTCAGCTTGCTTTATTTCGCTTTCAGTTCTTCGATTATTTGTGTTTTCGTTGCTTGGCGATTCAAAACTTTCCTTAGCTGGCTGCATCCCAATACGACGGTTTCTACTTTCTGGTGTGTTTTGGAAAATATCTTTTGTATTAGAATTTGTCGTTGGAACTTCAACCGTCCCGCTGCGACGATTTGCAGGAGTTTTGTTCTCGTTGCTTAATCCTGTATTAGTATAACTACCTCTGCTAGGACCAAAATCACGATAAGTGTCTTTTTGTGTATTTTTTACAGGTTTATAATTTTGTTGCCAATTTCCATAGTGATGATAATAGTAATAAGGATATGGAACTGGATAATAAACTGGATACGGATAATAAACAATTGGACTGCATATTGAATAATATACGAAAGGATCATACCAGTCATACCAAGAATAACCATAACCAATTGATATGTAAAAATTATTTCGTAGTGGCGAATATACGATTGTATTTCTTCTTGGTTGCCACCAAGGATAATACCAATAAAAAGTAGGTGGGTCATAGAAATAATAATTATTCTCAATTATCGTTGCACTTTGGTTGCTATAATTTTCATCAGATGAATAAACTTCATTGGATTGCACGTAATTATTTGGTTGCAAAAGTTGTTGGCTAGTTTCGTAGCGATTAGTTTCCTCAATTTTCGGCTTATTATTATACCCATAGTATGAACTTTCACTTTGATTAATAGATTTACAAGCATTAAGTGAAAGTCCAATTCCTATTATCGATATTATGAATATGTTTGCTTTCATTGTATTGCTCCTTTATAACTCTATATGATTTTACGAAATTATAATCAAATTGTTTCAAAGAGAATTCTAAAATCTTAAAATAAATCAATAGTTTGTTTAAATCTTTATTTTTTTTTATTTTGAATGTTGTAAATATTTTTTTTTGATATGTCTAAAAAAGAAACATTATTTCAAAGATTAATTTCTTCAAGGGAAACATCCGATATAGATTTCTCAAAAGTAAGGTATTCAGAAAAATACAAAATATTTATAATAATATCAACTGTTATTGTTTGTAGTGTATTTTTCATTTTACATTTAACAGGATATGATGAACAGAATAAATTTAATTTAGTTCCTGGTTATCAATGGACCGGACAAACAATCAAAGCTGAATTCACTTATCCTGTTTATAAATCAGTTTTGACTTACCAAAATGAAGTCAAAGAAGCTCGTGAGAATACAAATTTTGTCTTTGTTTTGGACAAATCCATTGAAGCCATTTCCATAAGAAAAATTAACTCTATTCTGGATAGTTTAAAAGCAATCTCTAATCCAGATTTTAATGAATTATCACTGCAAGATGAAATTTCACTGAAAACCTTACAAGAATTTCGAGCATTGCCTAACAATCAGCGTTTAACAAAAATAAATAAAATCAGAAGTCTTACAATCCAGTTCGTGAATAATGTTTATGATAATGGCTTTGTAAATGTAAATCTTGACAAAATCAAACACACAGAAATTACAGTTCGCATCTCTGCAAATAGAGAGTTTATTTATCCTAAAAGTTCTTTAAACGATAGAGGAACATTCCTTACTAAATTACAAAGATTTGCATCTTTGAATTTCGATAAAGATGCCTCCGCTGTGATCGAAATTATTGCTAAAAATGTTCAGCCTAATTTGATTTACTCTGAAGAACTCACTGAACGTGCCCGCCAGAATAATGAAAAATCTGTTCCTAAAACTATAGGTATTGTTCGCAAAGGTGAGACAATTATCAGTAAAGGTGAGATAATCAACGAAGAAAATATTCTAAAAATAAAATCATATAAATCTTCACAACAAATGCGCGAAGAAAACATTATCACAACTTATAATATCATAGGAAGCATTGGTCACTCTGCAATAATTTACTCTATTTTACTTATATATTTATATTACATACGCAGAAAAATTTTTGCTGATAATTTGTATTTATTAATACTTAGCGTCTCCCTTATTATTGTCTCCTTTGTAGCGTGGATCACAGTAAATTTCTACACTGAAAGCCCCATTGAGTACTTGATTTTTCTTCCAACTTTATCAATGCTTTTAGCAATAATTTTCGACTCACGCACAGCCTTTTACTCAACAGTAACTATGGCTCTTATGATTTCTGGCATACGTGGTAATGATTACTCCACAGGCACTGCTATGCTTTTTGCTGGCATCCTCGCAGCTTACACAGTTAGAGACATACAAAGCAGAACTCAAATTTTCCGCTCAATATTTTACATATTCATTGGTTTGGGATTAGTTATAATTTTCTTCGGTTTCGAACGTTCAGATGGTTTTGATATAATATTGCCAAAATTGCTTTTTGCAGGTGTTAACTCTGTGATTTCGCCAATACTTACGTTCGGTGGCATTTACATTGTCGAGAGCCTTACAGATTTAGTAACAGACTTAAAAATAAAGGAATTCGATAATCTAAATCATCCTCTGCTTCTGAAAATGAATGAGGTCGCACCGGGTACTTACCAGCACACAATGGGAGTGGCACTTCTTGCAGAGCGTTGTGCTCAAGCAATCGGTGCAAATCAATTGCTTACAAAGGTTGGTGCTTACTATCACGATATTGGGAAAATATCTAAAGCCGAATATTTCACAGAAAATCAATTGGATATAGGGAATAAATTAGATCTTCTACCACCTCAAAGAAGTGCCATTGCTATACGGGAGCACGTAAATGATGGTATTGAACTTGCTAAACAATACAAATTGCCCAAAAGAATTATCGACTTTATTCCAATGCATCACGGTACTACAATTATCAAGCATTTCTATGCCAAAGCCTTAGAAGAAGCAAAAGAAAAGGACATCCTGATTAATCCCGATGATTTTCGTTATCCTGGTCCTAAGCCAAATTCAAAAGAAACTGCAATCTTAATGATTTGCGATGCTGCAGAGGCTATTTCACGTGTTAAAGAATACGATAAAGATGAGATAATTAAGCGAATAAATGATTCAATTGATGAGAAAATTTTAGATGGACAATTTGACGATGCTGATTTAACATTCGAGGATGTTAAAATAATCAAAGAAACAATTAAGAAAATTATAATTGCAAAATCACACCAGCGTGTAGTCTATAAAGAAATTCCCCAAAAAAACAATCATCAAAATTAATTTAATGGAGGTCATTATGGAAAAAAAAGATGAATTGCTTACTGCTAAGAAAATTGCCGAAAAGCTCGGCACAACCGAAGCAAAAGTTAAAAAGGTAATCAAAGAGCATAATATCGAACCAGATACTAAAAGAGGTGCTTGTAATTATTATGCACCAACTACAATAGAAAAAATTAAATCCTTTATTGATTAAATTAAACATAGGTGTAAAATGACTGATTTAGAATTATTCGACGAAGTTGATAAAATCATCAACAACGACATAAAACCATTCATCGAAGCTGATGGTGGTAAAATCAAACTTAGAAAAGTTGAAGATGGTGTTGTGTTTGTAGAGCTTGCTGGGGCTTGTGCAGGTTGCCCTGGCGCTGTAATGACTCTGAAAGGAGGGGTAGAACGTATCTTACAGATGAAGATTGCTGAAGTCAAAGAAGTTCGCTTAGCTATGTAATATCTCTTCCGCAACCAAATAAGAAGGACTGCTTCGTTTTAAAAGCAGTCCCTTTTTAATTCATTGATTTTAGCTTGTAGTAGAGTTGTTGTTTTTATTTTTCTTGGCAAGTAAAAATATAAGAACTGCAATTGCAATTAGTAAAATTATTACTATTAGCAAGTTCTCAGAAACAAATTTTGCTAATTTTTGCCCAAAAGAATTATCAGTCATTTCAATCAGGCTACGTAATTCTGTTATTGCAATTTCAATTTCAGATGCGTAATTGCTTGTGCAAGGTGTGTTTAGTTCTTTAAATCTGTTTATAAGTTCATTCGCTTCATTAAAATAAGACTCAACCACAGGCAAATGAGTTTTGTTCTCTGAAAAATAAACTCGAGCAGAATCTAAAAAAGCTTGATCTTTTTTCACACTTTCTAATGTAATAATGAAATTATTCTTTATTAATTCAGCAATTTGACACTCAGACTGATTAAGTGAGTCTTGCAATGTGCCTGGCACTTGATCTAAAAGTTCATTGTTTTGTGCAGCTGGGTTTGGCAATAATCTCATAATTCTTTGAACAGCAGTGCGGCTTTGTTCAAGCAAATATTTTGTTTGTATTGCTTCTTCTTTAAAGCTTTTATTTACCTTTTCTAATCGTGCTGCTTCACGTTCTAATAACTTAACACGTTTAGTAAGTTGCTCGATTAGCTCTTTAAGCTGCACATTCTCGGCATAAAGGCTATCACCACGTGCAATTGATTCTTGCAGCGCTTCAGTTGTTTGGGCAAGATTTTGCTTCGTTTCTTCTAAATTTTGTTTGGTCTTTAACCAATTTTCATATTCAAGTTTCTTATTTTTTGCATCTTGTATAGCTTTTTGAGTTAATTTTTGATTAGCAGCACCAAAATAGTTAGCATTAAGTTTTATTGTTTCGTTAAGTAAATTTAGATCGCTTGTGGTCAAACTTTCAATATCTTTAGCTAATACTTTTTGTATGTCAGCATAAAATTTTTGAAAATTGTTATCAATTTGAGCAAAAATAGCAATATTACTTACTAATAAAATAAAAAATAGTAACTTAATGATGTTTTTCATCTTATTCTCCTGCTTGAACTGGTTTAACATTTATCCATTTATCTTTTTCATCATTGAAAATAAACTCTTTACTACCATCACTATTTCTCATTTTTAACTGATTGTCGTATATCTCAAAAATAACTATGCCTAAATTATTTTCCGGAAGCTCAATAGCTTTAATTTTTGCTGTATTTCTCTTATGAGGTTCAAGCAGCCACATTTTTTTAAAGCTATCGCTAAATACAAAATATCTACCATTGTATTTTGCTAATGTAAAATTTATGCCGTTTCTTGGTTCTATATTCTCTTCTTTTAAAATGTCGTTTAAATAGATATTTTCGCCTGTTTCAATCATTGTAACATAGCATTCACCACCGATTAGAAAACTTGTCGGGCATTCGCCTTTCTGGCAAGATAGCCTTTGCGAGCTCACGCATGTTAAACACGTTTGATTGAAGCGTGTAACTGTTGCACAACTCGAAACAATAAAAGCAATTGCTACTAAATAAATAAAAATCTTTCTCATCTCTCCTCTAAAAATAATTCAAAATAAAAAACAAAATTAAGATATTTAATATTTCATAACAAAATTAATTTTGAAAGTGAATTTAAAATAATTAAATTATTAAAGTGTCTTAATTTTATATGATTTAAATTGGATTTAATTATGAAAAAAATATTTTTAATTCTTGCCTTTTTGTTCTCCTCTTTTGTAAATGTGTTTTCACAAGAACAAAATACACTTTGGATGACTAAAGGATTTCAATATAATTTTTACGATATTCAAGCAGATTTTAATAAATACTGGGCTGGTAAGAAAATTACCCCACAAACACCAAGAGAGGAACGTCTTGGGTGGAAGCAATTCAAACGTTGGGAATGGTTCTGGGAGCAAAGAGTTACTCCAACTGGTGTTTTCCCGCAACCCAACCATACTATGAAAGAATATCTTAAATATCAAGAACGCAGAGCAAAGCAAAGCAATCGAACACAAGCAGGCGATTGGACTTTCCTCGGTCCTTCATATTCCACAGGTGGCTACTGGGGATTGGGCAGATTAAACTGTGTAATTGAAGATCCTCGTTATAACGGATCAACTAATAAAACAATTTTTGTTGGTGCTGCAAGTGGTGGTGTTTGGAAAACTACTAATGGAGGTCAAACTTGGTCAACAAATACAGATTGGTTTGCAGCACTTGGAATTGCAGACATTGCGATTGACCCAATCAATCCTGATATAATCTATGTCGCAACAGGTGATGGAGATGCAACTGATACATACTCTTTCGGAGTTGTCAAATCAACAGATGGCGGAAACACTTGGTTCTTAACTGGTTTACAATATCAAATAACAGACTATGCTACCTGCCGCCGTATTGTGATAAATCCATCTAATCCAAATATTCTCCTTGTTGCAACAAATGATGGTGTTTATCGCACTACAAATGGCGGCACAAACTGGACTAAAGTTCAAACAGGCAATTTCTGGGATGTTAAACTAAATCCTTCAAATCCAAACATTGTTTATTCTGCATCTACTAATACAATTTATCGTTCCACTAATGGCGGTGTTTCTTGGAACACTTCCGCAACAATTAACAACTCAATTAGAATTGCTCTTGCAGTTACCCCAGCTGATTCTTCATATGTTTATGCTGTATCTTCAAATGGCAGTGGTGCTTTTAATGGCTTATTTCGTTCAGCTGACGCAGGTGCGACATTTTCTCAACAATCATCCACTCCAAATATTTTAAGTTCTTCATCAACTGGCACTGGAACATCAGGACAAGGCTGGTATGATTTATCCATTGCTATAGATCCAACTAATGCTAATATTGTTTATGTAGGTGGCGTAAATATCTGGAAGTCAACCAATGGCGGTGTTAATTGGTCCTTGCGTACTTATTGGACAGGAAGTTCAAGTGTGCAAACCGTTCATGCAGATCACCATATGCTTTATTTTGGTGGAACAAACCGTCTATATAGTGCCAATGATGGTGGGCTCGATGTTTCAACCAACGGTGGTGTTAATTGGACATATATAAGTTCCGGTATTGCTGTTACTCAATACTATCGTATTGCTACTTCTCAAACAAATCCAAATGTTGTTCTTGGTGGTTCTCAGGACAATAGCACTAGTTTAATGACTGCTAACTCATTCACAATGGCTTATGCCACTGGCGACGGTATGGATCAAGCAATTAATCCATCAAATGGAAATATAATGTTCACCTCAAGTTATTATGGCGACCTCGCAAGAACAACTAATGGCGGAACAAGTTGGAGTGATATTTCGGAGCCGAATGATAATGGTGGTTGGGTCACTCCTTATGTTATAGATCCAAATAATAATAACACAATTATTGCAGGATATACTCAAGTTTGGAAATCCACAAACAATGGGACTAACTGGACACAAATATCCAATTTTACAAATTCAACACCTTTAACTGTTATTCATGTTGCTCCTGCTAACTCTAATTACATTTATGCTGGACGTAGCTCGGCTTTGTGGCGAACAACTGATGGCGGTGCAAATTGGACCTCGATAACTTTACCTTATCAATCACTAACATCTCTTACAACAAATCACTCAAATCCAAATGAAATTTGGATTACAATGAGCGGTTATTCCGCATCAAATAAAGTTTTCAAATCGACTAATGGTGGTGCAACTTGGCAAAATATAACCGGTAGCCTTCCAAACGTTCCTTGCAATATTATAATTTATCAACCTAATGTTGACAATAGAGTTTGGGTTGGCACTGATATTGGTGTATGGTATCGTGGTGATAGTAACACTGGTTGGGTTGATTTCAACGATGGTTTGCCAAATGTCATTTGTAATGATTTAGAAATTCAATATTCAGCTAATAAATTGCGACTTGGCACATACGGGCGTGGTCTTTGGGAGGCTACTCTCATTGGTGCTCCAAATGCCCCACCAACTTTGGTAAATCCACAAAATAACGAGCAAAATCAAAATATTAATCTTACTTTGCAATGGACGCAATCACTTAATGCCATAAATTACCGTGTGCAAGTATCAACCTCAAATAATTTCAATAATTTAGTCTTCAATACTCTTACAACTGCTACAAGCTTTAATCTTGCAAATCTAAACTATAATACAACATATTACTGGCGTGTTAAAGCTTACAGACAAAACGATTCTACAGATTGGAGTACGATTTGGAGCTTTACAACACGCGTTGAAATCTATCCACCGACTCTTGTTTCACCAGTATCGAATGCGAACACTACAGCAACTTTACAATCTTTTTCCTGGAATTCAGCTACTAATGCAACTTCATACAGATTACAAATTTCAACCGATAGTTTATTTGGAAGTCTCAATTTAAATCAAGTTTTAACAGACACTACATACATTTGGTCAAATTTTGCTTCTAATGCAACTTATTTCTGGCGTGTTCAAGCGTTTAATAATAACTATACAAGTGCTTGGAGCGAAATTCGTAAGTTTACAACCTTCAATATTGTAACAATTCAAATTGGCACTGGCACTGCAACAAGCAGTTTCCCGTATTATACTTATTACGAAGATGCTGTAACTTATTTGCTTTACACAGCATCAGAGATATTAGCTGCTGGCGGATTTGCAGGTCTAATCCAATCCATTGGCTTTAATGTTACTTCTGTTGCCACCCAGCCAATGAATGGTTTTTCAATTTATATGCAAAATACAACTTTAAGCTCAATTTCAGCACCCGTAACTTCCGGCTGGACACTTGTTTACTCAACTCCTTCTTATGCAGTTACACAAACAGGTTGGACCAATCACATTTTGAATACACCTTTTATGTATGATACTACAAAAAATCTTCTCATTAAAATTTGCTTTGATAACGACAGTTGGACAGCTTCATCAGTTGTTGCGGCAACTGCTGTATCCGGTCGTGCTTATGCAAGATATGCAGATAATCATAACAACACTTGTACAAATGATCCTTCTTCTGCGACAAGTCCAAATCGTTCTAATATAAGAATTACGTTAACAGCTCCAATTCAACCTCCACTGCTTATCGAACCAGCTCAAGGTATCTCTATTGCTCACGACAGACCATTATTTATATGGACTACTGCAAATTATGCACAGAAATATCAACTCCAAGTTTTAAATTCTGTAAATAATTTATTTTTAAATATTATTACCACCAATACTCAGCATCAAGCAAGCCCGTTGATGTTTGAAGGAACTGCTACTTGGCGTGTCCGTTCAATTTCTGGAACTGATACAAGCGCTTGGAACACACGTACATTTACTATCACCCGCTCCACTGTTACTCATTCTATTTCTTTAAACGGCGGCTGGAATATGATTTCATCTTATTCCGAACCCGAAAGCGATAATATTGTCTCAATTTTCAGTCCTTTAAGCAATAATTTACAGATTGTTCGAAATGTTTTAGGTCAAACTTATATTCCTAACTTATCTAATTCTCTTAGTTCTTGGCAAATAAGGCAAGCATATCAAGTTCGAGTTACCAATAACGCCAATTTAAACATCACCGGACTAAAAATTTTACCTAATGCGACTCCAATTGTGCTTAATACAATTGGCTGGTATTGGATACCTTATCTTCGCACTGCTTCAATGCCAATTGCAACTGCGCTTTCATCAATCAGTGGCAAATACTTACAAGTTAAAACCATTACTGGTGAAGTTTACTATCCACCATATATTTCGACATTACAAAACTTGGAACCTGGCAAAGGTTATATGCTACGCACAATTTCAACCACAGGTGTGTTAGTTTATCCTGCCAATCCAGCTATAAAAGCTACATCAAGCATTGGTGTCCCACAACCAAAATATTTCTTTAGAGATAAAAAATTTACTGGAAAAACTTCGGTGTACGTTCTAAATATTCCGGAACTTGATGAAGGCGATGAAATTGGAGTTTTCACTGATGACGGGCTTCTGGTTGGCTGTTCAGTTTGGACACAAAACAATCAAGGTGTTGTGGTTTGGGGTGATGATGAATTCACCGAAGAAAAAGATGGTGCTTATGAAAACGAAAACTTGAATATTAAAATTTGGAAAAAATCTCTCAACGCTGTTTATAATACGAATTTAATTACTTTGCTTGATGTAGCTAATTTTAATAACAAAAATTTACAATATAAAACAGATGATATCTTGCATATTGATGCTGAAATACAAAAAAATAAATTAAGTGAATTGCTCATTTATCCACAACCTTCAAAAGGCACTTTACATATTAGTATTTTAGGTGAAATTGAAGAAGAATTTCAAGTGCTTATTTATGATTACAAGGGGACGGAAATTCTTAATAGAAAGATCCAATATTCAAACGCTCCAATAGTCATAAATCTCGAGCAAATAAGCTCTGGTATTTATCAAATTATTCTTATTGGCAGAAATTCAGTTTATAAAGATAAGTTTATAATTATTAAGTAAAATTATTTCCATTTTCGTATTTTTGTATAATGCAAAAATCGAAGGAATTGGAAATGGCATTAATTATTGATGGCAAAAAAATTTCTGATGAAATAAAAGCAGAAATTAAACAGAGAACCGAGAAACTACAGGAAGAAAAATCTATCAGACCAGGACTTGCAGTTCTTCTTGTTGGCGATGATCCTGCATCATCCATTTATGTCAATAGCAAAGCAAAAGCTTGCCAAGCTCTTGGTTTTCATTCAATTGTAAAACACGTCCCAGAAACAACAACTGAAAGCGAGGTCCTGCAAATTATTAACGAATGGAACAATGACAATAACATTCATGGTATTTTAGTTCAATTACCTCTTCCAAAGCATATTAACGAAACAAGAGTATTACTTACAATCAAACCTTCAAAGGATGTTGATGGTTTCCATCCAGAAAACGTTGGTCGGCTTGTTGTTGGATTGCCAGGATTTGTTTCTTGCACCCCAGCAGGTATTTTCGAGCTGCTCAAACGCTCTAACATTGATTGTCGTGGTAAGCATGCAGTCGTCGTTGGTCGTAGTAATATTGTTGGAAAACCTATTGCTAATATACTTTATCAGAAAAAAGAATTCGCAAATGCAATAGTTACAATTTGTCACACTGCAGCAAACGACCTTTCTTACTATACAAAGCAAGCTGATATTTTAATTGCTGCTGTAGGCAAGCCCGAAATTATTCATGCCGAAGATGTTAAAGACGGTGTTGTAGTAGTTGATGTTGGTATAAACCGTATCGATGATGCGAACTCCTCGAAAGGCTACAAGATTGTCGGTGATGTCCATTTCCCATCAGTTTCACAAAAAGCATCGGCTATTACACCTGTCCCTGGTGGTGTCGGTCCGATGACTATTGCTATGCTAATGTATAACACTCTTTTATCAGCAGAAGGTGGTTTATATTAATGAAAATTAAGTTTGAAACAATTTACGAAGATGATGATATTATTGTAATTAATAAACCTTCTGGAGTTCTCACTATTCCCGATAGATATAACGATAAATTACCATCTATCATAAGCCATCTGCGTTCTCGACTTGGTGATTACTACATAGTGCATCGCTTGGATAAAGAAACCAGCGGAGTGATGATTTTTGCTAAAAATGCAGAAGCTCACAGAAATTTAAATTTGCAGTTTGATGAGCAAGCTGTTACTAAAATTTATCATGCAATTGTTCAAGGCATTGTCCAGCAAGATGAACTACAAATCGACATACCATTGCTGCAAAATCCTCACGGTATAGGCGTTTTACCTTCAATTCACGGAAAGAATTGCCTTTCTATTGTTCGAACGATTGAACGCTTTAAAATTGCTTCTCTTCTTGAAGTAAATTTAGTAACTGGACGTCAGCATCAGCTTCGCGCTCACGTTGCAGCTATAGGTCATCCATTATTAGTTGATGATTTGTATGGCGAAAATAATGCTTTTCTTCTTTCTTTGATAAAAAGACGGTATAAATTAAAAAAGAATACCGAAGAAAAGCCAATAATTTCAAGAATTACTATGCATTCTTACTCAATTGAATTTTCACATCCCAGAACAAATGATAAACTAAAATTTTTAGCTGAATATCCGAAAGATTTTCAAGCAACTCTGGAAATTTTAAGAAAATATGCTCGTTTATGAATCGATGTTTTTTTGTACAATAAGTTCAAATGTATCTAAATTAAGTGCAACCAAATTACCCAGATTAGAATATCTATGTGAATAGCAACATCCTCCATCTATTATAATTTTATCACTATTTAATGATGATTTAATTTCGTCTAAAGTTTTAGGTGTATGTCCAACTATAACTCTTCTATTTTTAATTTTTTGACGATTGACTATAGAATTTCTTATCCACAGCATTGAATTTAAGTCCAGAAGTGGATTGTCAAGATCAAAATTAAGTCCCGCATGCACCAAAATAAAATCCTCTAAATCAATGTAATACGGCATTCTATTGATAAAATTGATGTATTTTACAGGAATTTCACTTGTTTCAAAAACTTTAAAACTATCAAGTGTTTCATTGCAACCGTTAAGCAGCCAGAGCTCCATATCAGAGAGTGACTTAAGCGAGTCAAGCATCATTTGTTCGTGGTTGCCTCGTGTAAAATGAACATTATAGCCATCTATTTCCAGATCCATCAGTAAATCAAGCACTTCCTTCGAACGTGGTCCTCTATCGACATAATCCCCAATAAAATAAATTTCATCTTCCTTAGAAATCATTAATTTATCAAAAAGAAGCGCATTTAGTGTTTTAAAGCAACCGTGTATGTCCGCAATAGCGTATCGATTTTTCATAGTTTAATTAAATTTATAAGAAAATAATATGATCTATTAACGAAATTAAGCTTCTACTATTGTTTATTGCATCTTTTATAATTATCATATAGTTAATAATATTTCTTGCTAAATAAAACAAATAATAATATATTTGTAATTCTATAAAATGCAAAAATTGTGTATGTTTGAAAGTTTACAAGAAAAATTAGAGTTAGCACTAAAAAGGTTTCGCGGTCAAACAAAAATTACCGAAGAAAACATAAGTGAAGCTTTAAGAGAAATCAGACGTTCTCTTATTGAAGCTGATGTTAATATAAATGTTGCCAAAGAGTTCGTAGAATCAGTCAAGCAAAAAGCAATAGGAACAGAAGTTCGCGGGAAATTGCTTCCTGAACAGCTTATCGTGAAAATCATTTACGATGCTCTTGTAGAAACGATGGGGAGCAAAAACGCTGAACTAATGTTCTCACCACAGCCCCCAACTGTTATAATGGTTGCAGGCTTGCAAGGTTCAGGTAAAACAACTTTTTGTGGAAAGCTTGCCAAAAGCTTACGCAAAAAAGGACGCCAGCCTTTACTTGTAGCTTGCGACATACATCGTCCAGCGGCTATTCTACAGCTCAAACAACTTGGCGAACAAATCAATGTACCTGTTTACAGCGAAGAAGGCAAGTCTGCAGTAGAAATTGCCAAAAATGCTTTAGTTTATGCTAAAAAATTCGTTCGCGACGTCGTCATTGTAGATACGGCTGGACGTCTTACAATTGACGAAGAAATGATGCAAGAAGTGGCTGACATCGCGGCTGCTGTCAAGCCTAATGAAACATTATTCGTCTGCGATGCTATGATTGGGCAAGATGCAGTTACCACTGCTAAAGCTTTTCACGAAAAGCTGAACCTAACAGGCGTAGTTCTTACTAAGCTCGATGGCGATACACGCGGAGGTGCAGCACTTTCGGTGCTTAAAGTTGTTGGTAAGCCAATTAAGTTTGTTGGAACAGGTGAAAAACTCGATAATCTCGAGCCTTTCTACCCAGAGCGTATTGCATCCCGCATTGTTGGGATGGGCGATATATTGACGCTTGTAGAAAAAGCCGAGCAAGAATTCGACCAAAAAGAAGCCGAAGCTTTAGAAGAAAAAATCCGTAAAAATCAATTTACTTTCGATGATTTTCTCTCACAACTTAGAACAATTCGGAAAATGGGTTCTCTGCGTGATCTGCTCGGTATGTTGCCTGGAATGGACAAAGCCCTCAAGAATGTGAACATTGATGATAAGGCTTTTTCTAAAGTAGAGGCTATTATTTTATCAATGACACCAAAAGAACGCTCCACGCCTAAGATTATCAATGGCTCTCGTCGAATTCGTATTGCAAAAGGCAGTGGCACAACTGTTCAAGATGTTAACAAGCTTCTTAAACAGTTTGAAGAGATGCAAAAACTTATGAAAAGTGTTGCCTTGGGTAAGCGTTCTAAATTTTTACCAAATTTACCTATGGGATTTGGTGGAAAAAAAAGATAATTAATTTAAGTTAAATATTATCAAGGATTTTGAAAATGGTAAAATTAAGATTAAGAAGAAAGGGTAGAACACATCACCCGATTTACGACATAGTTGCTGTTGATAGCAGAAAACGTCGTGATGGTGCTTATATTGAAAGATTGGGCTATTACGACCCGCATCAAAATACGAAAACGATAAACATCAATCATGAGCGTGCTATCTATTGGCTTAATGTTGGTGCTCAGCCTACAAATGTCGTTAGGCTTCTAATGAGCTACGATGGTGTACTCCTTCGTCGTGCATTGCAAAAACAAGGTAGAAACCAAGAAGAAATTGAAGCAGAAATTGCAAAACATCATAAAATTGTCGCCGAACGTTACCAACGTCGTAAAGAAATTCGCCGCAAACGCATTGAAGCTAAGAAAAAAGCCGAGCAAGAAGCTCAAAATCAACCTCAAGAAACAGCTGCTGAATAATATTACTAAATAGCATATTATAATAAAACAGGCTGCCTTGCTCGGCAGCCTGTTGTTTTATAGATTTCTCTAAAATTAATTTTAATAATCCATTCCTGCTGGCATTTGTGGCATTGGTTTTTCTTTTTCTGGTTTTTCAACAATTGTTGCTTCGGTTGTGAGCATAAGTCCAGCAACTGAAGCAGCATTTTCTAAAGCAATACGGCTAACCTTTGTCGGATCAATAACGCCAGCTTCGTATAAATCACAATATTCTTCGCGTGCAGCATCAAATCCAAATGCACCTGTCCCATCTTTCACTTTATTTGCAACTACTGAAGCATCAAGACCGCAGTTTGATACAATTTGACGAATTGGTTCTTCAAGTGCACGACGTATTATTTCGATACCTGTCTTTTGATCTTCATTTGCTGGCTTAAGATTATCAAGCGCTGGAAGAGCACGTAAATAAGCTGTACCTCCACCAGGAACAATACCTTCTTCCACTGCAGCACGAGTTGCATGTAAAGCATCATCAACACGAGCTTTCTTTTCTTTCATCTCAACTTCAGTTGCTGCACCAATTCTCAAAACTGCAACACCACCAGCTAATTTAGCAAGGCGTTCTTGCAATTTTTCACGATCATAGTCTGATGTGGTTTTTTCGATTTGGATTTTAATTTCGTTTATACGTTTCTTGATATCTTCTTGCTTGCCTGCACCTTCAACAATTGTAGTGTTGTCTTTATCAACTATTACTCTTGTTGCAGTACCAAGATAAGCTAAAGTTGCATTTTCAAGTTTGAAGCCTTTTTCCTCGCTAATGACAGTTCCACCAGTAAGAATAGCAATATCTTCGAGCATAGCTTTACGTCTATCGCCAAAGCCTGGTGCTTTTACAGCTGCTACACGCAATGTGCCACGTAATTTATTTACAACAAGTGTTGCAAGAGCTTCACCTTCAACATCTTCAGCAATAATAAGCAAAGAACGACCAGCTTGAGATACTTTTTCTAAAACAGGTAGCAAATCTTTAATTGAGGAAATTTTCTTATCGTGAATTAGAATATAGGGATTATCCAAAATTGCTTCCATACTATCAGCATCAGTAATAAAGTATGGAGATAAGTAACCGCGGTCGAATTGCATACCTTCAACAGTTTCCATTGAAGTTTCAGTACCTTTTGCTTCTTCAACGGTGATAACGCCATCTTTGCCAACTTTTTCCATAGCTTCTGCAATAAGTTCCCCAATTGTTGGATCATTGTTTGCAGAAATAGTACCAACTTGTGCGATTTCTTTCTTACTTTCAACTTCGCGGCTAATTTCTTTTAATTTTTCAGTAATAGCAGCTACTGCCATATCAATACCGCGTTTTAAATCCATTGGGTTTGCACCAGCTGTAACGTTTTTCAAACCTTCACGGAAAATTGCTTGTGCAAGAACAGTTGCAGTAGTTGTTCCATCACCAGCAAGATCGCTTGTCTTGGATGCAACTTCTCTAACCATACTTGCGCCAAGATTTTCAATCGGATCTTCAAGCTCAATTTCTTTTGCTACTGTTACACCATCTTTTGTTACAAGTGGTGCACCAAATTTTTTATCGATAACAACATTGCGTCCTTTTGGACCTAAAGTAACTTTAACGGCATTAGCAAGTTGATCAACACCTTTTTTCAAAGCTGCACGAGCTTCAACATCGAAAGTGATTATTTTTGCTCCCATTATCTAATACTCCTTTTAATTATCGTACATTAAAATTATAAATCAAAATTATAAATCAAAATTATAAATCAAAATTATAAATCAAAATTTATTAACCAATAATAGCGAATACATCGCTTTCACGCATAATTAAATATTCTTCTCCATCAATATTAACTTCTGTGCCAGCGTATTTACCATAAAGAACCTTATCGCCAACTTTAAGATTCATTGGAATTAATTTACCGTCATCAGCAATACGACCGTTTCCAACTGCAACGACTTCGCCTTGCATTGGCTTTTCTTTTGCAGTATCGGGAATGATAATGCCACCTTTTGTTACTTCTTCTGCTTTTGCAGGTTTCACGATAATTCTGTCGTGTAATGGTGTTAAGTTCATATCTTGACCTCCTTTTAATTAACATTTTAAAAACTATTAGCACTCTCCACAAGTGAGTGCTAATAAAAATACGAAATAATTGTTTTTTTATTTTATAAAAAAATAATTTTTTTTCTGAACTGAAAATGAAGTTATATTAAAAAAAATTTATGGATTTTTTCATTATTTTTAATAATTTGATATAGTTTTTTTTGTTTCACTAATAGAAAACTAATACTAAGTTAAAAAATGAAAAAAATATTAATAATTCTCATATTTTATGCCATCTCATATTTCAGCTCCTTAGCTGCTGAAATTAAAGGAAAAGTCAGTAATTTAGAAGGGCACCCATTACCTGCCGTATCTGTTAAGATTATTGATTTAAAATTGCATACTTCGACCAATATACGTGGCGAGTTTTCATTTAAAAATATTTCTGAAGGAACTTACAATTTTAAGCTTACTCGTGCAGGCTGTCGTCCTATTGATACACTAATCAAAATTACAGCTGGTGTAAATATACTCGAATTTTCTATGAATGATATTTATCGCTTAAAAGAAAATATCGTTGTTACAGGAACTCGCACTGCTAAACAAATTGAAACCAATCCAATTACAACTGATGTTGTAACTCAAAATTCTATTAAAGCTGCTTCTCGCTTGCGTTTAGATAATGTACTAAGCGAGGAACTCGGAATGGTAATAATTGAAGACCACGGCAAAGGAGTACAAATTCAAGGTCTTGATCCTGATTATGCATTGATATTGATAAATGGAGAACCTGTAATTGGTAGAAGCGGTGGCATTCTTGATACCCGACGTTTTGCTATGGGCAACATCAAGCGCATTGAAGTTATCAAAGGACCGTCGTCATCGCTTTATGGTTCGAATGCTTTAGCTGGCGTAATTAATTTAATTACCGACGAAACCGAAGATTTAACAAATGTTAGAATCAATTCAAGATATGAATCATACAACACTTTAGAATTTGGTGTTGAAAATAATTTATCTTCTTTCAACGGAAAAATTTACAATAGTTTATATCTAAATAGACTTTCAAGCGATGGTTTCAAGCTTTCAGACGATTACTATGGTAAAGCAGTCCCTGAATATACAAATTATACACTGCAAAACAATTTTACATACAAATTTGATCCAAATACACACTTGAAAGTTGGTTTACGTTTTAACACCGAAGATCAAATCAATTATTTTAATGTTAAGAAGGAGCAAAATATATTTACAGTTGATGATAATAGCAAATTAAGAGATCTGGGTATTTCCTTATCAGGAAAACATCAATACAGCGACCTATTCAATGTTGAATCACGTGCATATTATACAGAATATCGCACTGAATCTAAATATACATATAGAACTGGTGGTGGCTTGTACGACAAATATTCGTTCAATCAAACTTTAGCTAAGCTCGAAACTCAGTGGAATTGGATGCTTTCTCGGAGGCATATCCTTACTTTTGGTGGTGGCGGTAACTACGAAACAGTCGAAGCCCAACGACTTAATAACGGTAAAGTCTTTGCTCACTCTTATTATGCTTTTCTACAAGAGGATTGGCTTGCATCCAAAAAGCTTAATGTTATTGCTAGTCTCCGTTATGATTGGCACAGCGATTATGCTGATAATCTTAGCCCAAAGCTTGCTTTTTCATATAATTTGTTTGACGGTTTTATTCTTAAAGGTTCCATAGGATCAGGTTTCAAAGCTCCAACTTTTCAACAGCTCTATTTGAATTTTACCAATTCAATTGCTGGTTATAGTGTATTTGGTGTTGCTTTCTTCAATGAGCTTTTCTCTAAACTTGTTCAAGATGGTATTATTCTCGATACAATAATTGATTTAAGAAAAATTAGCAATCTAAAGCCAGAAAAATCTTTATCATTTAATTTCGGTTTCGTTTGGGACGTAAACAAAAATATTGAAACAAAGCTCAATATTTATCGCAATAATATTTCTGAAATGATCGAGACAATTCCTGTTGCAAATAAAAATAATGGTGCTCAAGTATGGTCTTATCTAAACTTAAGTGAAGTTTATACACAAGGGCTCGAAACTCATTTAAAAGTGAATTTTTTGAATAATTTCAAGCTGTCTCTTGGTTATCAATACCTTGAAGCTATTGATGTTGAAACTCATAAAGATGTTAAAAATGGCAAAATCTTTATGAAAACAAGAGATGGCGACCGCCGTGTTAAAATTTCTGAATATGGCGGGCTTTGGAATCGTTCGAAACATTCCGCAAATTTCAAAATAGAATACGACAACCGAGAACTTGGGCTTAACGCATTTTTACGAGGAAATTATCGCGGTAGATACGGTTTCAAAGATAAAAATTATAGCAATGTTCTCGATCAAGATAATGAATACGCCCCTGATTACTCAATTTGGAATTTAACAGTCACTAAAGAATTAATGTATAATTTTTCTATGCAAATTGGTTGTGATAACATTTTTGATCTGAAAAAACCAATGTATTTGCCTTCTAATCCAGGCAGAACATTTTACATAAATATTATATACAACTATTCTTCAAATAATTAGGAGGATTAATCGATGAAAAAGCATTTGTATTTTTTGCTTATTGTACTTTTAACATTTGCCTTCGTTGCTTGCTCTGATGACGATGATAACTCAACGAATGGAGGTAAAGTTGAACTCTTACCGGCAACTTTAGTTAAAAATATCCGAACTTTTAAACCAGAACAAGGCGACACTATGACCTACTTCAGCTTACGTGAAAACAAAATTATTGACAAATCCAAAGCTAACACAACTGAATGGGACATTTGTTTCCATAGAACTAACATTTATGTAAATCAAGGCTATCGTGGTCCTGGGAATGGTGGTGCGTTCGTTTTGCGTCAAGTTGATTTTGAAACTCTTGCCGAGCTCCCAGCAGATTCAACATTTTATGGTGAAGTGTCTGAAACTCAAAGAGCTATTCCGACTGGAAGCGGAAAAGGGTGGTATAATTATAATCACCAAACATTTGAAATTACACCAATCCCTGGTGTTGTCCTTGCCATTCGAACAGCCGATGGTCGTTATGCCAAAGTTAAGATATTAAGTTATTACAATGGTTATCCAGATAGCATCCCAGCGGACGTTTATCAGCGTATAGATAGAACTTACTCATTTAAATATGTTTTTCAACCAAACGGAACAAAGAAATTTACAAAGTAGAAATATCTTTCTTTACTAAACTCGTGGGCTATCTTTTTAAGATAGCCCACTCTTTAATTTATTAAAGTGAATTAGATTTAAAAATATTTACTATATTTATTTATTTTTGTGTAAATAACTTATATATACAAAGAAAATTTTCTTAAATTATATCTATACAGTAAAAAATTTTCTTATTTCAACTCACTTAACTTGCTTTCTAATTCTTCCCAGTGTGTTATTTTTTCGTCTAATCTTTGTCTTAAAAGGTTATATTCGTTGCGTTTTTGGATGGATAATTCTCGATTAGTGTAAAAATCAGGATCTTCGAATAACTTATCAATTTCTGCAATTTGCTCTTCAAGTGCCGATATTTCCTGCTCGCACTCGGTTATCTGTTTGCGTAATTTATTCTCTTCTCGTTGAAGTTCTTTTTTGCGAATTCGTTCTAATTGCGAATTCGTAATATGACTGCTTTTAATTTCTGCTTGTGTATCTTTTCTTTCGATTTCCTTTAAATTCTCAACATTGATTTTTTGAATGTAATCATCAATTGAACCCAAGTATTCTTTGATTTTAGTATTTGCAAAATGATATGTCTTTTGTGTCAGATCTTTCAAAAAATCTCTATCGTGTGAAACCACGATCAAGCTACCTGTAAAGCTTAATAATGCATTCTTCAACACATCCTTTGCAAGCATATCAAGATGATTTGTCGGTTCGTCCAATATTAGAAAATTTATTGGTTCGAGTAGTAATTTTGCTAAAGCCAACCGTGATTTTTCCCCACCACTTAGCACTTTTACTTTCTTATAAACTGCATCACCGCTGAAAAGGAAAGCCCCAAGCAAACTGCGGACCTTTGTTCGCATCTCGCCAGTTGCCGCACTATCAATTATCTCGAAAACCGTTGCATTTTCGTCAAGCATTAAAGAGCGGTGCTGAGCATAATAGCCAATATTTACATTAGTCCCAAAAATTAGATCGCCATCGTAAGTTTCTGTATTTGCCAAAATTTTCGAAAATGTTGTTTTTCCTTCACCATTTCTTCCAACAAAAGCTACCTTTTCGCCACGTTCAAGTGTGAAATCTACGTTAGAAAACACTAATTTTTCACCATATTTTTTTGTTAAATTCTTTGCTTCTACTACAAGACGAGATGACCTTGGAGGTTCTGGAAACTTTATATTAATAAGTGAGTTATCATCTTCCTCTACTTCTATTATTTCAATTTTTTCAAGTGCCTTTATTTTTGATTGTACTCGCGAAGCAAGCGTAGCCTTCGAACGAAAACGCTCGATAAATCGCTCTGTCTCAGCAATCTGCTTCTGCTGAGCTTTTGCTGCTTCTGCTTGCTCTTGCTTCTGCTTTCTTCGTGCTTCTACAAATTCAGAAAATTTCAAATCCAGGTCTATAAGTTTTCCTTTAGATAGCTCGAATGTTCGATTTGTGATGTTATCTAAAAATGTTTTATCATGCGATACAATAACTACAGCACCATAATAATTCTTAAGAAAATTTTCAAGCCACTGTATTGAATCAATATCAAGATGGTTAGTTGGTTCGTCAAGTAGGATACAATTTGGTTTTATAAGCAGAATTTTCGCAAGTTCAATCCGCATTTGCCAACCACCACTGAAAGAACTAACAGGTTTTGTAAAATCTTGTTGAGAAAATCCCAAGCCGAGCAATACCTTCTCGATTTCTGCATCAATTGAATATGCACCAAGTATTTTCAATCTTTCGTTAGCAACTGCAAGACGCTCAATTTTTTTCAAATATTCAGGTGAATTATGATCTGGAAAATATGCAATTTCAGTGGATAGTCCCTCTACTAATGCTTCTAAATCTTGTATTTCTGTGAGTGCTGATTTTGTCTCATCATAGACTGTAAGTTCGGACTTAATGTCCATTTCTTGACGAAGGTATCCAATCTTATAATCATTTGGCTTAGTGATGATGCCTTTTTCAGGTTCCTGAATTCCTGCAATTATTTTCAGTAGTGTCGTCTTACCTGTTCCGTTACGTCCAACAAGACCTATTTTGTCTTTTGCTCGTATTATAAAACTGACATTATCAAATAAATAAATTCCATTAAAATGTATCGATAAATTTGAAACTTGCAACATTACTTTCTCAAATCCTCATAAGGAACATTTTTTCGGCGAAAGACAAATGAAATTGGTGTCCCTTCGAAATCAAAATGCTCTCGAAGCGAACGCTCCATAAATCTTTTATAGCTATCGGGCAAAAGCTGCGGATGATTAAGAAAAAATGCAAAAACTGGTGGTTCAGTTCCAACTTGTGTAACATAATTAATTCGCAAGTCGAGTCCTTTTACGGCTGGTGGAGGTGTTTTCTCGAAAATAGGTAGTAGCACGGCATTGAGTTCGGAAGTCTTTATACGCATTTTGCGGCGTTGGTCTATTTGCTTTGCTATTTCAATGATTTTTGTAATCCTTTGCTTTGTCAAAGCAGAAATGTAAATAATTGGCAAATAATCAAATGTTTTTAATTCATTTCGAATTAATTTTGTGAATTCATCAGCAGTTTTATCATCTTTTTCAATTAAATCCCATTTGTTTACAGCGATAATTATCCCTTTTCTTGCATCGCTAACCATATTTATTATCTTTTTATCTTGATCCTCCAACCCACGAGTAGCGTCGAGCAAAACAACTCCAATATCGCATCGCTCGATTGCTCGCATAGTTCGCATCATACTATACATTTCAATGTTTTCATTGATGCTGCTTCTTTTTCGAAGTCCAGCTGTATCAACAAACACAATTTCTTCGCCGTAATATTTTACAATCGAATCAATAGAATCTCTTGTTGTTCCGGGAATATTTGTAACTATGCTTCTTTCTTTTCCAAGTAAAGCATTGGACAAACTCGATTTCCCAACATTTGGGCGTCCTACAAGTGCAATTTTAAGTCTTGCATCATTTTCTTCTAAATCTTCATCCCTCAAATGTGATGCAACAACATCCAAAAAATCACCTGTATTAAAACCGCTCAACGCTGAAATAGCGAATGGTTCGCCCAAACCTAAGGAGTAAAATTCATAACTGTTCGCTATTTGTATTGAATTATCACACTTGTTTACCAGTAAAACAACAGGTTTCTTCGAGCCTCGCAGAATATTGGCAATATCCATATCGAAAGTTGTAACGCCATCACGTCCGTCACAGACGAAAATTATTACGTCAGATTCCTCAATAGCAATCATTGCTTGCTCACGAACAGAACGTTCCATTAAATCCTCGCTCCCGGGAATAAAACCACCAGTATCAACCAGCATAAATTTTTTCCCATTCCACTCGGAATATCCATAAATTCTGTCGCGAGTAACGCCCGGGGTGTCCTCGACTATTGCTTGACGCATCCCTACAAGTCTGTTGAATAATGTTGATTTGCCTACATTCGGGCGTCCAACAATTGCTACTAAGTTCATTTAGCTCTCTCCAATATTTATTAAATTAAATCGGGTTCAGTAAATGCATTTCACAAACCGAACCCGATTTATTAAGTTTAGAAAATAAATCTATTTGTTTTCTTTCATAAATTCTTCCATAAAACGAACAAGTGCTTCGACCCACTCGACTGGGCAAGCATTGTAAATAGAAGCACGCACACCGCCAACACTTCTATGACCTTTAAGGTTTGTCATATTGTAACGTTTTTTTGCTTCTTCGATAAATTTTGCTTCAAGTTCAGGTGTGTTTAAATTGAATGTTACGTTCATTAATGAACGATCTTCTTTATCAGTTACTGTAGGTTTGTAGAAATCGTTGTTGGCATCCATAAAATCATACAGAAGATTAGCTTTTTTGTAATTGTTTTCTTCAATTTTATCCAAACCTTGTTTTAAAATCCATTTAAACGTACGCCCAACAACATAAACTGGGAAGCAAGGAGGCGTATTAAACATTGAGCCTTCTTTTACGTGTGTTTCGTAGCTAATCATTGTTGGGAGCTCTTTTTTTGCTTTTTCCAGCCAAGATTTTTTCATAACAACAAGCGTAACACCTGCTGGACCAATATTCTTTTGAGCGCCTGCATAAATTAAATGATATTTGGAAAAATCGCGTCTCAAAGTGAACATATCCGACGACATATCAGCTACTAATGGGACGTTGCCTGTGTTAGGAATGTGTTGCTCTTTATATTCTGTCCCATAAATTGTGTTATTAGTAGTTATATGAACATAATCTGCATCTGGTTCAACTTGTATATTCTTTGGAATATAATTAAAGTTCTTATCTTCGGAACTTGCAATGATGTTTGTTGTGCCAACAAATTTAGCTTCTTTTGATGCTTTTTTAGCCCAAACACCAGTTAAAACATAATTAGCTTTATTAATCAAAAAGTTTGCTGGAACCATATAAAATTGTAAACTTGCACCACCCCCAAGGAAAAGAACACTATAATCTTCTTCCGGTAAATTCATTATCTTTAAGCAATCAGCTTGTGCTTCTTTAATAACTGCATCGAACTCTTTCGAACGGTGGCTCATTTCCATTATAGACATCCCAAGACCATTAAAATCCAAAGCTGCTGCGCTTGCTTCCTGAAGAACTTCATAAGGAAGGACTGCCGGACCAGCACTAAAATTAAAAGCTCTTTTCATATTTTTCTCCAAAAATAAAGTCTAAATATCTTCAAAATTAACATAATTAAATCGATTTTCATAATTTTTTTACTTTCTTTTCGAGAATACAAAAACATAATCGCTTAAAAAAACAATCTTATTTTTTATTTAATTATTGGGAATTGGTTTAAGGTATGATGTTTTGTTCTAATGTGCTCGGAGAGGGACTCGAACCCTCACGGGCTATTCGCCCACAGGATTTTAAGTCCTGTGCGTCTACCACTTCCGCCATCCGAGCATCCATTGGAATTACAAAATTATGGCATATTTTTGTAATTACCAAACTTTTTGTCTTAATTTTATTAATTTTTTGCAAAAACTATGCAAATTATACAATTCCTTGTGATTTAAAATCATCGATTTCTTCTTTACTATAGCCAATTCCTTGTAAAATCTCATAAGTGTGCTGTGAAAGTTTTGGTGGTGGAGTTTTTACAAATCCAGGAGTTTTCTCAAATTTTGCAGTTAAGTTGAATAATTTAACTTGCCCAATACCATCAATGCTCACCTCCGAGAAAGTCTGCCTATGCTCAATTTGTGGCTGAGTTAGTGCTTCACCAAGTTTCAATATTTCACCCGATGGGACACCAGCTTCGTTAAGTTTCTCAACCCAGTATTTTGTAGTGTTTTGAGTGAGCTTTTCTTCTAGTAATGGCGTAAGTGCAAAACGATTGGCTTTCCGAGCATCGCGTTCTTTAAATCGTGGATCTTCTTTTAACTCTGGAACACCTAAAATATCGGCAACAGCATGCCATTGTTCTTGTTTATTTGCTGCAATGTTGATATAACCGTCTTTCGTCTTAAACGTGCCTGATGGTGCCGCTGTAAAATTATCGTTCCCTAATAATTGTGGCTCCTGTCCACCAAGCATCAAATTTGCAACAACCCAGCCCATAAATGGCATAACTGAATCAAGCAACGAAACATCAATAAATTGTCCTTCGCCAGTACGCTCACGGTGGAAAAGTGCCGCCATAACTGCAAATGCACCATTTATACCGCCTATTGTGTCGCATACAGGAAAACCGCAGCGTAGAGGATTAAGCTCAGGTGTGCCATTAATTGCCATAACACCACTTAAACCTTGAATAATCTGATCGTAAGCCGGTTTAAATGCATCAGGTCCAGTCTGCCCAAAGCCCGAAATTGCCAGATAAATTATTCGTGGATTAATCTCAGCCAATTTTTTATATCCAACACCTAATCGATCCATAACTCCAGGACGAAAGTTTTCTACTAAAACATCAGCAGTTTCGACAAGTTTCAGAAAAATTTCTTTTGCTTTTAGTTCTTTTAAATTTAGAGTTATTGATTTTTTGTTCGCGTTCTGTGCAATAAAGCTTGTTCCCATAAGCTTATTATTGTAGTCTGAAACGCAACCCAGTTTACGAGCAAGGTCCCCAGCGTCGGGATTTTCAATCTTGATTACTTCTGCACCAAGTAATGCTAAATGAAGTGTAGCAAATGGTCCAGAAAGAACATTTGTTAAATCCAATACTCTGATTCCACTTAAAATATCCATTTCTTTGTTTAAATTATGTGAAACATAATGATGACTGAATTAAATTAAAACTACCTTAACTAACAATATAAAAAAATGAATGTTAATTCAAAAGTAATATTTTCAAACAATTTCTAAACAGTTTATAACGTCTATATCCAACGTGTAAATTTACGAGCTATTAAATTGGGTATTATACTTGGAATATTAATTGCTGTTATTGATTTTGCTCTTGCATTATTTTTTATTAAAAAGGCAATAAAAAAGCCTTGGGATTCGTTCTATAAATCTTTAATAATTTCACTAATTTTAAGACTTTTTTTTATTTTGATATGTGTATTCCTAATCATAAGATATACAGATATTGGACTTACAAGCTTTTTAATTTCGCTATTCTCAGGAATTTTTATTTTAAAAATTGTAGAAATTTTATATATTCATAATAATGTTAAGGCTTAAATTAATAAATTAATATGACAGTTTTTTAATGAGTTACACAAAGTAAAAGGAAATATATGAATAATACAGAACAAGTTGCTAATACTACAATTGAACATAATCATCAAAATAATAGCAAAAATGCATCTCAACACGAAGAAAATCAAGACGTTTTTACAAGTTTGTTAAATGAATTAGGTGACCACGCAGGATTTTATATTGGACCACATAAAATATCAGAACTTCCCGTAATCATTGTTGATAACGGTTTGTACGTTTATTCGAGTCCCACTAAAATGTTACAAGCAGGTGTTTATACCATCAAAGGACATGGTGAAATTGTGCGTTCAAGCGATGGTGGAAAGCCTGCATTGGATTTATCTATTACCAACCTTGTTGTTTTTCAATGGATAGCTATATTAATACTAACGTTTATTTTTACTCGTGTCGGGAAAAAATACAAAAAGGAACCTACAAAAGCCCCAAGTGGATTCCAAAACATTGTCGAAACTTTCGTCCTCTACATTCGTGATGAAGTTGTGCGTCCTAATATTCCCTCATTGAAAACCGCTGATAAGCTATTACCATATTTCTTAGGCTTATTCTTCTTTATTCTCATATTAAATCTAATAGGACTTATTCCAGGTGGACACACTGCAACCGGGGCAATACCTGTAACTTTAGCATTAGCAATTACCGCCTTTTTTGTAATAAATATCACCGCAATGAAAGTTTCAGGTGTCGGCAATTGGTTCAAGCATTTAACAGGTGGTGCACCTTGGTATTTATGGGTGATAATGATCCCAATTGAAATAGTCGGACTCTTTATTAAGCCATTTGCTCTTACCATCCGTCTTTTCGCGAATATGAGTGCCGGACATATTGTACTATTTTCGCTTTTAGGGCTACTGTTTTTCTTCGGAAATATTTTCCTTGCACCAGCAATAGTTGGTTTTTCGATTTTTATATATTTCCTTGAATTGTTGGTTGCATTTTTGCAAGCATATATTTTTACCATGCTAACAGCGATATTTGTTGGTCTTGCTATTGGAGAGCACACGCACGAAGAAGCACATTAAACTTTTTTAATAAATTTTTTGGGTAATTTTTTAACAATTAACAATGGAGTAGATAATGGAATTAGCACAAGCATTTGCATACTTAGCAGCTGGATTGGGAGCTGGTTTTACTGTCTTTGGTGCTGCAAGTGGTATAGGTAAATTAGCTGCTGCAGCAATGGATGCAAGTGGTCGTCAGCCTGAAGCTGCTGGAAATATCAGAACAAGTATGATTATCGCAGCTGCTCTTATAGAAGGTATTGCTTTCTTTGCAGCAATCATTTGCTTGTTACTCGTTGTTCTTAAGTAATTGCTTGGGGGAAGCTTTTCCCCCAATTCTTTTAAAAATGTTAATTCTAAGGAATAGATTATGGATGCACTTTTGAGCATTAAACCAGGATTGATTTTCTGGTCGCTTGTTAATTTTGGCATATTTCTGTTTATTTTAATAAAATTTGGTGCAAAACCAATCAGCAACGCTCTCAAAGCAAGAGAAGAACGCATACAAAATGCTCTTTCATCCGCCGCCGAAGCTAACAAAAAAGCTGAAGAACTTCTCAAACAAAGTATGGAAAAACTTGATCTTGCACAGCAAGAAGTTTCCAAAATTATTGCAGAAGGACGTCAACAGGCTGAAAATCATATAAAACGTGCCATCGAAGAGGCTGAAAAAATCAAAAATCAAAAAATTGAAGAAGCTCAACGCGAAATTAATCGTAGTAAAAACGATGCTATAGCTGAGCTCCGCAAAGAAGTTGCTAATTTAGTTGTTCTGGCAACTGAAAAAATCCTCGAAGAAAAGATTGATAAAGAAAAAGATTATAAAATGATTGAAAATTATATCCAAAAATTTAACAAAAATTGAGATTAAAATATGAATACTGAACGTATTTCAATTAGATACGCACGTGCTTTGCTTGATGCAGCAAAACCAAATAATCTCGAAAATATTGTTTTTAATGATATGATTTTAATAGGTGATTTTATTAAATATTCACGAGAATTGAAAAACCTTATTAAAAGCCCTATAATTAAAAGTTCCCACAAAAAAAGTGTTTTTAATGAGCTTTTTCCCAATAAAATACACACCCTTACTCTGAATTTTCTCAATCTTTTAGCCGACAAAAATAGGGAAGAACTGATCCCTGACATAATCAATCAATACAAGAAAATATTTTACAAAGAACAAGGTATTAAAGAAGTTTTCATTACAACAGCTAACGATCTTGATGATAAAATTAAACAAAAAATAGAAGAAAAAATTTCGAAAAACATGAATTCGAAAATAATTGCTAAATATAATATAGATAGATCAATCAAAGGTGGAATTAAAGTACAAATTGAGGATATTATCTATGATGCTTCAATTTCCACTGTACTTAAAAAGCTTTACAACACATTGGTATCTGCAAATTAATTTATAACAAATAAATAGGTATATTCTATGGTAGTTGAAGTAAGACCCGAAGAAATATCTGCGATTTTAAGACGCCAGCTATCTGGTTTTGAGAAAGATATTGACCTTTATGAAGTTGGTACCGTCCTTCAGGTAGGTGATGGTGTTGCACGTATATACGGACTCAATAAGGTAATGTCTTCTGAATTGGTGGAATTCCCAAACAGTGTTATGGGAATGGTGCTTAATTTGGAAGAAGATAACGTTGGTGTTATGCTTTTTGGTGATGATAGTAAAGTTAAAGAAGGTGATATAGTCAAAAGAACTGGTCGAATTGCGTCTGTTCCCGTTGGCAAAGAGTTACTGGGGCGTGTTGTCAATCCGCTAGGTATTCCGATTGATGGTAAAGGTGAAATCTCTGCTAAACAATTTCTCCCAATCGAGAGAAAAGCTCCTGGCGTAATTTTCCGTCAACCTGTAAAAGAACCATTGCAAACAGGTATTAAAGCAATAGATGCTCTCATTCCAATCGGTCGCGGTCAACGCGAGCTTATAATTGGCGACCGTCAAACTGGCAAAACTACTGTTGCTTTGGATACTATTATTAATCAAAAATATACACATACCGAAGAAGCTGCTTCTCTCGGCATCAAACCCGTTTACTGTATTTATGTTGCTATTGGGCAAAAGGCTTCTACTGTTGCAAATGTTGTTGCAACATTACAAGAATATGGTGCGATGGATTACACAATTATCGTTGCAGCAAATGCTTCAGATCCAGCTCCTTTGCAGTTTATTGCTCCATATAGCGGTTGCTCAATGGGCGAATATTTCCGTGATAATGGTATGCACGCTCTCATCATTTACGACGATCTCAGTAAGCAAGCAGCTGCATACAGACAAGTATCTCTTCTTCTTAGACGCCCACCTGGTCGTGAAGCTTATCCAGGCGACATATTCTATTTGCATAGCCGTTTGCTTGAACGTGCTGCAAAGTATTCTGATCAATACGGCGGTGGTTCTCTTACAGCTCTTCCTGTCATTGAAACTCAAGCTAATGACGTTTCTGCATACATTCCAACAAACGTAATTTCTATTACAGACGGTCAGATATATCTTGAGCCTTCTTTGTTTAACGCTGGTGTGCGTCCAGCACTGAACATTGGTATCTCTGTTTCTCGTGTTGGTGGCAATGCTCAAAATAAAGCTATGAAAAAAATTGCAGGTCCGTTGAAAGTTGAACTTGCAATGTTCCGCGAACTTGAAGCTTTCGCCCGTTTCGGTTCAGATCTTGATAAAGAAACTTTGGCTAAACTTACTCGTGGTGCTCGTCTTACAGAGATTCTTAAGCAGCCTCAGTTCAGTCCAATTCCTGTTGAAAAGCAAATTGCTTTAATTTTCGTCGCAACTAAAGGCTATTTGGACGAACTCCCTGTGGCTTCTCTTCGTCGTTTGGAACGAGAATTTTACGAATATATGGACTCTTTGCATCCAGAAATCTTAAACGAAATCAAAACTAAAAAAGAATTAACAAAGGAAATTGAAGATAAACTTCATCAAGCTATACAAAAATTTATTGAGAATTTTAAAAAAACATTGAAATAAAATGATAGTTCTAACTGGTGGAGCCGGTTTTATCGGCTCCTGCCTTCTTAAAAAACTAAACGACGAAGGCATTAAAGACATAATCATCGTGGATAATCTCTCAAAAGAAGATAAATGGAAAAATCTTCGCGGTAAGATTTTTCACACTTACGTTGATAAAAATGAGCTTTTCGATTACTTCGAAAACAATGGCACTGATGATATTGATGCAATAATACACCTTGGAGCCTGCTCAGATACAACCGTTAAAGATGCAAATTATCTCATAAAAAACAATTATCAATATTCACAGCATCTTGCTAGTATAGCATTTGAAAATGATATTCGCTTTATTTATGCATCAAGTGCAGCAACTTACGGCGATGGCTCGAAAGGTTACTCCGATAACGAATTTTACAATTTAAAACCACTTAATTGTTATGGCTTTTCTAAACATATTTTCGACCTTTGGATTGTTGAAAATAATCTTGATAAAGAATGCGTAGGATTAAAGTTTTTCAACGTTTTTGGTCCAAATGAATATCACAAAGGCAATATGTCCAGTATGATCTACAAAGCTTTTAACCAAATATCCGAAACAGGCAAAGTGAAGCTTTTTAAATCCTACAAACCAGATTACGAAAATGGTGAACAAAAACGTGATTTCATTTATGTGAAAGATTGTGTTGATATAATTTTCCAAGCACTATCTGATAAAGATATTAATGGTATTTTCAATCTTGGCACTGGTGTGGCAAATTCTTGGAATACACTTATGCGCTATGTTTTTGAAGCAATGGGGCGTCACCCAATTATTGAATATATTGATATGCCAGAGAATTTAAAAAATCAGTATCAATATTTTACTGTTGCTGATATTACTAAATTAAAGAAAAATTTTGGTGATATAAAATTTCGAAGCTTAGAAGAAGCTGTTTTTGATTATATTCAAAATTACTTAATGACGGATAATATTTATCTGTAATCAAAGGAAAAGCTATGGCAACTCTTAGAGATATAAGAAGAAGAATTGCAGCAGTTCGCAGCACTGCTAAAATCACATCAGCTATGAAAATGGTTGCTGCTGCAAAAATGCGACGTGCTCAAAATGCTATTGAAAATGCACGCCCGTATTTCTCCAAAATTGAGGAAACTGTTTCAAGCCTTATTGATTTATCGGATGACTATAAAAACCCATTTATTGAAAGTAGAGAAGAAGTAAACTCTATTGCAATTATTATTATCAGCTCAGATCGTGGACTTTGCGGTAGCTTTAATACTACGCTTTTTAAAAATATTTCCGAAATACAAGATAATCTCAAAAAAGATTATCCTAAGGCTTCTTTTCGTTATATTTCAGTTGGGAAAAAAGCTTGTTCTCATACAAAACGTGCCAAAATGGACGTTATTAGCGAATTCCCTGGAATTTTCAACAAATTAAGTTTTATATATGCTCAAAATATTGTTAATTCCATTAAAGAACTATACCTAAATAAAGAAATCGATAAAATTTATATTCTTTACAACGAATTTGTCAATATTTTAAAGCAAGTTCCAACTTTGAAACAAATTTTACCAATTGAACCTGTAAAAAATACAAATTCATCTCAGGTTTTAGATTATATTTATGAGCCTTCTAAAAATGAAATATTGGATGTTCTAATCCCTAAGCTTATTGATACTCGTATTTGGCGTTCACTTCTTGAATCCAATGCCGCCGAACAAGCTGCTCGTATGATGGCAATGGATAAAGCAACAAGCAACGCTTACGATTTAATCCGCATGCTCGAACTTCAATACAACAAAGAACGCCAAGCTTCAATTACAAAAGAAATGCTCGAAATTGTTGGTGGCGCCGAAGCACTAAAAGCAAAATAAACTTGTTACTGATTCTTACAAAAATTTACAAAATAAAAATCTCAGGGGCATTCATTCCGATGTCCCTGCTACTTTTGAAATTAAGTGAATCTCCTATATGAAAAAATATCTATGGTTTAACAGCTCCCTGAATATTTAACTTAATAAAATTAAAAAATCTAATTTCTTACAAAATTACATTTGCAAAAAGTTTGTTTTTTATTTATATTACTTGTGTTGGTTAAAATTCAAATATTGTTTAGCTTATGGATATGTTTACTAATGACAGAAAAGTTAGTTAAAGTAATTAATCGTTCGGGGATTCACACACGTCCGGCAGCAACGATTGTAAAACTAGCATCAAAATTTAAATCAGAAATATATTTAATAAGAGATAAATTCGCAATCAATAGTAAAAGCATCATAGGTGTGATGACGCTTGCAGCCGAGCAAGGTAGTGAAATCATTATTCGTGCCGATGGACCCGACGAGCAGGAAGCTGTCGAAGAAATTGCTAAGTTATTTGAAAATGGTTTTGGGGAAATCTGATGGCACCCGATGAAGTTATTAAATATGGCAAAGCAGACTATAGAATTCTCAAAGAGCAGTTTGTTCTCAAAGGAATACCTTCTTCGGTGGGGATTGTAATCGGTAAAGCTATTGTTTTACAGCCAGAAACTTTGATTAGTCCTCAAACAAAAGTTCCTGACGAAGAAATTTCAAACGAGCTCTTAAAATTTGAAAAAGCACATACTAATCTTGTACACCAGTTTATGCAAAGTTTGCATAAGGTGCGTTCACTCGGTAGCAATATCGTTGCTATTTTAGAAACTAATCTCTTAATACTTACTGACCCATTACTATATGATGCTATAATTGATAAAATCAAAAGTGGATTTAGTGTCGAAAGCGCAATTGTAGCTGAGTTCGATAATCAACGAAAATTCTTTCTCAATGCAACAGATGCGCTTCTTCGTGAAAGAGCAAATGAAATCGACAATATTAAAAGAAAGCTTCTTGCTACTCTAAAAGATCAATGCATTGATTTCGTGGATGTTCAAAATGCTATTATAGTAGCTCAAAACTTAAGCACAACGGATATAGTTAATTTCAAAGAAGCAGGAATTTTGGCAATAGTTACCGAAATCGGTGGAATTACATCCCATTCATCTATTTTAGCACGTTCTTTGGATATTCCTGCTGTTATTGGTGTGCACAATGCTACTGACATAATTAAAACAGGCGATGAAATTATTGTCGATGGCTTTTCTGGAATAGTTGTCCTCAAAGCAAAAGAGGAAATACGCCAAATTTATGTTACGAAAATTAACGCCTTAGAGGAACATAAAAAATCCTTAGGAGTACTTGCTAAATTACCTGCAGAAACCACTGACGGTAAACGTATTTCAATTCTTGCAAATGTAAATTTTCTTGACGACGTCCGCCTAAGTGAAATAAATGGTGCAGAAGGTTTTGGACTGGTTCGTTCTGAAAATTTAGTTATGGAATTAAAAGAATTCCCAGATGAAAGAACTCAGTTTAATTGGTATAGCGAAATTTGCGAACGTGCTTATCCTAAAATTGTTACTATCCGTACTTTTGATCTTGGCAGTGATAAATATGTTGAAGGCTTGCCTATTAAGGAGGGTAATCCAGCACTCGGTCTTCGCGGTATTCGTTTTTTGCTTTCTCGCAAAGATATTTTTAAGACACAGCTTAGAGCTTTACTTCGTGCTTCAATCAATAAAAATTTGAAAATAATGCTCCCTATGATTTCTTCACTACACGAAGTAGAACAAACCCGTCAATTGCTGGAAATTTGCAAACAAGAATTACGAAATGAAGGTGTAATATTCGATAACAATATTCCACTTGGTGCAATGATTGAAACACCTGCAGCTGCCCTTATCTCTGATGGACTTGCCAAAGCTGTGGACTTCTTCAGCATTGGCACAAATGATCTAACTCAATACACACTTGCTGCCGATAGAAATAATGAACTCGTTTCGGATATTTTCGACGATTTTCATCCGGCTGTTCTCAGGCTTATCGATTTAGTGGTGAAATCAGCCCATAAAAATGGTGTTACTGTTTCTGTTTGCGGTGAGCTTGCAGGGCACTCCGCAGCAACTGAAATTCTTATAGGTCTCGATATTGATGAACTTAGCGTTGCTCCATCATTACTCTTGGAACTTAAAAATAGAGTTCGTAATTTAAATTACTCTGATGCAAAGCACATAGCTGAAGAAATTTTGAATTCGAACGACTACTACGAAGTCCGTAAAAAGCTCGAACAAGCAATCGGACGTCATAATTTGGTTGAAATCTCTCAATAAAATAAATTCTTAAACCTTACATTAATATTTAGTTGTATTATCTTGATTAATATGTTATATTTGAAATTATTAAAATTTGTTTAATTAGTGATGAAGCTTGCCAAACTTCAATACTTTATTATTTTTTTACTATTTATTTCCTGTAGTGATAATAACAATTTCAACGTTCCAACGGGCTCGCCTGAAATATTAAATATTTCGACTAATTTAACTTTTCCGACAGATACATTAATAATTTTTGGTAGAAACATACCTTTGCGGTGTGATAGCTGTGCTGTTATTTTCAATGATAGTATAATTATCAAAAAAAATGAGTGCTTGTTCTGGCGCGCCAATTCAATTGGAATTTTAATCGATGAAAGGATAAAAACTGGTCGCTTATATGTAGTCCTCGGCAAGGATACAAGCAAAACTTTTGATTTGCAAGTATTGCCTTATCCACCTTTTGACGTTGTCAATGTGAAAGCTGGTTCTTTTTTGATGGGCAGCACAACAGGTTTCGAAGATGAGCTGCCAATAAGAAATGTGCATATTACTCACGATCTAATCGTCTCAAAATCAGAAGTAACCCAACGACTATTTGAATTCATAATGAAAAGCAATCCCTCTGAAATAAAACATCCTAATTTGCCTGTTTATAGAGTTAACTTTTTTTATGCACTTGAATTTTGTAATAAATTATCAGAAAAGTCTGGGCTAAAGCCTGCGTATAAAATCAATGATACAACTGCTGTTTGGGACACAACCTCAAATGGTTGGCGTCTTCCAACTGAAGCGGAATGGGAATACTTCGCAAGAGCAGGAGAAAAAGCCGATTCACCAGCGATACTCGATGATTTTGCTTGGTACTCAATTAATTCAGGTGGCGCACCAAAAATTATCCGTCAAAAACTGCCCAATGCTTATGGGTTATATGATTGCTTGGGAAATGTTAGCGAATGGTGCTGGGATACTTATGGCTTTTATAATCCAGTGGATACAATCAATCCATATCAAGTTACAGGCACAATTCGCATTCATCGTGGTGGCTCATTCCTTGATAACAAATCAAGAGTGCGATTCAGTAGCCGTCGAAGCGATTTTAATTATGTTGGAATTCGTTTAATACGAACTATTTAATTTATATTATTTTTTTTATTTACTTCAAAGTAATTTAATCCAAATTATTTAGCTTATTAAATCGTTTAATAACTAAATTCTTAAAAAATATTCACAGGTGTCCTATGATTTTCGATATTGAAATGCTTCGCAAGCATTATAATTCATTGTCTGAAAAAATTCAATTAGTTAGGTCAAAAATTCAACGTCCACTTGCACTTACAGAGAAAATCCTCTATACTCATTTATATGATTTAAACTCTATTCGTGAGTTCGAGCGTGGGAAAGATTACGTGGAGTTTGCTCCTGATAGAGTAGCAATGCAAGATGCTACCGCTCAAATGGCTCTTTTGCAGTTTATCCAAGCTCGCAAAGATAAAGTTGCTGTTCCAACAACTGTGCATTGCGATCACTTGATTTTAGCGCAAGTAGGTGCAGAAAAAGACCTTCAAACTGCTCTCGAGACAAATAAAGAAGTTTATGATTTCCTCGAATCTGTTTCAAGCAAATTTGGTATTGGATTTTGGAAACCTGGTGCAGGAATCATTCACCAAGTAATTCTCGAAAACTATGCCTTCCCAGGTGGTATGATGATAGGAACAGACTCACATACAGTTAATGCGGGCGGATTAGGTATGGTGGCTATTGGTGTTGGTGGTGCCGATGCAGTTGACGTAATGGTTGGGATGCCTTGGGAACTTAAATTCCCAAAATTAATAGGTGTCAAGCTTACTGGAAAACTCTCAGGTTGGACTTCTGCAAAGGATGTAATTCTAAAAGTTGCTGGCATCTTGACTGTAAAAGGCGGAACTGGCTATATCTTAGAATATTTTGGAGATGGTGCCAAAACAATATCTGCTACCGGTAAGGGTACAATTTGTAATATGGGGGCTGAAATTGGTGCTACAACTTCACTTTTTGGTTTTGATGATAAAATGAGTGAATATCTGGTTGCTACAAATCGATCTGAAATTGCCGAATATTGCAATAATCTAAAAGAACACTTATCAGCTGATCCCGAAGTTTACGAAAATCCAGAAAAATATTTCGACCAAATAATCGAAATTAATCTTTCCGAACTTGAACCACACATAAACGGACCTTTCACTCCTGATCTTGCTCATCCTATTTCTAAGTTTGCTGATGAAGTTCGAAAAAATGGTTGGCCCAATGAACTTTCTGCTGGACTTATCGGTTCCTGTACAAATTCATCTTATGAAGATATCTCTCGTTCAGCTTCAATTGCACGCCAGGCATTAGAGAAAAAACTTAAAGCAAAATGTGAGTTCACTATTACTCCTGGTTCAGAAATGGTGCGTTATACTATTGAGCGTGATGGATTTATCGATCTGTTTGAAAAAATAGGTGGTGTGGTTTTAGCTAACGCTTGCGGTCCTTGCATTGGTCAATGGAAACGTGCAAATGCTCAAAATCAAGAGAAAAACTCAATTATCACATCTTTCAACCGAAATTTTGCTAAACGAAATGATGGCAATCCAAATACACATGCTTTTGTGGCTTCTCCTGAAATTGTTACAGCTTTTGTTTTGGCTGGTCGTTTGGATTTCAACCCACTCAAAGACAAGTTAATTAATAGCGATGGTAAAGAAGTTATGCTTGATGAACCACAAGGTATAGAGTTACCACCTTTTGGGTTCTCTGTTATCGATAATGGCTACAAAGCTCCAGCTAATGATGGTTCACAAATTGAAATTAAGATAGATCCAAATTCAGAGCGGCTGCAGCTTATTCCGCCTTTCGAAAAATGGGACGGCAATGATTTTATTGGACTACGTCTTTTAATCAAAGTGAAAGGAAAATGTACAACAGACCATATTTCAATGGCTGGACCGTGGTTACGCTATCGCGGTCATCTTGATAATATCTCAAATAATACTTTGATTGGTGCAGTGAATTATTTCAACGATAAAACAAATTGGGTGAAGAACCAAATCACTGGTGAATACGACGAGGTCCCAAAAGTCCAGAGATTTTACAAAACTCATGGCATCGGTTCAATAGTAGTTGGCGATGAAAATTATGGAGAAGGCTCTTCTCGTGAACACGCTGCTATGCAACCACGTCATCTTGGTGTAAAAGCAATATTGGTTAAATCTTTTGCTCGTATTCACGAAACTAATCTTAAAAAACAAGGTATGCTTGCTATTACATTTATTGATAAAAGTGATTATGACAAAATTCAAGAAGACGATATAATTGATATAATTGGACTTAAAGAATTTACTCCGAACAAGCCTTTGACTGTTCTCTTGCATCACAAGGATGGATCAACTGAACAGTTCCAAGTTTCGCATTCTTACAACGAGCAACAAATTGAGTGGTTCAAAGCTGGAAGTGCTTTAAACTTAATTAAGTAAAAAAAATTGTCCAACATTTTATATTGGAAAATGAAAATACTTGTAAAGCGATTGAATAACGAATTTGAAGATTTGCCATTACCACAATATCAAACTTCCGGTTCAGCTGGGATGGATATCTATGCTGCGGTAAATGATCCCGTTGTAATCAATCCAAAAGAAATTGTGCTCGTTCCAACTTCGCTTGCAATAGCATTGCCTGACGGATATGAGGCACAAGTACGTTCTCGTAGTGGGCTGGCTTCAAAATATGGCGTTTTTGCTCTTAATGCACCAGGGACAATTGACAGTGATTATCGTGGTGAAATAAAAGTAATACTAGCAAATTTTGGCAACGAGCCTTTCATAATTAACCGTGGTGATAGAATCGCCCAACTTGTAGTTGCTCGTTATGAAAAAGCAGTTTTCGAAATTGTTGATGAATTGCCAGATACTTATCGCAATGACGGGGGTTTTGGTAGTACTGGAATTTAGTTATTGTTTTTAATTACTGACAACTTTTTCTTAAATTACAAAAGCTGTTTAATAAAAAACGGAATCAAAATGAAAAATGTCATTATTTTATTGTTGTTTATTTTTTTCTCGTATTATTATTCATTTTGTCAATACTGGGAAAAAGTTGCCGGGCTCAATCCATATGTCAACAAAATTTTTTCACCTATTAATGAACCGAACCGAATTATCGTTGCATCTAACGGTTTCGCGACCGATATATTGCAAAAAAACATAGAATTCCCGTTTTTAGGCAATGGTTATGCGGAAAGTTTAGATTCTGGGAGGACATTCACATCGTTTTTTCTGAATCAACGCTCTGTGTATGATATCTATCAATCGAAAACTAATCCCAATCTCTGGTTTGCAGCAATAAGGAATTTTAATCGTGGTGGTATTGTACGTTCAACTGATAATGGCAATTCTTGGGGAGAAGATATTGCTTGCGAAAGTTCTAATCAAATCTATAGAATTACCTCAACTATCAACGAAGGTAAAGAATTTTACGTTGCAGCTGCGATCAATACAAGCGAAGGTTTCATATATTCCGATAATGATTTCCTTACGTGCAATTCCTCTTCGTTAAGTGTTGAAACACGCTCAATTGCTTTTTCTAAAATACATCCAAATTTGCTTTTCATCACAGGCGATCCTTCATCGCAGGGTAGAGTTCTGCGTTCTTACGATAATGGTCACACTTGGTATCGCGAAAGTTCTGGTCTTCAAGGGCTTCGTGTCCTCTCAATCCTCCCATCATCAGCTAATCCATCAATTGTGCTTTGTGGAGTTGACTCACTAACACTCGATGGCTCAAGCATTGGAAAGGGTATATACATTAGTTTAGATACTGGCAAAACATGGCAATACTTAACTGGTGGCGGTTATCAAATATTTGAGTTTGCAGAGCATCCACGTTATCCGCATTTAGTTGCGGCAGCTGCTGGGATGGGTGGTGTGCTCGTATCATCAATTTATGGGCATTATTTCGAAGCATTCAACAGTGGTTTGCCACAAGGAAAATCAGTTCGTACTGTTATGATCCCTGACTGGGATACAACCGAGGCTGGATTTGTAATTTTTGCCGGTGTACACGGCGATGGTCTTTACAAATCGACTTACCTCAAAACATCGGTCGAAAATTATAATTCCCTTGATTTTAGCTCCATTTCTGTTTCACCTCAACCAGCTAACGAAAAAGTAAACATACAATTTAATATACCATTTAGCACAAGTTGTGATATATCTATTTACAATGCTTATGGCATTGAAGTTTATTCTTTGAAAAATTTGCCTATAAATAATGGCGAAAATTTATTTACTTGGAATTCAAGTAGCTTCGCAGCTGGTTTGTACTTTGTTCAAATAAGATCCGGTAGTTCTTCTGTTATTAAAAAGTTTATAATTAACCGATAATGTTTATTTATTCAAATAATCGTGTCCCATTTTTCTCGATTATACTTGCAACTTATAATCGTGCTTATGTTTTAGAGCGCGCTCTAAATTCAGTACTAAATCAAAAAGAAAAAGATTGGGAACTGCTTATAATTGATGACGGTTCTCAAGACGATACTTACAAAGTTTGTTCAAAATACTTTGGTGATAGTCGAATTCGCTATTTTTTTCATACAAATCGTGGTCTTGCACTCTCTCGAAATGTTGGTATATTATCCTCCGCTGGTGTTTATTTAACATTTTTAGATTCTGATGACGAATATAAGGATAATCATCTATATTTTCGCAAGCAAATATTAATGCAAAATCCAGATGTTGATTTGCTATATGGAGCTGTTGAAATTATCGGGAATCCGTACGTCCCTGATTTTTTTGATCGAACTAAGCTTATTCATATTGATAATTGCTATGTTGGCGGTACTTTCTTTATCAAAAAAGAAGTTGCATTAAAACTCAATGGGTTCCGCAATATACCTTATGGTGATGACTTTGACTTTGCTACTCGTGCAACTTCGGAAGGTTTTACCGTTGCGTCGGTTGAATATAAAACATATATTTATCATCGGGACTTGGCAGATTCAATATGTAATAATTTCCTAAATATCACAGAAGTTAAATGAAAAGACTTATACTATCAAGTTTGTTGTTATGTTTGCTAACAACTTTTGTTAATGCCCAACTTTCCAATATAAAAGATGGCAATGATGCTTTTTACTTCGATGCAATTGTTTTCAAAGGTGATTCTGCAGATTTTGCACGCATTGATTGCTATTTGCTTGTACCATATCAATCATTAACATTTGTAAAATATGATGAAAGTTATTTAGCTAAATTTTCAGCAAATTTAGTTGTTTTCGACTCGCTTGGTAATATTATTAGTTCTGCAAAATTCGATAAAAATTTCGTTGAAAATGATTTCAGTGTTACACAAGGTGCAACTGCAAAATTTGATGTTACACAAAAGGTATTTTTCATCCCTCCAGGTTCCTATAAAGTCAAAGCTACTTTACTCGACGAGAACTCAAAGAATGAATACTCGCAGTCAAGGGCAATTAACGTTATAGATTTCAATAAATACGAAAATGTTTTAAGTGGCTTGCTCCTTGTCAGTTCCATCGAAGAAAACCAAGGCAGATGGCGAATTACACCACATATATCGGATAACATTGGGAATTTGAAAGACGGTTTCTTTGTATTTTTTGAATTTTATGCTAATGAAACAAAAAAAGTTGATTTTATTTATCAGATTTTCGAGAAAGATGAACTTATCGAACAGGGAAAACGTATCGCAAAAGACATTAAAATTGGCACAAATCGTATTTTTTTAAGAGTTCAAAAGCCAGCTAAATTTACACGAAATAACTACATTCTAAGAGTACTTGCGCTAAAACCTGATGCAAGTGATGATTACGAGTTGGAGGATATTCTTGCGGTTGCTCAAAGAACAATAAAGGCTACAACACGAATAAGCGGCTTCGTACTTAATGATTTGAACAAAGCTATTCGGCAGTTGCGTTATGTTGCTAATCAAAAAGAACTTGAGTTTATTCAAACAGCCCAAACAGATGATGAAAAAATGCGTCGTTTCGAGGAATTTTGGAAACTCTTAGATCCAACTCCAAATACTGAACGTAATGAAGCTTTCGAAGAGTATTATATGCGTATTGCTTATGCAAACGAACATTTCCGCTCTTATACGGAAGGCTGGCTAACTGACAAAGGTATGGTTTACATAATTTTCGGGCGTCCTATTAGTATTGAAAAATCAAATCCTATGAGCGATGGACGTGTTTATGAAAGATGGATTTATCCAAACAACCGTGAATTTTTATTCCTCGATAATACTGGTTTTGGCGATTACAAACTTATAAGACCACTCACTGTAACCGAAAAATATCGTTACAATAGTTGAAAAATGATTAAAATATTTTACGATAGATAATTCTAACTAATTTTATTTTATTATTTTAAAAAAAAGTTTTATCTTTACCTACACTAATTGTTTTTTCATTTAATGTTAATTAAACGGAGCTAGTTATGAAACGTTACAAAATCGCTTGGTTACCTGGCGATGGTGTGGGAAAAGAAGTGCTCGAAGCAACACAAATTGTTTTCGACAAATTAAACTTCAACGCTGATTACATTCACGGCGATATCGGTTGGGAATTCTGGTGCAAAGAAGGAGATGCTTTGCCACAAAGAACAATCGATTTGCTCAAAGAAGTTGATGCTGCGATGTTTGGTGCCATTACTTCTAAACCAATCAAGCAGGCAGAAGCCGAACTTATTCCAGAACTTCAAGGCAAAGGACTTGTTTATCGCTCGCCGATTGTTCGTATGCGCCAGCTCTTTGATCTATTTGTTTGCTTACGTCCTTGCAAAGCTTACAAAGGAAATCCATTAAATTATAAAGAAGACATTGATTTAGTAGTATTTCGTGAAAATACTGAAGATTTATATAGCGGTGTTGAATTCAGTCCTGTTCCTCAAGAATTAGTGGATGTATTAAAGAAATTATCTAAGCCTTTTGGTGTTTTTGCAGATTTACCACTCGACCAATATGCAATTTCTTGCAAAATAAATACAAAGAAAGGTTCTGAAAGAATTATTCGTGCTGCATTTGAGTATGCTCGTAAACACAACAGAAAAAAAGTCACAATTGTTCATAAAGCTAATGTTGTTCGTGCAACAGATGGTCTTTTTCTTGATATTGCAAAAGAAGTTCACAAAGATTATCCTGAAATCGAAATGGATGACGCAAATATTGATGCTATTACTATGTGGTTGCTAAAAAATCCTTATAGTTATGATGTATTAGTTGCTCCAAATATGTTCGGTGATATCATTTCTGATCTTTGTGCTCAAATGGTGGGTGGCTTAGGATTTGGCTGCTCTGGAAATATTGGCGAAAAACTTGGCGTATTTGAACCAACTCACGGCTCTGCTCCAAAATATGCTGGATTATATAAAGTTAATCCAATTGCTACAATTCTCACTGGCAAAATGATGCTCGAATGGCTCGGTGAAAAAGAAATGGCTGACCGTATCGAAAAAGCTGTTGCTGAAGTTATCGCCGAAGGAAAAGTCCGCACTTATGATATGGGCGGAAGCAATACTACTTTGGAAATGGGCAAAGCCGTTGCTGAAAGATTATAATCACTTGATAGCAAGGCATCCGATGTTTTAGTAACATCGGATGTCTTGGATAAAATTATGAAAAGTTTATGTTTAAAATTTTTGTTTCTACTAGTTTTTGGCTTCAAATTATTTGCAGCTGGATTAAGTTTCGAAGAAGTCGAAGAAGGACATAATTATATTTTCAGGTTGGCTAATGGTGATGTTATCTCAGTTTTAGTAATTGAGAAAACTATTTTAGATGATAAATTTGCTTTAAAAATTAGAACTTTAATTGGCAACACAACAATTTTTGAAGATGAAATAGCGGAAATACGTCTATTAAATGATTTCTACCGACATAATCACCGTGTATATTTGCTCCCAACTGCTATTCCAATAAAAAACAATCATTTTATTGGTAATTATGAGCTTGGTTTATTTTATGCAGGCGCTGGAATTGTGGACTTTGCCTCTTTTTATGCAGGGCGTAGCATTCTTCCTTTTGCATACCCTGATCAAGAAATTAGCGTAGCTAATTTAAAATTTTCTTATCCCGCATTCAAAATCGATGATTTTAATGCTAACATTTGGCTCGGTGGCGGGGCAAACATTGCTTTTATCAATTCTTACAATAAATTTTTTCACTATTATATTAACTCAACTTTTCAAGGTGAAAAATCCACACTTACTGCCTTATTGTTTTATAAAGCAGGGGAAAAAGATATTTACAATATCCGTTTTAAAAACGAGTTATACAATCTTTCCTACCCAAATGGTGCCTTTGGTGTCGCTTTTGGAGTTGATACTAAATTCTCTCACCGTAACGACTTGCATTTTATAGGTGAAATTTGGAATAGCGATGTCAATAATCCTTCCAACACACTCATTTTAATTGGGCTTAGGCTCGCAGGTACAAAATTTTCGTCAGATTTCGGGCTCGCATTTATTACCGAACCTTTAGCTTTCCCTTTTTTTAGTTTTGTTTGGACACCTTTCTAAATTTTGAAACTTTTTTACTAATTTATACGTATTACTTTATCACTAATTTGTTTGTTTAATTTTTTAGAAGTGTTATGAGCACAAAATTCAAATCCCTTATTGCAATTGCTTTGTTTTTTGCACTTGCAACTTTTAATTATTCCTGCAAAAAAACAGAACAAAACGGGAGTACCGCAGAAATGGAAAAAAAACTTTCTGAATTTATCAACAAGTATGTAGAGAAAGCAAAACCTCTCGAGAAAGCACTTTACACTGCTTATTTTGATGCATCCATCAACAGCAATGACGAAAATTGGGCAAAAGTAGCTAAACTTGAAAAAGAATACAACAAAATTTACTTTAACAAAGTTGATTTTAAAACTTTAGAAGAAATAAAAAAATCTAATGCCATTAAAGATCCACTTTTGAAGCGACAACTCGATATTTTATACAATTCATATTTATCAAAACAAGCTGATACAAGCAAAATAAATCGCCTTACAGATATGGTTTCTCAAATCGAGGTCAAGTATTCTAACTTCCGTGCGAAAGTTGACAACAAAATGCTAACCGACAACGATGTCGAAGAAATTTTAAAAAAATCAACCAATAGTGATGAATTAAAAAAAGTATGGCTTGCTCATAAAGAAATCGGTCCACTTGTTGCAAATGATATTTTAGCTGTTGTTAAATTACGCAATGAAGTTGCTCGTGAATTGGGCTTTACAAATTACTACGAAATGAGCTTAAAGCTTTCCGAGCAAGATCCCAATGATATTAGCCGTCTTTTTGATGAACTTGACCAGCTTACCCGTGATGAATACATTAAACTTAAAAACGAAATCGATACATATTTAGCCAATCGCTTAAAAATTAAGCCCGAAGAACTTATGCCTTGGCACTACCAAAATAGATTTTTCCAAGAAGCTCCACATATTTTTGAAGTTGATTTCGATAAATACTACAAAAATCAAGATATTGTGAAGCTAACAGAAAAGTATTATGCAAGCATTGGTTTGCCAATTGATGATATTGTTGCTCGTAGCGACCTTTATGAAAAACCTAACAAAAATCAACATGCTTATTGTATCAATATTGACCGTGAAAACGATATTCGTGTACTTTGTAACGTTCGTCCTAATGCGCGTTGGATGGAAACAATGCTTCATGAATATGGTCATGCACTTTACGAAAAACATTACTCTAAAGATTTGCCATATATTTTAAGAACACCTGCTCATATTTTCACAACTGAGGCGATTGCTATGCTTTTCGGTCGCAAAGGTGCAGAAGCTCAATGGATCCAAGATATGGTTGGTATTTCTGACGAAGAAAAATCCAAAATTTTCGACATTGCAAATAAAAGATTAAAAATGCAACAACTTGTTTTCAGCCGTTGGTCTCAGGTTATGTATCGCTTCGAAAAAGCTATGTATGAAAATCCCGATCAGGATCTTAACAAACTTTGGTGGGATTTAGTTGAAAAATACCAAATGATTAAACGTCCAGAAAGCCGTAATTCACCTGATTGGGCAACTAAAATCCACATTGCAACAAGTCCATGTTATTATCACAACTATCACTTAGGGGAACTTTTTGCATCACAATTATATTTCACAATAGCAGAAAAAATCTTGAAAGATAATCCATTTAAAGTATTGAGCTTTACAGGGCATCCAGAAGTCGGCAAATACCTTATCGATAATGTATTTTCCGTTGGTGCAAAATACGAATGGAACGATATGATAGAAAAAGCTACTGGCGAAAAACTAACTCCAAAGTTCTACGCTAAGCAATTCGTTCATTAGAATTTTTACCATAATGAATAAAAAATGGCTGCCTTTTAGGCAGCCTTTTTAATTCTGATGATTGGTTGTTTAATTACTTCCTATTTTTTAGTTCTTGAACAGCATTCTTAGCTGCATTGGCTAATGGTTCAGCTGAAAGTTTATTACCAACTGCTCCTTGCATCCAAACCTCAGGTGTTAGCCTACCTTGCACAAGCATACGTTGCATTTCATCAGCTAAATTTTTACCTTTTATGTAGTCTGCAATTTGGAACTCAATCAAGTGACCAAGCGGATAAGCCGATAAATACAATGGATAATCTATCATATGTGAATATATTGCAAGTATTGGCTGATCTTTTATACCAAAAACAGGCGCAAAATATGAATTCCAAACGTCTTTTGCAATTTCAATGACTTTATTTTTCAGTTGCTCTTCATTTGCATTTGGATTTTCATACAACCATTTCCAAACACGCATATCTACAATTGATACACCCATAATCTCATAAGTTGCCCAAGCAACATCAAGCACATCCAATAGTTCTTTTTCAGGATTTGTATTTTTAATCCCAAGTATTGGCAAATCACGTGATTGGAACGTAAACGCCCAAGCTTCTGTAAAAGCTGTGTTTGGTACACCGTTTAATATATAATAATCAACATCGTTTAGAGTGATTGTTTGCTCAACGTTGTGTCCGAGCTCGTGGATTGCAATATTATAACCTTTATAGTCCATTCCATTTTTGCCTATTCGTGTACGCAAGTGTGCTTTATCGCCTCGCATTTGTGCGCCCCAGGCATGCCCAGCGCCACGCGATGGATCAACTGTTATACGGGATGCAATCTCTTTTGCTTTTTCAGGCTTAAATCCAAGTTTCATCAATATATTTGGGATATCGGTTTCCAAAGCCTTAGGATTTGGATATTTTTTTCTCGTAATTTTTGTTAGCTCATCTTGATTTAATAAAGAGCGCGATTTAAAACCATCATACCATATATCAAATGGTTCAAGTGGTCGTCCAAGACGTTCTTTTATTAACTCTGCTATTTCTTTCAGTACTGGATTTGAGCAATATTCCACGAACATTTTCTCAACTTCTTCTTGAGGGATTTCCATCTCTTGCTCAAATTTTGCTTTTATATATGTAGGGAATAGGGGATTATACTCATCGATTGCTTTCTTTGCTTTAAAATTCGTCAATAAATGATAATAGCGTGTATTTGGCTCTGATTTAAGCTCTATTTCCTTGCCATCTTTGTAAACTTTGTTCGAATATGGGTTCCATTGATAAATCTTATTATTTATTACATCTTGCGGGATTGATTGATCAATTATACGAAGCATTACTTGATAAATCATTCTTTGTTTTTCAAGAGGGTTTTCTTTGCCGTATTGTGCTTTGATTTCATCACGTAAATTCCAATGACTTATTAGCTTCATATCCTCAGGGAAATATGTTTGCATCTTATCATCCACAAGGTAACCCGCCATTATATTATAATTATTGATATAATTATCTGCATTGGACATTGCCTCAGACGATTTAAGCAACAAATTTGCAGGTATATTTGCTGTAAAAAGATCTCCCATTCGAGCATAAGCCCATTGTTTACTTGACCAGTTTTTACCTAATTCATTTTTTTCTTGCAAAGTATAATATGGAAAATTCAATGCAATATAATATGCAATTTTATTTTCAAAAAAGTCTGCATTTAAATGGGCAGATGGTTCGTAGCCAGCAATCATCAAATCGATTGGGGTCATTTCGCCTTCATCAATGTGCATTGGCTTTTTCAGATCAAGTGAAATTTTGTTAAAATACCCATAAAGTGTTTCTAAATGTCGTGAAAAACTATTAAAGACAGCATCTAATTCTTTTTCATCGTGGATGAAATTATCAATACAAAACTTCTCAAAATCGCTTTCTGTTCCATTCCAGAGCTTTGCAACCACATCAACACCACGCACAATGCGGTCTTTTTGGGCTTCTCCATATCGATCGAGCAATTCTTTAATTACCTTATCAACTGTCGTTTTCGAAACTTCTTCTTTTCTAATTTCGACGCTTACGTTTTTACCGCAAGAGCTTATCATTATTGAAAATCCAAATATTAATAATAAAACAAAAACTATATTTTTCATAAAATACCTCAATAAAGTGTAAAATTTTAAGAAAAATATTAAAAAAAAATGAATTTTAAAACAGAAATGTCTATTCTTGAAGTAGTTCGTTGATTTTCTTCTTCATTTCGTCGAACTCTTCACGTTCGAAAAGTCTTGTAAGAAAGCGCACTTTCCCATCTTTATCAATTATCACATTGCGCGTAACTCCAGCACCTTTTTCTGCATAAAGCTCAAAAATTGCTCCATCCTCGTCTAACAAAATAGGGTATGTAACTTTAGTCTTTTCGATAAACTTCAAAATTGTCTCTTTATCTTCTTTTAAATCAACCCCAAACAGCCGAAAATTGGGATTATCCTTATGAACTTGCCATATTTCTTTCTCAATAAATGGCATCTCTTTATTACAAACACTACACCAGCTTGCTGTAAATTGAAGCATAACTACCTTGCCGCGTAAATCACTTAATTTCATTGTTTTGCCATCAATAAATTTCAATGTAAAGTCTGGAGCAACATCTCCAATTTTTACTTTATGTCGTGGATCTTGCTTCTGACAGTTTATGTTTAATCCACAAAAAATCAATATTATAGTAATTAAAATGAATTTTCTCATCTCATACCCTCGGACAAGTTAGTAACTTTGCATAGTATTCTGCTTTCTGACGAACAAGCTCAAAATAATCACCATCACCTTCGGGGTAAATTATTGCTCGAGATACATTCACAATCGCTGGGGCACATCCATTTGCTTCCAGCACATCGGGAATACTTCCACCTTGTGCTCCAACTCCTGGAATAAGCAATAAATGTTTTGGTATTAATTTGCGTATTACTTTTAATTCATCTGGATGAGTTGCTCCCACAACATATCCAGTTTGCTCAAAATTATAGCTTACAGATGTTTTCTTGATAACAATTTTGTATAATTCTTCGCCTTCTACTTTTAATTTTTGGTAATCAAAAGCTCCTGGATTTGATGTAAGCGCTAATATAAAAACAATCTTATCTTTAAATTTAAAAAAAGGTGATAAAGAATCGTATCCCATATAGGGATTGACCGTAATTGAATCTGCATTAAAATAATCAAACACACTACTCGCATAAGAAAGCGAGGTATTCCCAATATCTCCGCGTTTAGCATCGGCAATTGTAAAATACTTGTTTGATATAAGTTTGAAAGTTTTTTCTAAGGCTTTGAAACCAGCAACACCATATTGCTCGTAAAAAGCGAAATTAATCTTGTAAGCTACTGCAAGATCTTTTGTAGCTTCAATGATTTCTTTATTAAATTGCACAATTCCATCGGAATTTTTGGGAAACACCTCAGGTATTTTCTCTAAATCAGTATCAAGCCCAACACAAAGGAGAGTCTTCTTTTCTTTAATTAATTCAGAAATTTTTTGATATGCTAACATATTTAATTGGGTAAACTATTTTTAAAATTAATATATCTTTGAGAAAATAAATTACTTTCGTTTGGTTTGCCAAGATTGTGTTTAGCAATAAGATTATCAAGCTTTTTGATCCGCTCTTGTGGCAAAGGATGTGTCGAGAGCAACTCTTCGAGCTTGCCACCTTGTTCGTTTGCTCCGATTTTATCGAAAAATAATTTAGCAGCACCAGGATACCAACTTGTAGAAAGTAAATATTTGAATGAATATTCATCGGCTTCATATTCATCATCGCGACTGTTTTTAAGTAGAGCAAGACCTGTCAGAATATTTGCGGCAATTTCTTCCAAAACACTTGGATTGCTTCCCAAAACAAGGCTCAGCAAAATCGAAACACCATATTGCTTTGTCATTCTCTTTGTTGCGTGGCGCCGTTCTATGTGTGCAATTTCGTGAGCTAAAACGGCTGCCATAGTTGCTTCATTGTCCAAAAACTTTATCAAACCCTTGTAAACATAAACATAGCCGCCAGGGACAGCAAAAGCATTTATGGTGTTGGTGTTGATAATCTTAACTTTGTACTCAAAAGTATTCTTGTACTTTATTTCAGGTGAGTTCAAAATTGTATTAACCATATTTTGTAAATAAGCTGTTGCCTGCTGATTATTTAAAATTGGATATTCATTGTTATTCGCGGTAATTTCAGCATCAATTTTTTTACCTAATTCTAAATCATCCGTTGGTGAAAATAAATTAAAATCGCTCGGGCTGCTCGATTCATCGCAACTGGATAAGTTAAAACTTGAAACAACAATGAATATTACAAAGAAAAATTGATGTATAATTGGCTTAAGTTTCATTTTACACCTGTAAATTAACTTTAAACAATCTACGAAAAAAAACTCATAAAATTTCAAGGTTGATAAATTATTATTAATTATTAAATATGTATTTTATTGATCTAAATTTTCATTATTATTAACGATAGGTAACTCAATGACAAATTTACTTCCATCTTTGTAGTCTTTATCAAGCCAGATTTTACCATTATTCAACTCTATTAACTGTTTTGCGATCATAAGTCCAAGCCCACTGGATGTCTCACCTCCTGTTGGTTGGGCTGAGAATTTTCCAAATGTTGTAAAAACTTTGTCTATTTCATTTTCCTTAAAACCGGGTCCTGTGTCGCTAATTTCTAAACGCAAAAAATTACCGATTTCAGTTGAATTTGTTGTAATTAGAGTTTGTATTTTTTTATCCTTAGGAGTGTATTTAATTGCATTACCTAAAATATTATTAACAGCACGAACAACTTTTTCGCTATCAACTTTCAGTTTAATTGGTTTATCTGTTGTTTGGATTATGATTAATTCTTGATTTTTATTCTGGGCAAGTGGTTTTTGGACATCGAGGACTTGAGCTAATATTTCATCGAAATTGACAACTTCAAATTTTAGATCGACCTCTTGATTGCCTAATTTATTAAATTCAAGAATTTCATTGACAATATGTAACATTTTTTCCGAAGTTTTTATTATGATGTCTAAATTATTATAGTTTTCCTCGTCCTCCTGTAAATCTTTTTGGACAAGTCCAGCAAGAACCATAATAGTTGTAAGCGGGGATTTTAAATCGTGAATGTTCATTTGTAAAAAACGATTTCTTTCTTCTAATTCTTTGTTAAGCAGACGATTAGCTTTATAAAGTTTCTTTAGTCGCACTAATGTTTGCACTCGTGCAATAAGTTCGCTTGCTTCAAATGGCTTGCTAACATAATCATTACCACCACAGATAAAACCTTCGGCGATATTTTGGCTTTCGTTTCTTGCTGATAAAAATAGTATCGGTAGCTCAAACATTGTGTAAGTTTTACGAATATTTTTACATAACTCAAAACCCGAAACCTTAGGCATCATCACATCCAATATAACTAAATCATATTCCTTGTTTTCAATCATTTTCTCAACTTCTTCTGGGTTGGAGGTATAATCCATAGTGTAATCTGTATGGGCAAAATATCGATTTATAAGCCTATAAAATGGCTCTTGGTCATCGACAAGTAGTAAATTTGCTTTTTCTTTATTTTGCATAACAACCTTTTATTTTAAAACGGAATTATACATTAAATATTATCAATCAGTTCGTTTAACTTTTTAATGTTGTGCTCCCAAGAAAAATTATTGATAACAAAGTTGTAGCCATTATTGCTAATTTTCTCATATAAAAAACTATCGTTTAGCAATTCTATACAATGTTCAGCATATTCTGATGGAGAACGCCCAATTAAAATCTGCTCATTTTCTTTAGCAAGCAATGCTTTATTGCATAATTCCGATGTTACAACAGGAAGCTTCATTGCCATTGCTTCAAGCAGTTTGTTTTGCAAGCCTGTTCCCGTTTGCATAGGAGCGAGAAAAATTTTGCCTCGATTATAAGCTTGGCGTATATCATCTAATTTCCCTGTTATTATTACATCTTCGTCAGCAAGCGACTGTACTTCCTTTGTTGGTTCAGCGCCAGCTATCATTAGTTTGATATTGGATTTATGTAATTTTATTCTCGGTAATATCTCGTTAACAATATACTTAACACAAAGAATATTTGGTTCATATTGCATATTGCCAACAAATAGGATATCAATATCTCTCTTGGTATCTAATTCAGGAGTGAAATAGCTTGTATCTATGCCATTTTGTATGACAACAATTTTGTATTTATCTTGATGATTTATGTGCTTTTTGTCTTCATCAGTTATAATAAGCTTCAAATCAAATTTATCAAACAAAAAGCGCTCAAAATTTTTAAGTCTCTCGGCTTCCATTTTATAAAATAAGCTTCTTGGAAACGAGCTTTTCTTGCTTCTGCGTTCGAAACCAATCGATAATGCATCTTGATAATCAAGTATTTTTTTAATTTTTGTTCCGATTAAATATTCAGCAGGACGCACCATCAAGCATATTGCAATATCACATTCAGTTTCTTCAATAATTGTCTTGATTTGATTTTTTAATGCTTTATCATAAACAAAGGCGTTTTGAAGTGGTTTACCATTAAATAAATTTATAAGCAGATTTTTTATTAATTTAATTTTACTTTGTTTGACTAAATAAATTTTGGTTGTGTATTTTTTTAAAATTTCTAACCACTGCGGTTCAATAATTTCATCAATAATTGAAACCAAGTAAATTTCATGATTTTTGGATAATTGTTTGATAAAATTAAAAGCTCGGAGTTTATCACCTTTATCAAGCGGATAGGGAAATCTATACATCAAATAAAGTATTTTCATTTTAACATAATATGAAACTCAACGTATGTCAAAATTACTCAAATTATTCCAATTATTTAAATTAAAAAAAGGCTGTCCAAATGAGCAGCCCCAAATTCTCTTTATTCGAATTTTCTTTTTTTCATCTGTTTTCTTTCGTTTATATCTTTCGGTGGACCTTTATCCATAATTTTTCGTCTTATTTCGGAGTTAAAGTTACGTTCGAAAAGCAATACTTTTGCAAATTCTTCATCTGTAAGAATAGATTGAAAATCTTTAAGCCTCTCGCTTATTAACTTTGAATGTTCTTGATTTAATTTTAAGATTTCATCAATTTTCCCTTTAAGTTCGCTTGATTTTACTTTTTCGCTCTTCATCAAATTATCAAGTTCTCGTGTAACTTGATCAATGTTATTATGCAAGCTTATCATTTTATTTTCATAAGCTGTATATTTTGCTAAAAACTTATCAGATTTAGTTTCATCAAGATTAAGCACCTCCATTAATTTAATTTTTTTCATAGTTGCAAGTCTTTGAAATGCAGCTCCACGCATTGGTGGCTGCTCAGGTGGTTGTGATAACAATTTACCTGATGCAAATAGTATTAAAACTAAAAAGAAAATTTTAATTTTTAATATCTTCATTTTTGTATATCTCCTCAATTAATTCTTGAAATTTATTTTCATCAATATTTTCAAAATAATTATATATATTGTTATTATCCAAATAATTTAGAACATTGTCATCCTGAGCTAATTCGGCAAAAGTGCTGCTTAATTCCTCTAAATCATTATCCTCAGTATCAATTTCTGGAATAAGTAATGTAGAATAACTCAAAAGACTGCTAATTTCACTTGTTGATAATTCATCAGTCAGTAAACTGTCGCTAATCTTTATACTATCAATTTTGGAAATTGTTTGCTTATCGATATGAATATAGCTTATGCGTTTCTGTAAATAATCCAATTGAAACGCTAAAAACAACACTAAAATAGCTAATACAGGTATAGCAAATTTCGGTGTAAACGTAAGCTTGTTTTTAGGTTGGTACCCTTTTTCAAGCTTACTTAGGACTCCAACAGATGTGTTCCGTGTGTGTTCAGAAAAAACTTTATCGAAGTTCATTTGCTCAAGTTGCTTGAAAAAAGCTTTCGCTTGATTTACTTCTTCAATAATATCATCAAATTTTTGATAATTCTGCTCAAAAAAATCTTTTTCTTCGGCAGATAAACGCCCAAAGACATAATCAGGCAGAAGCTCAAAAAGCTTTTTCTTTATTTCGTTTTCCATTTCATATC
>Ga0068705_10000012_pt1 | contig 99583 bp, 98 predicted proteins | sample YNPMSTMetaG_FD_65631 | JGI IMG/M metagenome (GOLD analysis project Ga0068705, IMG submission 65631) | Anoxygenic and chlorotrophic microbial mat microbial communities from Yellowstone National Park, USA - YNP MS-T MetaG | ecosystem: Environmental > Aquatic > Thermal springs > Hot (42-90C) >... | reverse complement strand
TTCATCAATCCATTCTTTAGTTGTCACCCAGTTTCTACCAATCTTTACTCCTTTTAATTTACCCTGCCTTATGCGCAAATTTAAATACTCTTGAGAATAGCCAGAATACTCAGATGCTTCATTGAGGGAAATATATTGTGGGTTTGAATCAGCCATATAATATCGTCAGCCAAAAATATAATATTATTAAATTTTAGTTTGTTAAAATTTGCTTGTCAAGAGCCAATAATATTTGCTATCAAATACTGATATCGGATAAAATATCGTATTCCAAATATATTTTAACAAATATTTTGTAAATAAAAAACCCGAGAAATATTATTCTCGGGTCTAATATATAATAGCCAGTCTATTTTTCCTCTATTATCTTGTTTCTTTAAGGGATTTTTTTAGTTTTTGGATAATTTCTACTGGTTCTGGGTTAATTCCGTATTTTAGAGCTAAAAAGTAGCTTACCCAGTCAGCTAAATGGAGATTAAGGACAATTCTTTCTAACAAAGATTTACCATTGGTATTTAAAATAAGACATTTTCCTCCTAATGAATTAATAAGTCTTTTGGTAATTTGATATCTTTTTTGAATTCTTGAAAAGTCATCTTTATCCTTAATAATTATAGTAAAAAATGATGCTATTTTCTTTGTATAGCCTACTAACTCATTATGGTTTAATTCTGGAAATTGGTGAGAGAAAGTATGAATCTTACTATTTTCGTTTATTCTGGTTTTCCAACCATAAGAAAGACATTTTAATCTTTCTGAAGAATAAATTAAAGGTATTTTTTGATAAAGAATTTCAGCAATTTCCTCTCCCCTTCTCTGAATCAATTTTTCTTTTAATTTAATTATTTTGGGTAAGCTTTCTATTCCTTGTTTTGGAATAATTTTTGAATCTTCTAAAATTTTAATCATTGGAATTAATAAATAGCCCATTGCATTTCTTGGTTGAATACCACTTGGTACTTTTATAAAGTCAATTTTATTCTTTTTAGCCAGTTTTTCTAATAAACCATTAGAACTAATTGCAATTATTCGAAATTTCCTTTTTAGGGCTTCTTTGAAACAATAGATTGCCTCTTCAGTATTACCAGAATATGAGATTACAAACAACAATGATTTTTCTGGTAAAATAAATTTTGGAATTGTATAATCTCTATTCACAATAACATTAATTTCATCACCAATTAAAGACTTTAATACATCGCCTACAAATGCACTACCACCAACTCCACATATTAAGATATTATCGATTTTCTGATTTTGAATTTTAATGCCAGAAGTTAATTTTTGAGCGTCTTGAAATTGTAAATAAAAATTTTCTAATACTTCTTTCATATAAATTTAAATTTTAAAATTTTAAAAGACCTTGATTAATTAAAAAATATTTTTTAACCACATTGTATTATAATATATTTTAAAAGATTTGAAAAGAAAATTTTATGTAGTAAAATAAAATAATTATGTTAGAAATTGATGGCTCATATTTAGAAGGTGGTGGTCAATTTTTAAGAACAGCTGTAAGTTTAAGTTCGATTTTAAAAATTCCTTGTCGTGTTTTTAATATTAGAAAAAATCGAGAAAATCCAGGATTGGCTAACCAACATCTTCTATTAATTAGAGCTTTATCTGATCTTACCGGCAGTAAATTAGAAGGCGATTATTTAGGTTCTCAAGAAATAAAATTTTTTCCTGGAAATAACTATAAAAATAGTTTAGATTTAAAAATTGACACTGCAGCCAGTATTACCTTAATTTTGCAAACATTAATTTTACCGATTTTATTTTCTCAAAATACAGTTGAAATTAAAATTCAAGGGGGAGCAACCGATACCTTTTTTTCGCCAAGCTTTGACTATTTTAATTTTGTTTTTCTAAAATTTCTCAAAAAATTATTTTTAAAACCAGTTGATAATATTAAAATAAACTTAAAGAAACGGGGTTACTTTCCAGAAGGAGGGGCAGAAGTTGAATTACTAATTTCGCCAACAAAATTACATCAAATTAAAGCAATAGATTCTGGAAAATTAAAAAAAATTTTTATTTTCTCTGGAGCCTCTATTGACTTAAAAGAAAAGAAAGTTGCTGAAAGACAAGTGAGTGGAGTAAAATCTATTTTAGCAAAGTTTAATTTACCAATTGAAGAAAAAATAGAATATTATCAAACTAAGTGTCCTGGAAGCAATATTTGTTTAGTAGCAGAATTTGAAAGTGGAATTTTAGGTGTTGATAATTTAGGAAAAATTGGAAAAAAAGCAGAAGAAGTTGGAAAAGAAGCTGCTTTAAACCTTATTGAAGAACAGAAAAACAACCCTTGTATAGACAAGCATTTAGCCGACCAAATTCTACCATATTTAGCTTTAGTTTCTGGGGAAAGCGAAATTAAAACTTCTCAAATTACTAATCATTTAAAAACTAATACCTGGCTGATTGAAAAATTTACAAATCGAAAAATCATAATAGATGAAAAAAATAATTTAATCACAATAAAATAAATCCCAAATGTATAATTGTAAATTCTAAATCCAAAATCCTAAATTCTAAATCCTAAACGAAATTCCAAATTTCAAAATTCTCCTAAGTCAGACCTAGGGGTAAATTCGTAATACTCGTGAGGCGACTCCACCTCTACGACGAGTCAAATAAGAAAATTGCTAGATTTTATGGTCGCCTCGTCGGCGACCCGCCATTGAAAGGCGGGGCTTATTGCTTATCCTGGGTAAACAAAATACGACTCTTAGATCAAATTTAGAGGAATAAATTTAATATACCAATTTTAAAATTTTTCGTGGCTGCGGGGGCTGGATTCGAACCAGCATCTCCCGGCTCCAAAGGCCGGCGTGACTACCATTACACCACCCCGCAATATATTTTTTAGTTAATTGCTAATTACTACTTGTTTTCTATTTTAATCTTTCTTTTCACAAATTTCAACTAAAGCTAATTCAATTGGTAATTGCAAAATTGATGTATATTTCATTCTCGTTTCTGCCTGAATTAATATTTCTAAAATTTTTTGAATTTCTTTTTCAGTAAATTTCTGATTGATTTTTAACAAAGTATTTTTCTCTTCTTCTGTAAAAGTAGATATTGTTTGGCTCTCAAATTCAGGATCAATTTTTAAAATTAACATTGACCTTAAAACTTCAATTACTCTTGATAGAAATTCATTAGGGTCAACACCCTTTGAATAAATTTCGTTTATTAATTCAATTGACTCTTTTAATTTTTTTTCTTGCAAATAATTAATAAATTTAATAATAATTAAATTATCAGGAATACCCAAAATTTTTTCAACTAATTCTCTCGTTAAAACTTCATTTTTATCTATAAAACTCACTGCTTGATCTAAAATACTTTCGGCATTCCTGATAGCCCCAGAGCTAACATTGGCAATGAGTTTTAAAGCATCTTCTTCATATTGAAAACCTTCTTCTGCGGCTATTTTTTTAAGCTTTTGTAAAATTTCTGAAATTTTTAACCTTCTAAAATCAAATCTTTGACATCTTGAAATAATTGTTGGAATCATTTTATTAGCTTCAGTTGTTGCCAAAATAAACACAGTAGAAGCTGGCGGTTCTTCTAATATCTTCAAAAGAGCATTTGCTGCTTCTTTAGTTAACTGATGGGCTTCATCAATAATAAATACTTTATATTTTGCCTTTGTTGGCTGAAATCTTACGTTTTCTTTTAAACTTCTAATTTCATCTATTCCGCGGTTTGAAGCAGCATCAATTTCAATTAGGTCAATAAATCTTCCTTCATTAATTTCCAAGCACGAAGAGCATTGGTTACAGGGTTCATATTCATTTGGTTTTCGATTTTCACAATTAATTGCCTTAGCTAATAATCTCGCCACTGTTGTTTTTCCGCTTCCCTTTGGCCCGCAAAATAAATAAGCATGAGAAATCCTATTTTCTAAAATCTCATTAGTAAGGATTTTAATAATATACTCTTGACCAACAACTTCATCAAATCTTTTTGGCCTATATTTTCGATATAAAACTAAATGGCTCATATTTTTAGCTTAAAATATTATTTTATAATGTTTTTCTGCTTTCTAAAGCAGCTAAGAGAGTTTCTTCGTCGGCATATTCTAATTCGCCACCGGTTGGCAATCCCCTACCCAATTGGCTAATTTTGACATTTGTATCTTTTAAAAGTTTTTTTACAAAATCTGCTGTTTTCTTTCCTTGAAGAGTTTGGTTTAAAGCTAAAATGACTTCTTTAATTTCTCCGTTTTGAATTCTTTCTACTAATGCCTGAATTCTTTTTTCAATGGTTTCTCTATCTTTTTTGTCGTCTAATTTGCCAACTGTTCCCCCTAAAACTAAATAAAGGCCATTATACTTTTTAATGGCTTCGATTGCTAATAAATCAGTTTCTTTTTCAACAAGACAAATTAAACTTTTATCTCTTTTTTTTTCAGAACAAATTGGGCAAATTTTATCATTTTCATCTTTTATTTCAAATAAATTAAAACAAAGCGGACATTGTCTAATATTTTTTCTTAATTCTAATATTTCATTAATTAATTCTTCAACTTCATTCTTATCTAATTTCAAAATATAATAAACAAAACGAGTAGCTGTTCTTTGACCAACAGTTGGAAACTTGCTAAATAATTTAACTAACTTTTGAAATTTCTCACTAATCATAATATTCAGTTTCTAAATTCTTAAAAGAGGCTTTGCTTTCATCAAAATATAAAGATACTTTTCCAACTGGACCGTTACGATGTTTAGCCACAATTACATCAACAATATTTTTCTTTTCTGTGTCCACTTTGTATTTATCTTCTCTATATAAAAATAAAACAACATCAGCATCTTGTTCTAAAGAGCCACTTTCTCTTAAATCAGCTAATCTTGGAATGGGAGGCATTCTTTGTTCAACAGCCCTTGATAATTGAGAAATAGCCAAAACAGGAATATTAAGTTCTTTTGCTAACGATTTCAAAGACCTTGAAATTTCAGTTACTTGTTGAACCATACTTAAACCTGGATTTCGAGATTCCATTAATTGCAAGTAATCAATAATAAGTAATCCTAACCCTTTGTCTGCTTGTAATCTTCTTGCCATTGCTCTCATTTGCAAAATATTAGTAGCAGAAGTATCATCAATATAAATTGGGGCTTTTGCTAATATATCCATAGCCATCTGTAATCTTTCAAAATCATTATCTGGACCTTCATCGGATAATCTTCCTGTTCTTAAACGCCACAAATCAATATCAGCTTGGGCTGCTAAAAATCTATCAACAATCTGGTCTCGAGACATTTCTAAACTAAAAATTCCAACTGGAACCCCTTTTTCGCAAGCAGCATATCTGGCAATATCTAAAGCAAATGAAGATTTACCAACAGATGGTCTAGCTGCTAAAATAATTAAATCTGATTTTTGAAGCCCGGCTAGTAAATTATCAAGTTTATAAAAACCAGTAGGAACGCCTCTTAAACCACCTTCATGTTTAGATAACTGATCTATTCTTTGAAAAGTTTCTTCTAAAGTATCTTTAATTGGCACAAATTTTTGGGTTAAAGATTTTTGAGCAATGCTAAAAATTTTTCTTTCAGCTGTATCTAATAAAACTTCCACATCCTCATCTTCTTTATAGCCCATTTCACCAATTTCATAAGAAACAGAAATTAAATCTCTTAAAATTCTTTTTTGTTGAATAATTTTTGCATATTCAAAAATATGACTGGCTGTAGGAACAGAATTCATTAAAGTGCTTAAATAAGAAATACCGCCTATTTCTTCTAATTGTTTTTTTTCTTTTAATCTATTAGAAACACTTAAAATATCAATTGGTTCGTGCTTTAAAAATAAATCGACACAGGCTTCATATATAGTTTGATGATGAGGTAAATAAAAATCCTGAGGTATTAAAAAATCAACTATTTTTAAAATGGCATTGGGATCAATTAACAAACAGCCCAAACATGATTTTTCAGCCTCAATATTTTGGGGAGGAGTTTTTTCAATTTTTGGTTGATTTTCAGATTCTGGCATATAAATATTTAATCTTAATTATAAAATTTTTAAAATTTATTGTAAAGAGGAACAGAAATAAATTTTATCGAATTAAATTTTTATTTTTGAATATTCAGAATTTCAACCTCCCAGAAGAGTTGTCGATGTCCTTTTTTAACTTTGTATCTTTTTTTAGGCTTATATTTAAAAACAATAATTTTCTTCCCCTTCCCTTCTTTAATGAATTTTGCTTTCACCTTGATATTTTCAAGATAGGGTTTCCCAATAAACACATTAGAATCTTCTTTTGCTAATAACACTTTATCAAAAATAATTTCTTTTTCTGGAGCAATTTCTTTTCTTAAATTTTTAATTGGGTCAATTTTTATTTTTTGACCTGGTTTAACTAAATATTGTTTTCCGCCAGTTTCAATGATTGCTAATTCCATATGTTTTAAATAATTATTTTATGTTAGTGGTTATATTATCAAATTCTTTTTCTAATGTTTTTATATCCATGTCTTCTTGATTTTTTGCGCTTTCTTCTAATAAATAAACATTTTTAATTTTTTGAACTAATTTTTCAAAAGCCCTTTTTACTCTCTCTGATGCATTTTTTGTATTTTCGATATGGTTTCCTAAAACAGCTAGCTCTGAATCAAATTTCATTGCTTCTTGCTGAATACCTTTAATGCCTTCTAAAATTTTTTTAGCATTACTCTCAATTTTATTACTTTCAATACCGATTAAAATTAGTTTTAAAAAATAATAAAAGCTGTTTGGGGAAACGAAAAGAACTTTTTTTTCTCTTGAATATTCAACAACATCTTGATGATTAAAAAGGATTTCATTAAAAATCGCCTCTGATGGTAAATACATTATAGCAAAATCAATTGTGCCTTCTTGGGGTAAAATATATTTTTTTGAAATGTCATCAATATGCTTTTTGATATCTCTTTTAAATTCTTTTTCAAAAGAAGATTTTAGTTGTTCATTTGTCTCTTGCAAAAATTTTTTAAAATTTTCCATTGGAAATTTGGCATCGATAGGAATTAACCCTTGATTTGTTTTAATAATTGCATCAACTTCTTTACCATTCTCAAATTTATAAGGAGCAAAGAAATTTTCCTTTGGCAAAATTTGAGCCAATAAATCTCTTAAACCTTCTTCTCCCAAATTCCCCCTCAATTTTGGCGCTCTTAAAATATCTTGAAATTCCTTGATTGTTCGGCCAACTTCTTGAACTCTAACTAATTCTGTTGCCATTTGTAAAAATCCTTGTTCAAACTTTTCTCTCATTACTTCTAAGTCTTTTTTAATTAAGTCAAAAGGAATCTCGCTTTTTTGAGTTTCTAAAATTTTCTTTGTTTCTTTTTTAATGTACCAAACCGAAAATAAAATTCCCAACAGGGCTCCTAAAAAAACAATTGAAATAAAAGCAAAATCTGACATAAAATTAAGCACTTATAGAATAACACTAATTTAAAAAGAAATCAATATTTCAAAAGCAATGAATAAAATATAAGTAAAGAATAATAAAACCGATTCTTTTTTAGTAATTTTGTGACCAGTTTTATTAAAAAAGTAGAAAAAAATAGCCGATATTAATAGAAAAATTCTAGCCACAGCAAAAGAAGGCAAATTAACTACATTAATCGGACAAATCATAGCCACAATTCCTAAAACTAATGTTGCTGGAACAATAATGCCCCCCATCAAATCTCCTAAAATCATCCAAGTTTCGTTTCTAAAAGCACACATAAAAGAAAAAGCAGCTTCTGGAAGGCAGTTTGCTAAACCAACAATTAAAAGACCAATAATGCCAAGACTAGCATTAAAGGTTTCGTGAAAAAATTGAGCTGATTTAACAATACCTATTGAACTAAATAAAATTAAAAATATTCCAATTGTGACTTTAATTAACTCAAAAAATAGTTTTCCAGTTGGGGTTTCTTTTTCATCATAAACCTTTGTAAATCTTTCCTTATCTGAGAAAAGCCAATAAACATAAAGAAAAAAAGCAAATATTAAAATAAAACCATCAAATCGAGAAATAACACCATCGAACATTAAAAATAGAGGTAATACAGCAGCAAAAGCAGTAAATAATGAACTTTTTTGAACCATTCTACTATCTGAAGGAATTCCTTCTTTAGCAATTAAACCAGCAATAGCTATTGTTAAAGTAAGATCAACAATATTACCACCAATAATATCTCCTAATGATAATTCTGGAATTTTTTTAAAAGCTGAGATAACTCCTAAAAATAAATTTGGCAAAGAGCCTGCTATTGCCATTATGAAAAAAGCAATTACAAATTCTCTTAAAGATAAAATTCTTGCTACATTATTGAGACTTTTTAAAACAGATTTATTAGCAAGATGCATTAAAATTAATGAAAATAAAAAGAGGAAAATATAAATTTCAATCATAGTTTTACTTTAAAATTGTTAAAAATTCATAAATTATCCCTAAAATAAATATTAAAATTAAACCCAAAGAAATTTTAGATTTTTTGGCATCTATTTTTTTATAAATTAAAAGAATTAAAATTCCATCTATACCTAATATTATTGCTCCCAAAAAAGAAATAATTGCAATGAAATTTTTTATTCCAGATAAAAACAATATTAATGGGACAAAAGCAATAATAAAAATAGAAAGTACTTTTTTAACTTTTAAATCATAAATTAAAATTTTTTTCAAGGTTAATCCTAGAGAAATATAAGAAGTAAAGGTGGTAATTAAACCAAATAAAAAAACTAAAACTGAAAATTTATCTCCTAAAAATGTTTTTAAACCAGTTAAAGCAGATGGAGTTGTATTTTTACCAGTAATGCCCAAAACAATAATAATAAAAAATAAATAACAAATAGAGGAAAATAAAATTGCGCTTTTAATTATTTTTGATAATAGATATTTTTTATCTAAAATCATTTCTTCTATTTCTGGAATAATACTTGCTCCCCAAAGAGAAAATAAAATTGGACCATAAGGTAAAAAGAGAGTTTTAAGATTTAAAATTTTAGGATTTAAAGGTATATTATTTAGGTTAAAAAAACTTTTTCCTTTTAAAAAAATAGAAAATAAAATAGCCAAAAGAAATAATAGGCTCAAAGAAGAAACTTTTGAAACTGTTTTAATATCAAGAAAGATAATAATTGTTCCTATTAACCAATATAAAATAAATGGTAAAAGAAAATTTGAATTTTTAAATAATAAATTTCCTAAAAACTCTCCCCCCACAATTAAATAAACTAAAATTGAACCTAAAAGACTAAAAATTGTTGTTAAAACAGAAATCTTTCCAACCTTTTTACCTAAATGATATTCAACAAAACCAGGGAATCTCTTATAATCAGGGGTTTTTAAAGAAATTTGGCCAAAAATTTCATGGACAATAATTATTAGCGTAGTTAAAATTAAAAAATACAATAGAATAATTTTAAAACCAGTTTGAAGTGTAATGTAAGGCAAAGCAAAAAAGCCAACTCCGATGATAGTATTGGCCAAGAGAGAAAAAGCATTAAAAAAGATTTTCCAATTATCATTTAAAAAATCCATATTTCAATTTAAAGAATCAGTACTTTTAAAAAGTTTAAAAATGAAATAAAAAAAATTAAAACTGTAAAAACAACTCCTAAAAATAACGAAAGGCCCATATTAAGATATATTAAAACTCCTAATTTTGTTAAAAATAAAACAATTATTCCAGCTATTAAAACACCTATTATTAAAGAAAGAATTGTTTCTTTAAAATTAAATCCTGCCAAAATCGCAATTAAGGTTCCTGTCCAAGCACCAGTAAAAGGTAAAGGAATACCTATAAAAGTAGCCAAACTTAAAATTTTTATTTTGCTTTTAATAATATTTTTTTTATCTTTTTGGGCTTTATTAACCCACCAACTAAAAAAAGTTTTAAAAAAATTAGATTTTTTTGACAAATAAGAAGATACTTTTTCGAAGAAATAAAAAATAAAAATTGGGGGGATTAAATTTCCCAAAATTGAAACTAAAAAAACTGAAAATGGATTTAAGTGATAGTGCAAAATACCCAAGGGTATTGAAACCCTTAATTCTCCCAAAGGTGTCATTGAATATAAAAAAACAGTCAGTAAATGAGACATAATTTATTTTTTAAAGACAAAAATTTTATAACCAAAAAAGTTCCAAAGCATACCAAAAATTGTTGCTATCATTGCCCCGATTGTTGCCCAAATTTCAGGAGTAACATTTAAGGGTCTTTTCATTAAATTAACAACTACTGTAGCCACAGAAACATTAATTACAAAACCAACAACACTTACTGCTAAAAATTGTAAGAATTCGGCCGGATCTTTTTTTCTTTCAACAGATTTAAAAGTCCAAAACTTATTCCAATAATAGCTATTAATTGTGGCCACAACAAAAGAAATTCCTTTTATTAAAGAGTATCCAAAACCAGTAACAAAAGAAAAATGGGTTACAAATAATAACAAATTTAATGTTGCCCAATCTACAAAAGTATTTAAAACGCCAACTAAAACAAATTTTCCAAATTGCTCAAATGCAGGTTTAATCTTTCCTAAAAGAAAACTTAAAACAAAAGTAGAAATAGATAGTATAGGAATTAAGATTATTAAAAGCAAAAATAGCGGAATTTTAATTTTTATAATTGAAACAATTTTTTCAAATAATAATCGATCAATTTTTACAATTTTTATCATTAAAAAAAACAAAATAGCAATTAAAATACCTACAACTAAACTGATAAAGAGATCTTTTTTGGAAATTTTAAAATCCATATTTTTATATTATTAAATTAAAAACCTTTTTATATTTTTTTTCGGCCCCAAGGGGATTCGAACCCCTATTTAAGCGCTGAGAACGCTTCGTCCTTGCCACTAGACGATGGGGCCTCCTTTTTATATTATTAAAAAAGTTTTGATCTTTCAATGATTTCTTTTTCAACAATTGATTTTGGCCTGCCGTATTTTAATCTCGTAATATTTTTGATTAAGGGCACAATTTCTCTATTTCCTTCTTTTGGCTTAATAGTTTTCATTTTAAATGGCGAAGAAACTTTATTATTAATTAACATTTTTATAATTATATTAAAATTGTCCAAATTAACTAAATCAAATTTTGAAAACTCTGGTTGAAATTGTTTTTCTAAAAATTCTGCATCTTCTGCTCCAATTCTGAAAGCAGCAATAGTTCCAACATTCCCTAAAACTGCATTTTTAATTTCTTCTCTTAATTGAGGAATATATTGATGAGCTAAAATCAAATTTAAATGATATTTTCTAGCTTCAGATAAAATGGTAACAATAGAATCGGTAGTAAAATTTTGAAATTCATCTAAATATAAATAAAAATCTTCTCTTTCTTGCTCTGGTATTTGGGCTCTTTTCATTGCTGCCATTTGAATTTTTCCTACCAATATTAAACCCAAAAGAGCACTATTAACTTCGCCAGTTAAACCTTTAGAAAGATTTGCTAAAAATATTTTTCTTGTATTAATAATTTCATCAAAATTTATTCCTGATCTTGATTGGCCAATAATATTTCGCATCATTTCATTTTCAATAAATCTTCCTAACTTTGAAACCACATAACCTAACATATCTGATCTTGTTTGGCCAGTTGTTTGTTTCCATTCTCTGAGCCAGAAATTTCTAACTAAAGGGTCTTCAACTTTTTCTAATTTCCACTCCATAAAATTTTCATCAGTAAAAATTCTTGGAATTTCAACTAAAGTTCCGGGGTTTTCTTTATCTGCCATAATGGCTAACATTGCATTCCTCATATAGTGTTCAAACATTGGCCCCATATATTCTGGCGGGAATAATTTATAAAAAATACCAATCATTTCCTGAACTGCAAAATCTTTTTGTTCTGGGGTTTCATACTCTAACATATTTAACCCAATAGGTCTTTCAATGTTAAATGGCTCGAAAAGAACAACATCATCAATTCTTTCTTTTGGAACATTGGCCAAAGTATCTTCAATAAGTTCACCATGAGGATCTACTACCCCTACCCCTCTACCAGCTTCAATATCTTGACGGATCATTTCTCTTAAAAGAGAAGATTTACCAGTACCAGTTTGCCCAACTATATAAAAGTGTCTTCTTCGATCATCTTTACTGGCTACATAAACTGGAATTCTTTTTTCTCTAAAGATTGCTTCACCTAATAATAATTCGCCTGAATCTGATAGTTCACTAGGAGGTGGATTTTCAACAACGCGGTGAGTTTTTACATAAGGAACTTTAAAATAAGGTGGTGGAAAATGAAAAATGCTAGCTATTTCTTCTAAGTTAAGAATAATTTTATGCCTTGGATTAAAATTTCTAAAGCTAAAGTCATAAATTAGTTTTTTTAGTTTTCTACCAGACGATAATTTAAACTCAAATTGATTTTCGCTTGAAATCCCAAATTGAGAAAAGGCTGAAATAAAAGTATTTAAAATCTCTTGACAACGAAATTCATTTTCAGCTGAAACAAGAATATTTATATTAACATCAAAGAACTCTTTTTGAATTTTATTTTTAATTGCTTGAATTATTTCTTCATTTATTTTGGCAGTTTTTTCATCAATTTTTTCTTCTGGTTTATTTGCTTCTTTTTTTGACGGTATTATGTTATCAATTAATTTTCCTAAAACGCTTAAAAATAATGGTTTTTGGGCATTAAATACTGCATCATTAAAATTCATTCCTTTTTTAATATTTTCAATTACCTTTTCGCCAATTTTTTTAATTTTTGATTTTGATGGTTTTAAAACAATTTGAATCGATGCCCCTTCTAATTCTTCAATTTTATCAAAGGCGTTAGAAATTAAATAAATAGGATCTTTATCTAAAACTTTATAAGTAGAAATTGGCAAAAAAAAGTAATTTTTTAAAAACAAAACCCCACCTAAAACCTTTCCCCCTGGTTGAAAAATAGTATAATCTTCTGGTACTTTTTCAACAATAGCCTTTGGATATACTCCTTGGACATATTTTTCAAAAGAATTTTCTAAATAATTAGGAACAGCAACATAAAATATAGTTTCTTTTTGACCTATTTTCGAAGAAATTTCCAAAGCAACTCTTGGTAAGGTAGCAGATTTTTTTTCAAAAAATTTTGGTTTTTTTAAATAAAGGAAATTAGATAATAATTGTTCCATTTGACCAATAAAAACTTTTTCATCTTTTTCCTTCTCTTCATATTTTGGCATTGAAACAGTAAAAAGAACCATTCCTAAAGATTTAAAAAGATTTGTTCTAATTTTTTTTTGATGAAAATAATAAATTAAAATTAAAATAATAATTGGTAATGAATAATAAACAAAATATTTTATCTCAAAAAACATAAAGTTTATAATGGAAAATTTTTATAATAACCATCTTTTGCTAAAATATCATGGAAAAGGTCTAAAATATAAGGATCGTTACTTTTTTGAGCTACTTGATTGGCAAAAGAAATTCCTTTTGTTTTTGCTATTTTAATTAACTCTACTAATTTTTTTTCAACATCTGTTTCTTTAATTTTTTGCCATTTTTTTTCAGCTAAAATTTCGGTTTTAGGCGATAACTTTAATTGAGTAATTTGTTTTTCAATTTGTTCTTTAATAACTTTTTCTTCTTCAGTTAAACCTGTTTCTTTAATTTCTTGAATTCTTTCAACAATTTTTTCTCTTTTTTCAATTTCTGGACCCTTTTCCAATTTAAATTCAGTTTTTTTATCCATATTTTTATTTATAATTATAACATTTTTTAAAAATGAAACAATCTATTATCACTCTTTGATTAAATTAGGGGCGATCTGTAAATAATCAATTATGTTTTTTGCTATTTCTTTAAATGTTAAAACTGCTGCGTATTCTGCAGTTGGTGAATTTTTAGGTTTTACTAATTTTACAAAAATTAAAACTTTGGGTTCAAAAGCAGGTAAATAACCAACAAAACTTTGAATAGTATCTTCTTGGGAATATTGTCCGTTTGGCAATGGAATTTGTGCTGTTCCTGTTTTGCCGGCAATTTCATAGCCTGGCATTTTTGTTCGCCAGCCAGATCCTTTTTTTACTACTTGAATTAACATTGAGCTTAATTTCTCAGAAGTTTCTTGGCTTAAAATTTCTTTTTTAACTACAGGTTTAATATCAACAATATTACCATTTGGATAAATAATTTTTTTAACAAAATGGGGGGTAATTAATTTACCACCATTACTAATAGCAGAAAAGGCTTGAATAATTTGAAAAGAATTAACATTAATCCCCTGACCAAAAGAAGCTACAGCAATATCTCTTTCTTTTCCATCTCTTAAAACCATATTTTTTGAAAAAGACTCGCCCTGGATATCAACTCCGGTTGGTTCAAAAAAACCAAATTTTTCTAAATAACTTAAAAACCTATCTTTGCCTAATTTTTGTTCAACAAAAACAGCTCCAGTATTAACTGAATTTTGCAAAACCTCTGTCATCGTTATCTTACCCCAAGTTTTTTGGCGAAAATTATAAATTGGTTTGCCTCCTAAATTAACTACACCTTTATCTTCAAAAATATCGTCTGGAGTAATTAAGTGTTCCTCTAAAGCTGCAGCAAAAGTAATTGGTTTAAAAATAGAACCTGGCTCAAATAAATCTGACGCTGAAAAATTTTTAAAATGAGAAATATCTTTAGTTTTTTGATAATTATTAGGATCAAAAGACGGAAAAACTGCATTGGCTAAAATTTCACCATTATTAGGATTTAAAATGATAATTTCGCCCTTTTCAATTTCAAAATTTTTTGCAGCATTTTCTAGGACTTTTTGGGCAAAATATTGAATACTTTTATCTATTGTTAAAACTAAAGAAGCACCAGCATTATTATTAAAAACATCATTACCTTGAGAAAAAATAGAATATTTAAAAGGAGAAGTTTCTTTTTGAATTGTTTCTTTTTTTCCAGACAAAATATTTTCATAATATCCTTCTAAACCATATTGTCCTTGAAAATCTTTGTTCAAAAAACCAACAACATTACTAGCAATATTATTTTCAGGATAAATTCTTTTAAAATTTATTTGAAAGTCCCAACCGGAATAATTTTTATTTTTAAAAATAGAAAGTTTTTCAAATGGAATTTCTTTTTTAATTAATTTTGATTTAGAAAACTCTTCAATTAATTTTTCTTTATCTTCGCCAGTAATGTTAGAAAGATCATCAATAAACTTTTCTACTTCGTTAATTTTTTTAGGATAAATAGACAAAATGACCGTTTTAACAGTTTTTGCTAAAGGGGTAGCACCATCAGAAAAAAAGATATCACCTCTCTGGGGAGGAATTTCTTCGAAAGCAATTTGTTGGCCTAAAGCAATAGCTTTATAATATTCATGATTTTTAATTTGAATTTCATAAAGACGGTAAGTTAAGATTAAAGAAATAATAATAAAAATAAAAAGCAAAATCCATTGTCTCTGGAATTCTGGCATAGAAAATTAATAATTTTTATCTTTTTTTGCTAAATAATATTCAGGAACCTGCAGATAACTAATTTTATCAATATTTTCGAAACCAAGAGAAATTGCTTTCTGCTCTAATTCTTTTAAAGAATAATTTTTTAATATACCTTTTTCAAGCTCGTTAATTTCTAAACTCATTTTTTCAATAAATCTTTCTTGAGTAGATAAATAATAATTTGTCTCAATGAGTTTTCCAACTTGAAAAATATAAAGAGCCAATAAAGGAATAATAAAAAGAAAAACTAAATTCATAACTAATCTTTTGCTAGGGAAAAATTTAACCTTTGGTAAAACAATAACTGGTAGTGGTAAATATAATAAAGATAATTTTTTAGTTTTCATAATTTAATAACTGCTCTTAATTTTGCCGACCTTGATTTTGGATTTGTTTTAACCTCTTGGAGGGTTGGTTTTATTGGTCTTTTTGTTAAAATAATAGCCTTTTTTTCTTTTTCTAATTTTTTAAAAAAATTCTTGACTACTTTATCCTCTAAAGAATGAAAAGATATGGTTACAATTCTGCCTTTTGGCTCTAAAATTTCAAAAGCAACTGGCAATACCATTGCGATTTTGTTTAGTTCGTCATTAACAGCGATTCTTAATGCCTGAAAACTTTTCGTAGCAAAATGCTTTTTCTGATGTAAATACCAATTTGGAACAGATTTTTTAATAATTTCTATTAGCTGAAAAGTAGTTAAAATTTTCCTTCTTTTTCTATTTAAAACAATTTTTTTTGCAATCCTTCTTGAAAACTTTTCTTGGCCATATTCTCTTAAAATTCTTTCAATTTCTTTTTCTGGATATCTATTTAAAATATCAATCGCCGTTAATCTGCTTTTAAGGCCATAATTCATTAATAAAAGCTCATCTTTTTTAAAAGAAAATCCTCTTTTTGAATATTCTAAGTGCCAGGAAGACATTCCAAAGTCAAATAAAATTCCATGAACTGGAAAAAAATTTAATCTTTTCACAATCTCTTTCAGTTCTACATAATCGCCACAATAGATTAAAAATCTTTTTTCTAATTCCAGACTTTTAATTTTTTTGGACAATTCTTTAATAAGCTCTTCTTCTTTATCAATACCTAAAACTTTTCCTTGAGGCCCATTTTTTTCCAAAAAAGCAAAGCTATGTCCTCCTTGACCTACTGTGCAGTCAATAAAATTTTCATTTTCTCTTGGATTTAAATATGCAATCACCTCCTTTTTTAAAACCGGAATGTGAATCATAAATTTTAAAGAACTTTTATAAATTAAACTCCTAATTCTTTTAATCTTTCGGCAATATTACCAATTTCTTTTTCAGTTTTCTCTTTATACTCTTTCCATTTTTCTTCTGACCAAATTTCAATTCGATTATATAAACCTGCAATTACTGCTTTTTTTTCTAAGCTTGCGTAGTTTTTTAAATAATCTGGAATTAAAATTCTTCCTAAACTATCAATTTCTACTTCCATTGCCCCAGCTAACATCAATCTTGCAAAACCTCTAGCATCTGATTGCGATAATGGGAGATTAGCAAGTTTTAAAGCTAATTTTTCCCACTCTTTTTTGGGATATAAAAATAAACAGTTATCTAAACCCTGAGTAATAACAGCAGTTTTGCCAAGCATTTTTCGAAACTTGGCTGGAATAGCCAATCTTTTTTTATCGTCTAAATTGTAGGTATATTCTCCTAAAAACATTTTTCCACAATTTTCTTTAGTTTTCCCCACCTTTTTCCACAATTTTACATCTATTTCCTTTTTACCCCATTTAATGACAAAAGTCAACAATTGTTCCCAAGTTTTTTAAAAATACCTTCAATTAAAAAATATACAGAAAAATAAAGATTTTTTTTGTTAAGTTTTAAGAGGGTTCAGTTTTAATAATAATTTTTTCCACAATTTTTCCACAATTTTGAGGAAATAAAAAAGACCTAGTTAGACTAGGCCTTTTTTTGTTCAACTGGTAGTAATTACTTATTTTGTTGGAGTTGCTGCTCTATTTCCTGAATTTCTTGAAAAAGTTTATATTGATTTGGAGGATTGATTTCTAATTTTTCTGTTTTCTTTTCAAAAAGACTTTCAAGTTTAATATCAACAAAAAGAGGCTCAGATTCTATTTTAGGTGAAAATTGACTAAAATCAATTTCTTTATCAAACTTAACTTTAGTTAAAAGTTTGTCTTTTTTTGAGATCCAAATTTCAATATTAACGTCCCCTATTTTTTTATAATTTTTTTCGAAATTATTCGAAAAATTATCAATCAGTTCTTGGAATTTAACTTCTGGTATATCTTTTTGGGAAGCTTTCGCTTCCTTTAACAAATCAATGAAAAACATTTTTAAGTTTTCTGGATTAAGAGTAACTAAATAGTGATAGCAATCTACATTATTCACTTTTTCGTTTTTATATCTTTCTTTTACTTGAAAGGCGTTCTTTTCTAACAAAAGTTTTTTAGCTAAATTTTTAATAAATTCTTGATCAATATTTTTTTCTTGAAGAGGTACTTTAACCCATTGATTTTTTATTAAAGCCAAAGTGCTTGTATTAAATAAAGGCAATTCAGGAATATCAGAAACGTAAAAATATAAATCATTACCGATAATCATTGCTTTAGCTTTTAAAGCAATCTCTAGCCCAAAAATTTGAGTACCAATTTTTAAATTTGAATAATGCTTTTTGACATCTTGGCTATAATCATAATCTCCTGATAAAGTAAGATTAATATTTAAATTTGTTGAGCTCTGATTCTTTAGCTTAAAGCCAAGAGTACCATCTAAATCATAGTGCTGAATTTTTGTATTCAAAGAATTCTCTATTCCATGATAAATTCTTTTTTCTTCAATTATATTAAATGGATTCCAACCTGGATTAATAGTTCTCGTATAAAGGAGCACCCCAAAAACTATAATTAAAATAAAGAAAATACTTGGAATAACGACCTTATAGTTTTTAAATATTTGTTTATTAAATATTTCTTTAAAATTCATAGATTTATAATTTCAAAATTATCTGCTAAGACCTTTATTTTATCGCCTTTTTTTATTTTATCACTTAATAATGCATTTGCAATAGCGTTTTCAACTGTATTTTGAATAACCCTTCTCATCTCTCTGGCTCCAAATTCTGGTTTATAGGAAAGCTCAACAATTTTTTCTTTTAAGTCTTCAGTAATCATAAATTCAATACCTTTTGAACTTAAATTTTCCTTTACCTTTTTTAATAATAGATCAGCTATTTCCAATAAATTTTCTTTGCTAAGGGGTTTAAAAATTAATACTGCATCAAATCTATTTATAAATTCTGGAGAAAAAATATTATTTTTCAAAAGATAATCTAAAAGATTTTCTTTAACAATATCTAAGCTTTTATCTTTTTGAATATCTTCACGGATAATTTCCGCTCCAGCATTGCTAGTTGCAATAATAATTGTATTTTGAAAATCTATTTTTCTTGAAAGAAAATCAGTTACATATCCTTCATCAAAAATTTGTAAAAACAAGTTTAGCACTTTAGAATTTGCCTTTTCTAACTCATCTAATAGTATTAATGAAAATGGGTTGTCTTTTACTTTGGTAAAATAGCCCTCAAAATTTTCAGAACCAAGTAATTTATCAATATCAGAGGGGTTTTGGAATTCGGACATATCAAAACGAATTATTTTATCTTCTCCCCCAAAATAAACTCGAGATAGGGCTTTTGCAGTTTCTGTTTTTCCAACGCCGGTTGGGCCTAAAAAAAGAAAAACACCAATAGGACCTTTCTTTGTTTTAATTCCCGATCTTGCCCTTCTTAAAGCAGCTGCTATTTCTTTTACCGCCTCTTCTTGATTCACTACTCCTTGATGAATCAAACTTTCTAAATTTAAAAGAATTTCTTTTTCTTTCTTCTTAACATCACCAATTGGAATTTTAGTTTTTTCGGCTATTATTTTTTGAACATGTTCTGGCAGAACAATTTTACTTTTTGTGTACCGATTTACAAAAATTGTTGCCCCTTCTAAAGTTTCGAGTGCCTTTTTAGGAAATAAAAGATTTGGTAAATATTTTTGAGAAAGCTGAATCGATTCTCTAATTGTAATATAAGGAATAAATTTTCTATATTTTACTTCTAAGCCTAACGCGAAATTTTCGACTACTGCAAAGGTATCTTCTAAAAAAATTTCTGGAATTTCTATTTTTTCAAAATAAATTAATAACTGTGAATTCTTTTCAATTATTCGATGAAAAGATTCATAAGTTGTGATGCCAATTAACCTAAAATTAGGGTAAGGTAAATATTTCATTAAAAGCCCGGCGATGTTAAAAAATGATGTTTTTTCGTCTGTGCCTAAAAAATTATGAATGTCATCGATGACTAAAATAATATTATTAGCAATTAAAGCCTCTTGAAAACATTTATCTAATATTTGATAGGCAACTTCCATAGAACCTGCTTGAGAAATAATTGAAAATATATCTAATTCTAATATTCTTTTTCCATTAAGTTTTGGTAAACTTTTTCCAAAAAATATTTTTTGAGCCAAAAAATGAAGTATACTTTTTTTACCAACATCTGGCTCTCCAACTATTAAAACATCATCATTTTGAGTTTCCCTTTCTAAAACTTGTTCTATTTGTCTAACTATTACTTCCCTACCAAAAATTTCTTCATAGCCTCTTTTTCTAATTAATTCTTGCCAATCTAAAGAAAATTTATCCAAAGTAATTGTAAAAGAATATGCTAAATCATTAAATAAAATTCCTTTTTTTAGCAAATTTTCTCTTTCCCAAAACTTTTTACTATTTTCTATTTCTTTTATTAATCTGTCGTACCATAAAAGTAAATTTTTTAAATCATTACTAGAAATATCAAAATTATTTAAAAAATCGCTAAAAATTTTATTTTCTTGAGATAAAGCAATTAATAATTCCCCTATTCCAATTTTGTCTTTTTTGAAGTCTTTGGATAATTTTTCTGCTATCAAAATAATATTTTCTATACCCTCTTGATCAAAAATTTTATTTTGAAAAATCTTTTCTTTTAATTCTTTTCTAAATTGCCCCAAAGGAAGCAATCCTCTTTGAAAAATAAAATTAACTAAAGGAGAATTAATAGAAATTAAAGAATATAAAAAGATATCCTGAGAAAAATAATCTAATTTTAATTTTTTAGTTAATTTTAAAAATCTTAAAAGAACCCTCCCTGCGTTAATATCATAACGAGAATTAATTTTTTTCGAGAAAAAATTATAAAAAAATAAATTTAAATACCAGAAAATTAAATAAAAGACAGACGACAACAAGAAAATTTTTTCTAAAAGATATATTTTTGATAAATTTTCTTTATCAGAAACTATTATTAAAAACAAAGAAAGAAGTAGAACTAATTGAAGAATTTTTGTTATTAAGTTTTTATATTTCAAAAGGAAAATTTTTTCTAATCTAACTAACTTGAATATTGGATCTTTAATAGTTTCCATAAGAATTTAAATTTTAAAAGCCAAATAAAAAATAAAAAAGATAATCAATGGAAGTATTAACCATATAAAAATAGCCAAAATAAATCCTAAAAAAATAAAAAATTCTAAAATTAAAGCAAAGAAAATAATAAAAGCTCTTAAAATGGCCCCAAGAACCCTGGAAATAATATTGGTAGAAAAGGCTTCAAAGTAACGATGTAAGTCGAAACCACGGCCATAATCTCCTTTTAAACCCTTCCAATAAGAAAAAAATGTTTTAAAATTAAAAGGAACTGAATAGTGATATAAATTAAACCAAAGGAAATTGGAAAATGCCCTTGCAATATTTTTTGGCATTTCAAAAAAATGCCAGTAAATTAAATTTAAAATAAAATTTTCCTTTAGATTATTAATTATCATTTTTTTAAAAAAGATATACCCAAACTTGCAATTTTACTTCCTCCGGTCATTATAATTAGAATAAAAATTGAAAAGACAGATAAATTCAAAATTTTATTAATAGCATCTTGAGGAAGTAATCTTGACAATTCATTTTTTATTGTATTTTGAATGTTTTCATTAATCATTTGTTCTGGATTTTTATTTATTTTCTGAGTGGTTGTTGACGAAGATGTTTCAGAGATAGGTTTTTCAAAAGAAGTAAAAAAATCTGGAGGATTTTGAGTTCCAGTAAAAACTTTAAAAGAATAATACAAAGAATATAAAATTAAACCCAAACCCAAAAAGAATATTAACCAGCCAATGATTTTTTCCATATTTGGGCGTGTGTGGATTTGAACCACAGACCTTACGGATGTGAACCGTACGCTCTAACCAACTGAGCTACACGCCCTAAAATTAAACAAAATTAATATTATATTTTATCAATATTTAAACAAATAGGCAAGATAAACTTCATTCGAATACCACAAATTTACTCCTAGGTCTGACCTAAGAAAAATCAAAAATCAAAGACCAAAAACCAAAAACTTTAAAATTTTCAATTTTCAATTTTCAATTTTCAAATAAACAAATTAAATTTTATTTAGAATTTAGAGTTTAGAATTTAAAATTATACAATTTTGTGCCAAATTGAAAAATTGGGGCAAAAAATCTTTTATTTATACGGTTTCTTTCTTTCGATTTTTCGGGGACTGTCCCCAATGAAATTTGGGCGATATACCTAAAAAACCCGCCTCATCGGCGGGTTTTTAATAAACCTATCTTATTTACAAACTTATTTTAACTCTACTTCGGCTCCAGCTTCTGTAAATTTCTTTTTCAACTCTTCAGCCTCTTCTTTTTTAACGTTTTCTTTAATTACTTGAGGCTCTTTTTCAGCTAAATCAACTAAATCTTTTGATTCTTTTAAGCCTTTACCGGTAACATCTCTAACTACTTTTATAACTTCAATTTTCTTTTGTCCAACTGATTTCAAAATTACATTAAAAACACTTTTTTCTTCTTGATTTGGCTGAGATTCTGAAGAAGTTTGGCTAGCAGGAACAGCAGCTACTGCTACTGGTGCCATTCCTGAAACTCCAAATTTTTTTTCTAAAATTTTAACTAATTCTGCCAAATCTAAAACTGACATCTTTTCGATTTCTTCAACAATTTTTTTAAATTTTTCTGGAATTTCAATTTCTTCTGGCATAATTTTTTTTAAAATAGTTATTTGACCTTTTATGATTTTTTATCTTTAATTTGATTAAGAAGTATCAATAATTTTCTTAAATTTCCTTGCAAAACACCAACAAAACTTGAAATTGGTGATTTAATTGTATAAACAAATTGACCTTGAAGTTCTTTTTTAGAAGGTAAAGAAGCTAATTGTAAAATTTCTTCTTTGGTAAATAATCTATTTTCTAAATAACCTCCATAAATTTGAAATGGCTCAATTTTTTTTGCAAAATCAGCTGAAATTTTAACACTATCTAATTCATCATCAAAAGAAAAAGCAACTGCAATTTGATCTTTTAAGTTTTCTAAAAGTTTGGCTAGATTATTAATTCGATTGGTTTTTAATGCCTTTTGAAATAATGTTTTTTTAACCACTAATAATTTATTGTTCTTTTCTTTGAAAGCATTTTTAATTTCAAACAAAATATCACTTTTGATATTTTTATAACCTACTATTACCATTGATTTTTGCTTTTTTATCAAATCTGACAAATCATCAATAATTTTTTTCTTTTCTAATTTTGTTTTTGCCATAATTTTATTTATTAAAAAAATCTGTGTTTCCACAGAAAAAAAATAATAAAATTTTTATTTTCCTCGACAGGACTTACCCTTTTTGGTGCCTGTTGTCTGCGGAAACAAAAAAATTAAATTTTTAAAACCCTAGTTATTAGTATACTCTTTTAAAAAATTTTGTCAAGAACAAACTGGCTGTTTGATTAGTTTTCGAGATCTTCGACCTATAGCTCTTCTCTTTCTTTAATTTTTTTATCTTTTTTTGAAGGATTTTTTTATAGTGATAGGTATCTTTTTCCATTTTTATTTTATCTAACCATTGTTCTAAATTTAAAATTGGGATTCTAAAAATAAATGTTAAAACCAAAGCAATAATTAAAGGCAAAACTAAAGAGTCAACTAAAATATTATCTGTTAAACCAGTATTAACTTGAGTTGATGCTCCCAAAGCTGATGTCTTCGTGACAGTCACTGTTGCTAAATCAGAGATTGAAATTGTGTCGTTATAGACTGTTGCTATATTAATTAAATTAGTGCTTCCAAAATTAAATTTACTATCATCAGCAAGATGGGCTAAAAAGGTAATAGTTTTGGTCTGCCCTTGACTTAAATTTCTAATAAAAATTCCAGAGTTAAAATTACTAGAAGTAGAAACACCATCGATTTTTAAAGTTCCTTCTCTAAAAATAATTCTGTCTGGTAAATTTTCTTTAAAATATAAATTTTGAAGATCAGAATTTGCTTTAATTTGAATTTGAAATTCTAAAACCTCTAACGGATCTGCTAAAATCGAGTTAGAGAAATAAATTTGACCATCAGAGAGATTTCTAACTTTATTTTGAATATTTAAAATCTGCGATTCTGCTCTTGCCTTCTCTAAACCTATATTTGCAAAAGAAACTAAAAGTAAAATAATAAATATTACCCTTTGAATACATTTTGTTAATTTATCTTTTTGAGCCATAAATTTTAAGTTATTATTTTTTTTAAGACACTGATAATTATAATACGTTGTTTATTATATCCTGGTGGCCAGCAAGAAATTAATAATAAAATATTATCATAATTTGATGAATTTGTCAATTCCTGATTATCAGCAAAAATATCTTTATTTTTTGAAATAATAATTTTTTTAATAACAAAATAGTGGAGTTTTTGATGATTAAAACTTAAAATTATCTCATTACCTTCTGAAAGATTATTTAAATTATTAAAAACCCAGTCATATTTAATTTTAGGCCAATTAGGAGGAGATGAATGTTCATGAATAATTGTAATTCCCTTTTCTCCCGGTAAAGCAGAGCCCGGGAACAAAACTACTCCTTTTTCTAAAGCAGATTCAATTTCTTTTTCTTCTTTAACTACTAAAATTGGGGCTGTAATGTTAATACTTGGTATCTCAATTCTATTTTCTTTCTCTGAATATTCAAATTTTATTTCTTTTCCTTGAACTATTTTTCTTTCAAAAAATTTTTCCTTTAAATCGTTTATGGATTGAAAAATTATTTGACGATTAAATATAAAAGAAACTCTTTCCCAATTCAAAATTAAAAAACTTAAGATAAAAAATACTAAAAAATATTTTATAAGTTTATTTTCCATAATTTCGATGTGTCAACAATTATTAATAATAAATATTTTAGATAGAAATGTCAATGCATAGCAAAACCGTGTGATTGTAACCTTAATCGTTCTTAATTTGTCATTGCTTCTCCTGGGTCATTGCTTCTCCTGGGTAAGCAATAAATAATTTTCAATTTTAAATTTTCAATTTTCAAATAAGCGAATTGAATTTTGTTTAGAATTTAGAGTTTAGGATTTAGGATTTGAAATGATACAATTTTGTGCCAAATTGAAAAATTGGGGCAAAAAAATCTTTTATTTATCAGACTTTTTCTCTTAATTTTTAGGTTGCCCAGGTTATTTTTCTTTTAGGGCTTGAATAATTTCTTGAGCAAATTTTCTAGCTGATTGAGGATCATTAGCTGTTATTATTTTTCCATCTTTAACTACATCAGCTTCAATGTATTTAGCGCCATTCTCAGTTAAAATTTTAATTGCAGATTTATCCAAAGGATTGGACCAAACAGTAGCATTTTTACCATTCAAAACGCCACTTTTAGCTAAAATAGCTGGGGCAATACAAATTGCTCCTAAAATTTTGTCATTTTCTAGTGCTTCTTTTGCAATTTGCCAACAAATTTCATTATCAATATATTTTTTAACTCCTTGACCACCGCAAAAAACTATAGCATCAAAAAAATTAACATCTAAATCTTCTAAAATAGCATCGACTTCAACCACTCCTCCATAACTGCCCAAAGCCTTACCTAATCTAGTACTAAAAGTTTTCACCTCATAGCCTTCTTTTTCAAAAATACTTTTTGGAATAAAATACTCTTCATCTCTAAAATCTTGAAAAGCGATAATCATTGCAATTCTCATAAGTTTATTGTTTATAATATTTTTTAATGGCTAAATTATGTTCTTCTAAAGTTTTACTAAAAATCGTTTTACCCTGTGGAGTTGAAAGATAATACCAATAATCGCTATCTTTATGATATAAAACCGCCAAAATACTTTCAAGTCCAGGATTACAAATCGGGGTTGGGGGTAATCCTTTATATTTATAAGTATTATAAGGAGAATCTATTTTAAGATCAACAGACTTTAATTCTTTTAATGGTTTATCTAAAACATAACCTATAGAAGCGTCAACTTGCAAAAACCAATTATTTTGTAATCTTTTTAATAAAATGCCAGCCACGATCTGTTTATCTTCATAATTTTTTACTTCTTTTTCTAATAAAGAAGCAAGAATAATCATTTTTTTAAACTCTTCTTGGTTAACTCTATCTTTAATATCTTTTGTTTTTTTATCAAAATTTTCTTTAATTTGATTTATAAAATCATCGAGAGTTTCACAAGGTAAAATTTCGTAGGTATCTGGAAACAAATAACCTTCTAAATTTTGAGTCTTTTCTAAAAAATCTTTTTCTGAAAAAAGATTGTTTTTAGCCAAAAGTTTGGCAATATCTTTTCTAGTGGCTCCTTCTACAATTGTAATTTTTTGTTTTATTCTATCACCAGAAACTAACTTTTGAGTAATTTGGCTTAAAGTCATCTTATTATTTAAAAAATATCTACCTGGTAAAATTTTTGTTGAATTATTTGTAAGAGAGAGATAAATCAAAAAGGCTTTTTCATTTAAAATTATCCCTTTTTCTTTTAAATTTTTGGCTATACTATTAGCTGAACTTTTGGGACAAATTTCAATAATTTCTTCTTGTTTTGGCAAAAGAGAAAAATTATTGAAGAAAATAATAAATGAAAAAATTATTAAAAAAATAATTATAGCTAAAATAGATATTAATTTTTTATTTTTCATTTTTTTTGAACTAATGGCACAAAAACAAAACCTGGAAATTCTTTAATATTATATTTTTCTTTATCAAGTTTTGAAATTAAAAAAATTGAATTATTAATTGGAGTTACAATTTTTCCTCCTATTTTAAGTTGTTCTTTCCATTTTTCTGGAATAATTTTTATAATTTCTTCTTTTTCTCTAACTATTTCGCCTCCTTGAATTTCAGCTGAACAAAGAATTTTATCAAAAGGAGCTTCTTTTTCGTAACCCTTGGAGCCATCAGCACAAATAAATTTAACTACTCCTTTTTCAATAAAATTATATTTAGAAACATTATTTTTACCAAACTCTTTTAATTGGGGTATAATTTCAATAGCAATTACTCGCCCTTTTTTATTTTCTTGACTAACTATGTAAGCTAAAAGAGCAGTAGTCCAACCAGAGCCAAAACCAATATCTAAAACTTTTTCTCCTGGTGCTGGCTCTAAAAGTTCTAACATAAAAGCAACAACCGAAGGTTGAGAAATCGTTTGATTAAAACCAATAGGTAAAGCTTCATCTATTTCAGAAAAACCCTTCAATTCAATTGGTAAAAAATCAATTCTTTTTATTTTTTCAAAAGCCTCAATAATAATAGGTGTTTTTAAAACTCCTGTCTTTACTAAAAAAGAGACAAGTTCTGACATAAAAAAATTATTTTGTTTTCTTATCTTGAGACAGACCAGGGAATAAATCTGATTTTTTAATTAAAATTTTATAAATATTTTCAATAAAATCGCCGCCGGCATAGCCTACAATAAAACCAATTGGCGGAGTAAAAGAAAATTCATTAGTAAATCCAGCTGTAGAAATTGCTCCAGCTACAGAAACACCAATAATCCCAGACAAAAAGGAAGTTAAAAAGAAATATTTAATATCAAAAGGAACATTTTTGTATGAATATTGATGCTTTATAAAACCTACTAATCCTCTCACTACTCCGCCTAAAAAACCAGCCAATAAGATTTGAAAATAATTCATAAATTTTATTTTAATGGGCTATATTTTAAAGCTAAATATAAACCACCCATTAAACAAATAATAATTACAATGATTATTTCAAGAATAAGGAGTGGTTTTTCAGGCATATTTTTTAAAAAAATGACCTTTTAAAGCAGGGGTTGAGGGAATCGAACCCCCATCAGCGGTTTTGGAGACCGCTATTTTACCATTAAACTAAACCCCTTTATTTTGGCTTAAGGTTCTATATTAAAAGTTCTTTTTATTAAAAGCAATTAAAAAATTTTTATCTTTTAGTTTCTTTATGAACAGTATGCTTTTTGCATTTTTTGCAATATTTTTTAACTTCAAGTTTTTTTCCTTGAGTTTCTAATTTTTTACTCTTTTTGGTGTAATAGTTAATACTTTTGCAATTAGTGCATTGAAGTTTAATAATTTGTTTTTTCTTTTTTGGCATAGATTTAAAATTAATTTTTAAATTTGCAAATTCTTAATTTTTAACCGCGCGAATAAACACGAATTTTTAAACTCGCGAATACTCAAGAATTTGGGCACGAATATCACGAATGTATTTCTTGACATAAAAAATATTTTTCCAAAAATTCGCTCTAAATTCGTTTTTTATTCGTTCTCCATTCGAGCGCCTTACGCTAAATTCGTTTTACATTCGTTACCACTCGTTTCATATTCGGGCGACATACGTCGTTATTATCCTGGCACCACACGTTATTCTGAGCCAAGACCGGGAATTGAACCCGGGACCTCACCCTTACCAAGGGTGTGCTCTACCGACTGAGCTATCTTGGCAATAATCTGGGTAGGGAGGGATTTGCACCCCCGAAGGCCAGTGGCCGCCAGTTTTACAGACTGGTGCGTTTGTCTGCTCCGCCACCTACCCACTTATTTAATTTTTAAAATTACAAATTTTAAATTTTTAAAAATCCGAATATTCACACACCCTTATTTTAGCAAAAAGATTTTAATTATTCAATAATTTTTTGATTTTTTTCCCGCCATTCTTGGATTTTTTTATGATCGCCAAATAGTAATAATTTTGGTACTTGCCATTTAACATTTTTTTTAATTTTCTTTAAAATCTTGCCAGGATAAAAGATTGCTGGCCTTGTAAATTGTGGAAACTCAATAAAACCATAATTTTTTGTTATTCTTTCTGATAAGAGCAAATCTGATTTTCCAACAACGCCAGGAACTAATCTTGAAATTGATTCAACTAATACAAGAGCCGGAATTTCTCCGCCCATTAAAACATAATCTCCGATCGAAATAATATCAGTGGCTAAATATTTTGCAATTCTTTCATCAATACCTTCATAACGTCCTGATATTAAGATAAGATGCTTTAATTTTGAAAATTTAAAAGCCATTTTTTGATTAAATTTTTTACCTCTTGGCGAAAAAAGAATAATTTTAGTTCCTTTATTTTTTGGCTTTAATTTCAAACCTTTTAATTCTAATTTTGTTAAATGGGCTACTGCTTTTAAAATTGGTTCAATTTTTATTACCATTCCCCTACCCCCACCAAAAGGTTTATCATCAACACTTTTTCTAATATCAGAAGAATAATTTCTTAAATTATGAATATTAACTTCAATAATTCCCTTTTCAATTGCTTTTTTTAGTAAGGTTTCATTAAAATAGCATTTTAAAATATCTGGGAAAATTGTAATAATATCAAATTTTATTTTTTTCATAAGTTCACTTTAAGCAATTTATTCCTTAGTTTTGGCAAATTAAGAGAAACTAACTTTTAATTTTTAACTAATTATAACAAAACTATTTTTTATTTGCTATACGTAACCCACCGTCGAAGTGGATTTCCCCCTACAACCACCCGCCGTTGAGGTGGAGATTCTTTTTTTTGATAAAACTAAACTAAGCAAAAGCTATTCTATTTTAATTTTAAAAATAATCAAAATCAAAAGGCAGTGGCTTTGAAAAGCCACTGCCTTAAATTATTTTTAAGTTAATTAAAGATTTAGTTCTAAATCGGATTCTTTTTTTGTTGAACCACCAACTGGTTCTTCAATCTTTAAGTTAACTCTGGCATGATTTCGCAATCCAACTATTCTCACTAAATGTCGGATTGCTTTAACAGTTGATCCTCCCTTACCAATAATTTGTCCCATATCTTTAGCATTAACTCTTAAAGATAAAAGGACACCCATTTCATCTACCTTGCGATCAATTTGGACATCTTCGGGATGATCAACTAATGATTTAATTACGTATTCTAGAAATTCTCTATCAACTTCTTTTGCCATATTTTCTTTCATTACATTTTTATTTTCGACCTTTTAATATCCCTCATAACTGAGGTGCCATTAAAACATTAGTTCTATTTTTTCTATCTTAATTTTAAAAGAATATTTAATTTTAAAAATTTTTTAAATTTTGTCAAGATGGCTGATTATCAACTTGATTTTCTGGTTTAGATTCTTTTTGGCCCTCATCTTTTTTTAACTTTATCTTAATTTTTCGTTTCTTTCCTTGCAAAATACCCTTTTCTATTAATAAATTGTAAACAGAATCAGTCGGCTGGGCACCTTTTTTTATCCAATATAAAATCCTTTCTTTTTTAACCTCGCTTATTTTCTTAATTGGATCAAAAAAGCCTAACATTTCAACATATTTTCCGCTCTTTGGCGGGTTATTTTTTTCAGTAACTATGATTCTAAAATATGGCCGATTCTTTTTAGAAAATCTTTGATATTTAATGACTAACATAAAATTAAAATTCATTATTATTTTTATCTTGCCAACCTTTTAAAATTAAAGCATTTTGAGCCGCATCTTCTTCGGCTTCTTGCTTTGAAGATCCTTTGCCTGTAGCTATTAATTGATCATTTAAATAAACTCCAACTAAAAATTTTTTATCATGGTCTGGTCCGTATTCTTGGAGTAATTTATATATTGGCGTTATTTTTAAAAATTCTTGTGATTTCTCCTGCAATTTTGTTTTAAAATCTTTATAAAAATCTTCGGAAATCTCTTGTGGCAATTGAGAAAGGATAAATCTTTTAACGAATTGATGAGCTTTTTTTATACCTTGATCTAAATAAATTGCGCCAATTAATGATTCGACTGTATTAGCTAAAATATACTGTTTTCCTTTTCCTTGGTTTTTTTCTTCACCCTTGCTAAGCAAAAGATAATTTTGAAAATCTAATTCTTGGGCTATTTTTGCCAAATTTTTCGCATTCACCAAACCAGCTCTGATTAAAGTTAATTTTCCTTCGGGATAATTGTATTTTTTAAAAAGTTCTTCGGTTACTATTAACTCCAAAACTGCATCGCCTAAAAACTCAAGCCTTTCATTGTTTTCCAAACCACAATTTGGATTTTCATTTAAATATGAACGATGACAAAATGCCTGTTTCAAAATATTTTTATCATTAAAGGAAAAACCTAATTTTTTTTCGAGTTCAGAAAAATTATTTTTCATTAGTTTCATCGTTTTGATTTAATTCATGTTCTGATAATTCTTTATAAACTGTCCCCAAAACACCATTGACGAATTTCCCAGAAGTTTCGCTACCAAAATTTTTTGCTAATTCAATTGCCTCGTCAATGGCTACTTTAGGAGGCACTTCTTCTTTGTTGGAATACAATAATTCGTAAAGTCCAAGCCTTAAGACATTTCTGTCAATTAAACTTAACTGATTAATCGGTCTTTCCGGAGCGGTAACTTCGATAATTTTATCTAATTTTTCTAAAGTGTTTTTGACTCCAAAAACTAATTTTTTTACAAAACCTTTTTCATCAAAGTCACCAGCTAACATTTCGATATTTCTTTCAACTATTTCTTCTAAATCTGGTTTTTTATCAAAAAAATCCCACTCATATAATGTTTGAAGAGCAATTGATCTTGCTAAATGTCTTGAAGCCATATTTAAAGTTTCTTTTTTGACAATTCTTCAATTGTTAAAGGTTTTTCTTTTTCAGATTTTTCTTTTTCTTTCATTTCTTTTTCTTTTTGCTTTCTTTGTTTTTTATCAAGCTTTTCTAAAACATTAATTACCTCTCTACCCTTGTAATAGCCACAGTTTGGACAAACCGTATGAGGCAACATTGCTTGACCACATTTCGGGCATTCCACTAAATTTGGACTATCTAAAAATATATGCATTCTCCTTTTATTTCTTCTTGATTTTGTATGTCTTTGCTTTGGAACGGCCATAAAATTAAATTAAATGTTGTTATTTAATATAACAAAAATCATAAAAAAATTCAATACAACTTTTATATATTGCGAATTCACACGAATTTTTGGTATCGAGAATACTCACAATTTGGGTACGAATATCACGAATTTATTTTACTCGTTATAGAGGCGATTTTCCTTTACACTCGAAGCGACCCACCGTAAAGGCAAGGCTGTTGCTTACCCAGGGTAAGCAACATACGCTCGATATTTTGCAAAAAATCGAAAAATATTTTATAATTATTTAGGCTCTTTAAAATTTTAATAGAAAGGAGGCGTTGATATGAAGATAGTAAGAATTTTTTTATACGGATTTCTATTGATAGTTCCATTACTGATTATTTTTTGGTTATTCCAGATAATTTTGAATGGATTTGATATTTATTCAGCAAAAGTTATCTTAATAATAGGAACAAACAAAGAAAATCTTTTTATAAAAATGATTATAGTATTCACAACAATATTTATAGCAGGGATTGTTTCAAAATATATTTCAGGGGCGGTCAGTAAAAAATTTAGAAACTATTTAGAAAAAAAATTAGGGAATATCCAAGGAAAAATTGTAGCAATAGAACCAACAAGAGAAGGATTCTATGAATTAGGAATTGTAACAAAGGAACTTAATTCAAACTATGTAGTAGTTTTCGTACCAACATTTCCTAGTGTGTTTACAGGGTCAGTAAGGATAACAACAAAAGACAAAATAAAATTTATAGATATAACGCAACAAGATTTAATAAATTTCGTAATAACAGCCGGAGTTATCATCCCTCAAAATTTGTCCCAAAAATTGGATGAAAGTGGCGACAAGTAAAGTCGCCACTTTTTTATAAAAGCTTTCCCAACAAACCAAAAGAGTCAGCTTTGATAATTTTTACATTTACAATTTTTCCTTGTAAATTTTCATTGCTTTTAAATTTTAGGCTTTTAAAATGTCTTGTTTTCCCATAACACCAAAAAAAGTTATTTTCTTTTTTTACTTCCTCTACTAAAACTTCTACCTTTTTATTCAAAAATCTTTTGTTTCTTTCTTTAGCAATTTTGTTTAATAAATCTTGTAAAATTTTATATCTCCTTTCTTTTTCTTGAGATAAAACGTCATCTTTGAATTTACTAGCTATTGTTCCTGGCCTTTGAGAATATTTAGCAATATAAGCCATATCGAACTTAATTTTTTTGAACAATTTTACTGTATTTTGAAATTGTTTTTCACTTTCACCTGGAAACCCAACAATAATATCAGTTGATAAACTTGGATCTTTTTCTATACCTTTGCGGTATTTTTTAAAATAAAATCTAATTTTTTGAACTAATTTTTCATAATCTTTAGCTTTATAATGACGGTTCATTCTTCTTAAAATTTCATCATCGCCAGATTGTAAAGGCAAATTTAAATAAGGGGTAATCTTTTGAGATTTGGCAATCTTCTTAATAAGTTTTTCAGAAAAATTTTCTGGATGGGGAGAGGTAAATCTTATCCAAAAATCTCCTTTAATATCATTAATTATTGCCAATAATGTAGCAAAATCTATCACTTTATTTTTTATTATTTTCTTAAATTTATCAGGTATTTTATTTCCTTTAATTTTAAAATTGTAATCATTAACATTTTGACCTAAAAGCCAAATTTCTTTAAAACCTAAATTAACTAACTTTTCAGCTTCTTTAACAATTTTCCGCCAATCTCTTAAAATAAGTTTACCTCGAGTGTATGGTACAGCACAATAAGTGCAAAAATTATTGCAACCAAAAGAAATTGGTATTAGAGCAGAAAAATTATTGCTGTATTCTGGCTCAATTTCTAAATATTTGCAATCTTTAATATCTTTTTCTTGCCAAAAATATCTTCTTTTCTCTTTAATAAATTCTTGCCAATTTTTTAGACTATTAATGCTAAAAATAAAATCTACATTTTTATCTTTTAAAAAGTTTTCTCTATCTTTCTTTAAAATACAACCTGTAAGAATAATTTTTGCCTTTTTATTTTTATTTTTTAAATCTTTAATCTTAGAATAAACTCTATCTATTGCTGATTGTCTCACAGAACAGGCATTAATAATAAAAAAATCTGCCTCTTTTTCATCTGAGGTTTTTTGATAGCCAAAAACTTGCATTATTCTCTCTATTCTTTCTGAATCGGCTTTATTCATTTGACAGCCAAAGGTTATAATGAGATATTTTTTCTTTGCCATTTTAGCTTATTTCAATTATTTCTTCGATAGTATCTGCAATGATTGTTGGTGGATTTTTCCAATTTTCAACCTTGCCGACAACAAAAACTATTTTATTTTCTTCAAGTAAAGTTAAATGTTTTTCTAAAACAGAGGGGAAAACAATAACTTCAGCTTTATCTGTTAAATCTTCAATTTTTAAAAAAACCATTGGTTTGCCATTTTTGGTAAAAATTTTTTTAATCGAATAAATAATTCCAGCTATTCTTATTTTTTCTGGAAAGAAATTATTTTTTAATTGATTTAAAGGCAGGGCTTTTTTTGATAAAATTTTTTGATAGTTTTCTAAAGGATGAGCAGAAATATATAAACCTAAAAGCTCTTTTTCCCAAACTAATTTTTGATATTGACTAGCAGGTTGAGTATCTTTTAGTTTTAAAGAAGAATTAAAATTAGCAAAAACTGAGTTATTAGTATCAAATAAACTTTTTTGCCCATTGCTTTTAATATTCTTTTTATCTCTAGCATATTTTAAAATTTCTTCTAAATTTTCTAAAAGTTTATTTCTTTCTTCAAATTTATCAAAAACACCGGCTTTAATTAAACTTTCTAAAGACTTTTTGTTCAACTTTTTGGGATCAATTCGAGATATAAAGTCTTCAAAAGATTTAAATGGTCCATTACCTTTCCTTTCTGCTAAAATAACTTCAACAATATGTTCGCCTACATTTTTAATTGCTGTTAAACCAAATCTAATTTTATTTTCTCCTGGGATAACTGAAAAATTTCGATAACTTTCATTAATATCTGGAGGTAAAACTTGAATTCCCATATCTTTACATTCTTCAATTAAAACAGCAATTCTTTCAACTTCATTTTTTTCTGAAGTTAATAAAGCTGCCATAAATTCAACTGGATAATGAGCTTTTAAATAGGCGGTTTGATAAGAAATTAAAGCATATGCAACTGAATGGCTTTTATTAAACCCATATTGAGCAAATGGCAAAATCCATTCCCAAATTTTTTCGGCAATTTCTTTTTTACTACCATTATTAATTGCTCCTTGAATAAATTTTTCTTTTTGATTGGCTAATAATTCTGGTATTTTTTTACCAACTGCCTTTCTTAAAATATCAGCTTCGTTTAGGGTAAAACCTGCAATTGTCCTTGCTATTTCCATTAATTGCTCTTGATAAATACAAATCCCATAAGTTTTTTCTAAAATTGGTTTTAATCTTTCGTCTAAATAAGTAATTTTTTCTTTTCCATTTTTTCTATTAATGTATTGCTGAACAAACTGCATTGGTCCTGGACGATAAAGAGCTAAAACAGCAGAAATATCTTCAATATTGGTAGGCTTTAATTCCCTTAATATTCTTTTCATCCCTTCTGATTCTAACTGAAAAACACCAGTTGTTTTTCCTTCTTGCAAAAGTTTATAAGTTAATTTGTCGCCATCTGGTAAATTTTGAACATTAACACTTTCTTTTCTTACCTCATAAATTCTTGATAAGGTATCTTCGATAATTGTTAAATTTTTAAGACCAAGAAAATCCATTTTAAGCAACCCAAGATCTTCAATTGAATGCATTTCATATTGAGTAATAATACTCTGATCTTTTTGACTTGGATGTTGCAAAGGAACAACATCTTCTAAAGGAAAGGGGGAAATTACTACTCCGCAAGCATGAGTTGAAATATGTCTTGCGCAGCCTTCTAATTTTCTTGAAATATCAATTAAATTTCTTGCTTTTTCATCATTTTCATATAAATCTCTTAATTCAGAAATTTTTGAAATAGCTTCATCTAATTTAAAACCAAAAGGAATTAATTTAGCAATTCTATCACAATAGCTATAAGCATAACCTAAAGCCCGGCCAACATCTCTAACTACGGCTCTGGCTGCCATTCTTCCAAAAGTAGCGATTTGGGCTACATGATTTCTACCATATTTTTGAGCAACATAATTTATAACTTCATCTCTCCTCCTATCAGTAAAATCTAAATCAATATCTGGCATTGAAATTCTTTGTTCATTTAGAAATCTTTCAAAAAGAAGATTATATTTAATCGGGTCAACCTCAGTAATATTAGTTAAATAAGCAACAATTGAACCACCAGCCGATCCTCTACCAGGCCCAACTATAATTCGATTTTCTTTTGCCCAATTAACAAAGTCTTGGACAATTAAAAAATAAGTAGCAAAACCAGTTCTTTCAATAACACCAAGTTCTTTTTCTAATCTTTCTAAAACTATTGAAGGTGGGTTTTTACCGTATTTTTTTTCTAAATTAGCTTCACAAATTTCTCTTAAATATTCAATAGGTGTTTTATTTCCCGGAACCTCATAAGATGGCATAATAGTTTTCCCTAATTTAAACTCGAAATTACAGAGTTCGGTTACTTTTTGAGTATTTTCAATAGCTTCTGGATATTCTTTAAAATGTTCTACCATTTCTTCTGTACTTTTCATTGAAAAATCATCACCTAACATTGTTAGTCTTTCTGGATCATCTGGTCTGGCGTCAGTATTAATTAGCATCAAGATATCTTGAATTTTAGCATCTTCTTTATTTAAATAGTGAGCATCATTGGTAGCAATTAAAGGAATTTTTAACTCTTTTGAAAATTCGACTAAAACTTTATTAACTTTTTCTTGATCTTTGATATTTGGGTGATATTGTAATTCTAAATAAAAGTTATCTTTACCAAAAAGTGATTGATATTTTAGAGCAGTTTTTTTTGCTTCTTCTATTTTATTAGCTAAAACTAATTGAGGAATTTTTCCCTGCAAACAAGCTGAAAGCCCAATTAAACCTTGGCTATATTGTTCTAATAAATCTTCATCAATTCTCGGTTTATAATAAAAGCCTTCAAGATGGGCTTTAGTAACTAATTTAACTAAATTTTTATAACCTTGTTCATCTTTTACTAAAAGAACGAGATGATACTTTTTATCATCAATATTTGGCCTTCTCTGATCAATTTTTTCATAAGCTAAATAAACTTCGCAACCGATAATTGGTTTTATTCCTTTTTCTTTTGCTTTTTTATAAAATTCAACCGCTCCATATAAAACACCATGATCAGTTAAAGCAACTGCCTCTTGATTGAGTTCTTTTGCTTTATCTAAAATTGCTTCTATTTTGGGCAACCCATCTAATAAAGAATATTCACTGTGCAAATGCAAATGAGTAAATTTTGCCATAATTTTGGGCTTTTTAATATTTAATTATTTCTTTATATTTTGTATTTTCTAAAATTAGGTTTCCCTTAATTAGAGAGTTTTTTAACATTAAATATTCTTTAATTTCTGCCTTACTAAGATCAACGTTCTTTTCACAAGTAGCTTCCATTAAATCAAAAGAGCCCTCAAAAACAGAATTTTTAGCTTGAATATTACCATAGAAATTTCCTTTCCAAAAATAAATGTCACCTTTAATTACCAAACCAGACTGAAAAGAATCTTTAATATAAGAGTTATCCAATATGACATCATTCCCAACCCTGGCTTTGGTTAGGCTTAAAAAACCTTCGCTAGCTAAATGATCGGCTATAATTGACTTTTTAATTGAGGAATTAACTAAGTTAACTACTCCTTTAACTTTAGTATTTTTTAAAATAAGATTGCCCTCAACAATATTGCTAGCAAAAAGTAATGATCCTTTTATGATAGCATTCGAAAAATCAATATCGCCATTAATTTTAACTTCTTCTAATGAAACTGAACCTAAAATAATTGAATTTTTAAAACTGATTGGACCTTGAATAGTAAGGTTATTTAAGAATACGCCTTCAATAATTTGACTATTAAAAAGAATTTCTCCTTCTTCAATAAAAGATTTACTTTTAATTTTCTCTTCAACTTCTTTAATTTTTAATATATTTTCATTTGGCATAATAATTTCTTTGCTTGTAAAATTATAAAATAATTTTTAAAATGAAACAAGGTTATAAATTATACTCTATTTTAATAAAAATTAAAAATAAATGAAGAAGGCAAAGAATCCAAATTTTAACGAAGAAATTAAATTATTTAAAAAAGGCTTTAAAGCAATAGCTGGTCTTGATGAAGCCGGCAGAGGTTCTTTGTGTGGACCAGTAGTGGCTGGGGCAGTTTTTTTAGATTATAAATTTTTATTTCAAAATAACAACCAAAAAATTAAAAGTGAATTTGATAAGATAAGAGATTCTAAAAAGCTTTCTCCTAAAAAAAGAGAGTATTATTATCGCTTAATAAAAAAATCTAAATTTATTTTTTGGGCAGTTGGTATAGTTTCAGAAAAAGTTATTGATAAAATTAATATTTCGAAAGCAACAAAATTAGCAATGAAAAAGGCAGTTAATAATTTAAACTCTAAATTAAGAAAAAAATCTTTAAGAGAAATAGATTGCTTAATTTTAGATGGAAATATTAAAATCGATTTACCAATTTTTCAAAAATCAATTATTAAAGCTGATGAAAAAGTTATTTCTTGTGCTATTGCTTCAATTGTTGCTAAAATAACTAGAGATAAAATAATGGAAAGATACGACAAAGTTTTTCCAAATTATTCTTTTAAAAAAAATAAAGGTTATGGGGCAAAAGAGCATTATTTAGCAATTAAAAAATATGGATTATCGCCAATTCATCGTCTTAGCTTTAATTTACATCAAAAATAAAAAGGGCCCGGAGATATTTATTGTCTTCTCCGGGCAACATCTCCTTTTTTTGAAAGGAGCTTTTTACTACTTTTAAGATAATATATTAAATATGGCTTGTCAAGAGGATAATAAAAAAATTATCGTCATTTTAGGGCCAACTGCTTCTGGAAAATCAGAATTAGCAGTCAAAATTGCTAAATATATCTCTAAAAATTGGTCTCGAATATTCAATAAAAATTCGAGTTCAGGCGAAAATAATTATAAAGGTATATTAGCCGAAATTATTTCAGCTGATTCTCGACAAGTTTATAAAGGAATGGATTTAGGCACAGGTAAGGTTCCAAGGGATAAAAAAAACAAAACAAAAAAGAATCCTAACGTTTATTTTTATCGTGGTGTCCCCCATCATCTTATTGATATTGTGAGCCCGAAGCAGCAATTTAATGTTGCAAATTATGTAAAAAGAGCTCAAAAAGTAATTAAAAAATTATTTAAAGAAAACAAAATTCCAATTATTTGCGGAGGAAGTGCTTTTTATATCAAAGCTTTAGTTGATGGTTTAAATATTCCCAATGTTAAACCAGATTATAAACTAAGAAAAGAATTAGAGAAAAGATCAACAGAAGAATTATTTAAAATGCTTAAAAAACTCGACCCTCAAAGGGCAAAAACTATTGATAAAAATAATAAAAGAAGACTAATTAGAGCGATAGAAATTGTTACCAAAACTAAAGAAAAAGTTCCAGAATTAAAATTTTCACCACTCCCCCATCCTGTTTTATTTTTGGGTATTAAAATCGATAAAAATACTTTAAAAGAAAGAATACGAAAAAGGCTTTTAAAAAGATTAAAAGCTGGCATGGTAAAAGAAGTTGAAAACTTAAAAAAAAGCGGTTTGTCTTGGAAAAAAATTGAAAGCTTTGGTTTAGAATATAAATGGATTGCCTATTATTTGCAAGGAAAAATCAATTATCAAGAAATGATAGAAAAACTTCAAAAAGATATCGAGCATTTTGCAAAAAAACAAATGACCTGGTGGAAAAAAGACAAAAGAATTCACTGGATTCAAAATTTCAAAGAAGCTCAAAAACTAATAGAAGATTTTTTAAAAAATTAAATAGTATTTGAAACTTTTAAAACTCTAAATAAAGAAATAAATTTTTCTTCTAATTCTTCGCAAATTTTATTTATGTTGCTTTTAGGCATATTGGAAATTTCTTTTTTAAATTTTCCTAAAGCATATTTTCTAACTCTATAATAAAATTGCATTTCTGATTCTCCCTCTTTTTTTTGAAAATTTTCTTTTAACCATTGGTACATTTTTTCTTTTAAAGTGCTGGGGAAATATTTGCTATCTAAAATAATATTTTGAAATTGAGTTGCTAAATGAACTTCTAAAACATTGTATTCTGGTAGTTTTTGAAGAATTTTCTCAGAAAGAGTGGATGCCCCATGAAATGAAAGGCCAGCTAAATTATTTTCTTTTATAATTTTAGATAGAGAATTTAATAATTTAAAATCAATTTTAGGATTATATAAATTACCAAATTTATCTACAAAACCGCCATGTTTTGTGCCAATTTGAACTGCTAATTTAATAATTCCATCTTCTGGCAGTATTTTCTTTTCAAAAAGAAACTTTTGATAGTAATTTAGAAAATTTTTTAATTGTTCTTTAGTTGTATTTTTATCACCTATTTCCCCTACTTCAGCCCCGAGAGCAATTTTGATGTTTTTGGGTTGTTTTTTTTTAATAAAATTTAAAAACTCGCAAGTTAAAAAGGCATTCTCTTTTTCATCTTTTAATGGTGAAAAGTCTAAATCAATTTGATAAAATTTATTTTTGATAGCATCTAAAATTAAATTTTTTAGAAAAGTTATCTCTTTTTTATTTTTTTTATCATTAAAATAGTCTTCTTTATTTATTTGAAAATGATCTCCTTGCAAAAAAATTTCTCCTCGAAAATTTTCTTCTTTGGCTGCTTTTTTAATATTTAAAAAATATTCTCTTGGTGTTTGTTTTGTATAATTTATTTCTGATCTAGCTATTTCTATAATAAAAAATTTTACTCTCTCTTTTTTAGCTGCTCTAAATAAGGTTTTAGCAACATCTTTTGTTAAAGTTCTAATATTAATTGCAGGAACAGTAAAATCTATCTTTTCTTTTTTAAAAGTCTCATAATATTTTTGAATAGATGAAAAAGAAAAATTTTCTTTCATTGAAGTAGTTTTTTTAAAACTTCTCTAGCAACCTCTGGATTTGCCTTTCCTTTTGTTTTTTCCATTATTTTTCCAATTAAAAATTGAAAAGCATTTTCTTTGCCAGATTTATAATCTAAAACTGCTTTTTCATTTTCTAAAATTACATTTTTAATTATTTCTTCTAAAGCATTACTCTCACTTATTTGATTTAAACCTTTTTCAATCAAAATTTCTTTCGGATCTTTACCGGTTTTTGTCATTTCTTCTAAAAGAATTTTAGCAATTTTACTTGAAATTTCTTTTTTAAATAAAAGTTCAATTAAATTATAAAAATGATCTGGTAAAACAATATTTTTATCTAAAATATTTTGGTCTTCTTCTAAAAACTTTTGAAACTCATTAATGATATAGTTTGAAGCTAAATGAATAAAATTTTTGTCTTCTTTTTTATTTGAAATTACTTTTTCAAAAAAATTTGCTAATTTTTGATTCTTAATATAAATTTCTATTTCTTCATTTGAAAGAGAATAATCATTTTTATATCTCTCTCTTTTTTGAGACGGCAATTCTGGAATTTCTTTTTTAATTTCTTCTAAAAAATTATCATCTAAAATAAATGGTAATAAATCTGGTTCTGGAAAATAACGATAGTCATGAGCATACTCTTTTTCTCTTTGAGAAAAAGTAATTCCTTTTTGAGCATCCCAACCTCGAGTTTCTTGAATTACTTTCTCTCCCCTCTCTAAAATTTCTGTCTGTCTTTCAATTTCATATTCAATTGCTCCTTCTACTGCCTGAAATGAATTTAAATTTTTAATCTCTACTTTAGTACCCAATTTTTTTAAATTTCCACTAATTTTACTATCAATATCATTATTTTTTTTATCATCAATTCGCATTAGCGATATATTAACTTCAACCCGCATTTGGCCTTTTTCCATATCAGCATCAGAAACATCTAAATATCTTAAAATTAACTGTAACTCTTTAGCAAAAGTACTTGCTTCTCTTGCGCTATGAATATCTGGCTCGGTTACTAATTCCATTAAGGGCACCCCAGCTCTATTTAAATCTACTAAAGTATAACCTTGAGGGCTATGAATTAATTTTCCTGTATCTTCTTCTAAATGAATTCTATTAATCCTGATTCTTTTAAACTCGGTTTTTTTTGTTTCAAGATTATAAATTGGAATATCTAAATAGCCATTCTCGCAAAGAGGTTTTTTGTATTGAGAAATTTGATAACCTTTTGGTAAATCTGGATAAAAATAATTTTTTCTTTCAAAATAAGATCTTTGATTAATTTTGCAATTTAAAGATATTCCTGTTTTAACAACTTTTTTAATTGCTTCTTTATTAATTACTGGCAAACTACCCGGTTGACCAGTACAAACAGGACAAATATTAACATTTGGTTCTGTTTGAAAAGGGTCATTTTTGCAAGAACAAAACATCTTGCTTTTAGTTTTAAGTTCAATATGAATTTCTAAACCTATTGTTGGAAAATACATAGTTATTTATTTTTAGTTAATTTTTCGATTTCTTTCATAATTTGCAAGCTACTTGAAGTGCCAATAATGTCAGCCCCATGTTTAAGCATCAATTTAACATCATTTAGGGTCCTAATTTTTCCTGAAGCTTTAATTAGTAAGCCTGGGGCTCCTTGACGCATTAGTTCTAAATGTCTAGCTTTTTCTGGAAGTTCAATATGATCTAAAGGATCTTTTTCAGTTGCCGTTTTCACACAAATTGCTCCAGCTGCTTTAGCTAATTGTGAGGCTTTAATAATTTCTTCATCCGTCAAATAGCCAGAACCAATAATAACTTTTGTTGGTAAAATGTGACAAATTTCTCTTAAATCATTTAAAACATCATCATATCTTTCATATTTTAAATCAATAATGTTCATTACTACATCAATTTCATCAGCTCCGTCTTCTTTTGCCTTTTTGGCCATTTTTACTCTTTCTTCATGCGGACTTTGGCCCATTGGTGGATCAATTAAAACAACGGTTTTGATTTTTGTTCCTTTTAATTGCTGATGAACTAATTTTGCATATTTTGGGTTCACATCAACCCCTCGAAAACCATATTTTTTTGCTTCCTGGCAAGTTTTAATAATATCTTTTGGGGTTGCCTTAGGATCAATATTTGTATGATCAATTATGCTAGCAATTTTTTTTAAAAGCTCTTTATCTTCTTTTCTTTCAATTTTTATCTCTGGCAATGTCTTTGTTAAATAAGACAAAATTTCATCTGTAACTTCTTCAATACTTTTTTCGCCATTAATTTTAACCCATTTTGAAAAAACATTACTTTTAATTAATTTTTGATATTCTTTTGAAACCAAAGATAAAAATTTTTTATTGGCTTCATTTTTATCTAAAACTTTTTTCTCTTTTAATTTTCTTTCAACTGAAATTTCTGGTGAAATTTCTAAATAAAAAATTAAATCTGGTTTCGCTAATTTAAAAATTTTAGCAACCCCCATTGCATCTCTTAAATTAAAACCTTTTGCTCCTTGATAAGCTAATGTTGAAGAAAAATATCTATTTAGTAATAAAATACCTCCTTTTTGAACAAAATTATTGATTTTTTCAATATCTTTTACGAAATCAGCAAAATATAATAAAAATTCAACTCCTAAAGGAAAATCAATTTTTTTGTGCAAAAACTGATGAATTAATTCCCCAATTGGTTGAGAATAATCAGGATAAGAAAGTTTCATTACTGGTATTTTGTTTTTCTTTAATATTTCGTAAATTCGAACAGTTTGAGTTTCGCAACCAGCGCCATCAATACCTTCAAAAACAATTATCTTACCTTTTTTAAGTTTTTTAGCCATATTTAATATTTTAAATATTTATTATTTTAACCTTTTTTTAGCACCAAAAAAATTAAAGAAAAAACAAGATGAACGTCTATCGCCCGAATGAAGAACGAATGAAAACGACGAAAATCGCCCGAATGTAAACCGAATAAAATCGAATGTAAAATGAATAATTTTGTGTTGTTTATCTAAAAGAGACAAATTTTACATTTTTAATTTATGTTTTTGGTTTTTGGTTTTTGGTCTTTGGTCTTTAATTTTAATATATCACTTTTTTTAAATATTTGCCAGTATATGATTTTTTATTTCTTACAATTTTTAAGGGAGGTCCTTGGGCAACAACATAACCTCCTTTTTCACCACCTTCGGGACCTAAATCTATAATCCAGTCTGCATTTTGAATTAAATCTAAATTGTGTTCAATAACTAAAACTGTATTTCCTTTTTCAACTAATTTTTTCAAGATTAAAACTAGTTTTTTAATATCATCTGGGTGTAAACCGGTTGTGGGTTCATCTAAAATATATAAAGTTCTCCCCGTCTCTTTTTTAGATAATTCAGCAGCCAATTTTACTCTTTGGGCTTCACCCCCTGACAATGATGTGGCTGGCTGGCCTAATTGAATATAACCTAAACCAACTTCTGCTAATACTTCAAGCTTTTCTTTTAAAACTGGAATATTTTTAAAAAATTCTAAGGCTTCTTTAACAGTCATTTCTAAAACTTGAGCAATATTTTTGCCGCGATATTCAATTTCTAAAGTTTCTTTATTATATCTTTTGCCTTGACAAACAGGACAAGTAATATAAACATCTGGCAGAAAATACATTTCAATTTTTTTGAAACCCTGGCCCTGACATTCTTCGCATCTTCCACCTTTAACATTAAAAGAAAAGCGTCCTGGCGAATATCCACGAACTCTAGCTTCTTGGGTCTTAGCGAAAAGATCTCTAATAATTGAAAAAACCCCAGTATAAGTTGCCGGATTTGATCTTGGCGTTCTGCCAATTGGTGATTGATCTACTAAAATAACTTTATCTAAATATTCCAAACCTTCTATTTTTTGATGGGCTCCGGGCTCTTCTTTTGAATTATAAAATTTTTTGTATAAAGCCTTAGACAAAATATCAACAACTAAAGTTGATTTACCAGAACCAGAAACACCAGTTACACAAACAAATTTTCCTAAAGGAATTTTTACATCAATATTTTTTAAATTGTGTTCTTTAGCCTTTCTAATAATTAAATATTTTTGGTCTTTTTCTTCTAAATTTTTATTATCAAAGTTATTTTCAACTTTAACTTTTTTCCTTCCAGACAAATATTCGCCAGTAAGAGTATTGCTTTTTAAAAGTTTTTGGGGAGTGCCAGAAAAAACAATTTCACCTCCTTCTTTACCAGCTCCTGGGCCAATATCAATTACCCAATCAGCTTCATGAATAGTTTGGGGGTCGTGTTCAACAACAATAACTGTGTTTTTTAAATCTCTTAACCTTTTTAAAGTTTTAATCAATTTTCCTTGATCTCTTGGATGTAATCCAATGGAAGGTTCATCTAAAATATATAATACCCCAGTTAATTGAGAACCAATTTGAGTAGCCAATCTCGTTCTTTGTTCTTCGCCGCCAGAAAGACTATCACTTTCTCTGTTTAAAGTTAGATAATCTAAGCCAACCTCAATTAAAAAGCTTAATCTATTAATAATTTCTTTTATCAATAAAGAAGCAATTTTTATTTGATTTTCGTCCAATTTTTTTAATAATTTTTCAAAAAATTCTTTGGCTTTATAAATTTCTAATTCACCAATTTCATAAATTGATTTACCTTCAATAGTAACTGCTAAAGCTTCTGGTTTTAATCTTTTACCCAAACAAGTTTGGCATTGAACTTCTTTCATATATTTTCTAATTTCTTCTCTAGCATAGTCTGAATCTGTTTCCCAATATTTTTTTTCTAACCAAGGGATAACTCCTTCAAATTCTTCGCCATCTCCATATAAAATTAAATTAATTGCCTCTTGAGACAACTTTTCGACTGGCTCTCTTAAAGAAAAGTGATATTTTTCTGATAAATTTTCTAATTGCCACCAAAAATAACCTTGTCTGCCAATTTTGTGAGAAGCATGAGCCCAAAGAAAAATTGCTCCTTCTGAAATTGAAAGTTTCTTATTAGGAATTACCAATTCTGGGTCAACAACTAATTTTTTACCCAAACCCTGGCAATCGGGACAGGCTCCATAAGGAGAATTAAAAGAGAATAATCTTGGTTCAATTTCTGGCAAAGAAATTCCGCAATATTCACAGGCAAAGCGTTCGCTAAAAATAAGTTCATTTTCGTCTTTTTTTTCTTTTTTTTGTTTCGATTCTTTATTAAAATTAACAATAACAACACCCTTTCCTAATTTTAACGCCATTTCAACTGATTCAACTAATCTTTGTTTATCAATCTCTTCTTCAATTAAAAGACGGTCAAGTAAAACTTCAATATTATGAATTTTGTATCTATCTAAATTTAATTCCAAAGCTTCTTGAATGGGATAAATTTTTTTATCTATCCTAACTCTTGAAAAGCCGAGTTGGTCAATTTCTTCAATAACGGCTTTGTGCTCACCTTTCTTTCCTCTAATTACTGGCCCTAAAATTGTAATTTCGGTACCTTGAGGCAGCTGAAGAATTTGATCAATAATTTGATCGATAGTTTGTCTTTTAACTTCTCTTTTACATTTTGGACAATGGGGAATACCAATTCGAGCAAATAAAACTCTTAAATAATCATAAATTTCGGTCATTGTGCCAACAGTTGATCTTGGATTAGCGCCAGCTTTTCTTTGATCAATTGAAATGGCTGGTGAAATTCCTTCTATTTTATCAACATCTGGTTTTTGCATTACTCCTAAGAATTGTCTGGCATAAGCTGACAAGCTTTCAACATATCTTCTCTGGCCTTCAGCATAAAGAGTATCAAAAGCTAAAGAACTTTTTCCCGATCCTGAAACACCAGTAATAACTACCAATTTATTTTTGGGAATATCAACATTAATGTTTTTTAAATTGTGAACTCGAGCGCCACGAATTTTAATAAAATCTTTTTCTGACATAGATTTCAGCAGATAAAATTTTAGCAAAAATTAGCCAAAAAGACAACGAAAGCAATAGTGATCAAATTAATTAAAATTGATAATTTCCTAGACTAAAAAAGCGTGGGCTAAGGCCCACGCGGTGTTATCAAAAACGAAACAAGCGATCTGCGCATACCTTACAGTAGCTCTTGCCGCATTGCGTTACTCGTTCTCGGGGCCTGATTTCGGCCCCGCAGAATATACAATGAATTCCATCAAAATCTCTCTCTCTTTCTTTGATCATTTCATTTATGTTCTTCATTCTTCTAACAAAATTTTTTATAGCGACATCAACCGCATCGTATGCCGCCTCTTCTCCCATCTCCTTCACCTCCTTTCTTTATAAATCTTAAAGTGCAAAAAAAAGAGCAACCAAAAAAATGAGAACAAAAACTTACTCAATTTTTATTCCCATATTTTTGGCTGTTCCCTCTAAAATTTTCATTGCTTTTTCAACATCTTTTGTGTTTAAATCTGGCATTTTCTTTAAAGCAATTTCTCTTAATTGATCACGAGTAATTTTGCCAACGATTTTTTTCTTAGGATCACCTGAGCCTTTTTCAATTCCAGCTGCTTTTTTTAATAATTCAGAAGCCAAAGGTGCTTTCACTTTAAAAGTATAAGTTCTGTCTTCATAAACTGTAATCTCAACTGGTAATACCCAACCAGCTTGATTTTTTGTGGCTTCATTAAATTTTTGACAAAATTCACCAATATTAATTCCTTGCTGAGCTAAAACAGGGCCAACAGGTGGGGCGGGGTTAGCTTTTCCAGCTTCAATTTGAAGTTTTACAATGGCTTTTACTTTTTTCATAATCTTAATTTGGAAATACCATTATAACTTTTTTATCTGTAAGCTGTCAAGTTCAATTGGTGTTTCTCGACCAAAAAGGTTAACTAAAACTTTAATCTTCCCTCGTTCTTGGTCAACTTCGCTCACTTTGCCTTCAAAATCTTTAAAAGGTCCATCGATAATTTTCACTAAACTTCCAACTTCAACTTCAACTTTATATTGAGGTTCTTCACCTTTAATTCTTTTTAACAATTTTTCCATTTCTTCTTTAGCCACAGGAATTGGTGTGATTCCAGAACCAATAAAACCGGTGACTCTTGGGGTATTTCGAGCCACATACCAAGAATCATCTGTGACAATCATTTCTACAAAAACATAACCAGGATAAATTTTTTCTTCTACTATTTTTTTCTTCCCATTTTTAATCTGAATCTTCTTTTCTTTTGGAACTAAAATATTAAAAATTTTATCTTCCATGCCTAAGCTTTCCACTCTTTGCTTTAAATTTCTAGCAACCGCCTCTTCTTCACCTGGAAATGTATGCAAAACGTACCAATTTCTACCTTGTTGAATGATTTGCTTTGGCATAGTTTAAATAACTAATTTACTAATAATTTTAATATAGATAAAATCTAAAAAACCTAAAACAACCGAAAAAATAATTGAAATTACAATTACAATTAAAGTAAATTTAATTGTCTCATTTTTAGTTGGCCAAGTAATTTTTTTTCCTTCTAAAATAATTTCTTGGATTTTATTTTTGATTTTATCAATAATTTTCATAAATTGAATTTTTATAATAAAAAAATTTTAAAAAAATGTCAATAATTAAATATCTAAATTCTTTACCTTTTTAGCGTAAGATTGAATAAATTTCTTCCTTGGCAAAACATCTTTTCCCATCAGGACATCGAAAGTATGGTCGGCTTTTTGAGCATCGGCGATCGTTACTTTTAACAAAACTCTCTTTTGGGGATTCATTGTTGTTTCCCAAAGTTGTTCTGGATTCATTTCTCCTAAACCTTTATATCTCTGAACATCAATATTTTTCACGTTGTTTTTGTGAAGTTTTTCAATAATTTCGTCTCTTTGACTATCAGACCAAGCATAATAAATTTCTCTGTTAGCTTCAATTCGATAAAGTGGTGGTTGGGCAATATACAAATAACCTTCTTCAATAATTGGTCTAAAATAGCGATAAAATAAAGTTAATAATAAGGTTTTAATATGATTTCCATCTGAATCAGCATCTGCCATTAAAATAATTTTTTTGTATCTTAATTTATTTAAATCAAAATCGTCAGCAATGGAGGTACCCAAAGCAATAATTAAAGATTTAATTTCGTCAGAAGATAACATTTTGTCTAACCTGGCTCTTTCGACATTTAAAATCTTACCTTTGAGTGGTAAAATTGCCTGATAACGTCTATCTCGGCCTTGTTTTGCACTACCACCAGCTGAGTCTCCTTCAACAATAAATAACTCCGATTCTTCTGGATCTCTTGAAGAACAATCGGCTAATTTTCCTGGCAAACTTAGACCCTCTAAAATCCCTTTTCTTAAAACTGTAGTTCTAGCAGCGTTAGCTGCTTTTCTGGCTCTTTGAGCCAAAAGACAATTTTCAATGATTGTCTTTGCGTCTTGAGGATATTTATCTAAATAATTTTCTAAGGCCTGAGAAACAACTTGATCAACCGCAGTTTTAGCTTCTGGATTACCAAGTTTAGCTTTAGTTTGGCCTTCAAATTGAGGATCTTTAATTCTGACCGAAACAACAGCAATGATGCCCTCTCTAACATCATTACCAGTAAAGTTTTCATCTTTTTCTTTTAAAAATCCGTTTTTTCTAGCATAATCGTTTAAAGTTCTTGTTAAAGCAGTTCTAAAACCTGTTAAGTGTGTGCCACCTTCTGGGTTATAAATATTATTAGCAAAAGATAATTCTTGAATTTCAACTTCTTTAGCATATTGAAAAGCAACCTCAACTTCTACTTCATCTTTTTCACCTTTGGCATAAAATGGATTTTCATGAATAACTTTACTATCTCCAATTAAATATCTCAAAAGAGAAAGAACTCCACCTTCAAAATAAAAATTATAGACCTTAGCTGGTTTTTCTCTCTCATCAACAATTCTAATTCTAATTCCTGGAATTAAAAATGCTTGATATCTTAAATGAGTAATAATCCTTTTTAGATCAAAATTTCTGTCTCTGAAAATCTCATCGTCTGGCTCAAAAATAATTTTAGTTCCAGTATCTTTAGGATCACATTTACCAACTTTTTTCACTGGACCCTTGGGGACACCCCTTGAATATTCTTGCTCATAAATAAAACCATCTCTCTTTACTTGGGCTTTCATATACTTTGAAAGAGCACAAACTACTGAAACTCCAACACCATGCAACCCGCCTGAAATTTTATAAACTTTGCCCCCAAACTTACCACCAGCATGCAAGGTTGTCATTACAGTTTCTAAAGCTGATTTTTTAGTGTCTGGATGAATATCAACTGGAATACCTCTACCATTATCAGTAACTTCAATAATATTACCTTTTAAAATTTTAACTTCAATAAAATTTGCAAATCCCCCCAAGGCTTCATCAAGAGAATTATCAGTTACTTCAAATAATAAATGATGCAAACCATCTGGCCCGGTAGAACCAATATACATTCCAGGCCTTTTTCTCACTGGCTCTAAACCTTTGAGAACATAAATATCCTTAGCTGTATATTCGTTTTCTTGAGGAATATTTTCTTTTGCCATAGTTTTATTTTCTTACTTTCCAATTTTTATTTTTTTCTAATTCTTTAATAATTTTTTGATGAATTTTATCAACCTCTTCTGAAGTTAGTTGTTTGTTTTTATCTAAATAAATTAATCTAAAAGTAACGCTTTCTTTGCCTTCTTCTATATTGTCTCCTGAATAAGTATCTATTAAATCGACATCATAAAGAATTTCTTTGCCTGTATTTTCAATAATATTTAAAACTTCTACTAATTTTGTTTCTTGAGGAATTAAAATTGATAAATCTCTAATTACTGGAGAATATTTTGGCAACTCTTCGTATTCTAATTCTTTTTGAGAAAATTTAAAAAGTTTTTCAAAATCAAATTCAAAAGCAAAAACTCTTCCTTCTTCAATTTCCATCTTCTTTAAAATAGCAGGGTGAATTTCTCCAATAAAACCAATGGCTTCATTATCTGCTCTTATAATCGCTCTTTTTTTATCGTGCCAAAAATCTAAAGATGTAAAAAGAGGCGATATTTTTTCATCATCATAATAAGTATTAAAAACGAAAAGATTTTTTAATAAAACCTCAACTATTCCTTTTAATTCGTAAAATAATTCTTCTTTTTTATTTGTAAAAATTACCCCAGAAACTACTTTTTTTTCTTGAATATTTTTATCTTTTGAAAAAACTTTTCCAGTTTCAAAAAATCTAATTTCAAAATTTGAATTGCCAATATTTTTTTGATTATCTTTAATATTTTTTAAAAGATTAATAATTAAATTAGGTCTTAAATACTGAAAAAGAGAACTAATTGGATTTTCAATTTCAATTAATTTTTCTAAAGAAAACTTTTCTTTATCTTCTTTAGAAATAAAAGAATAGTTATAAACTTCAAAAAATTTTTCTTCTTTTAAAGTTCTCTTTATTAAATTTAAAAGTTTTATTTCTTCATTCTCTTTTGCCAAAGCTAAATTTACAAAAGGAAAAACAGGTTCAATATTTTCAAAACCATAAATTCTACCTACCTCTTCAACTAAATCTATTGGTAAATTAATATCCAAACGAGTAGTTGGAACTTCAACTAACAACTCATTTTTTTCTCTTTTAACTTTAAAGTCTAATTTTCTTAAAATTTTAATTACTAAATCTTCTTTTATTTGGCAACCAAAACTTTCTCTAATGAAATCAAATGAAATTCTAATTTTTTTAGGAAGAGTTTTTTGAAAACTAACATCAACAAAAGAACCAACATCTCCAATTTTCAATTCTTTTATTAAAGCTATAATTCTTTCTCTGGCTAGCAAAATTAAATTTTGATCTAAAGAATGTTCAAATCTAATTGAAGCATCAGTTTTAAGTTTTAATTTTTGAGAAGCTCTTCTAATTAAAGTTGGGTTAAAGTTTGCCATTTCTATTAAAACATTTCTTGTTCTTGCATCAATAGCACTTTCTTTTCCCCCTTTAATACCAGCAATAGCTAAAATATTTTCTGAATTATTCTCAAATGATTTAGCAGCAATAACTAAAATATCATTATCTAATTCATATTTTTTTTCATCTAAAGCCAAAATCTTGTCGCCTTTTTTTGCTCTTTTAACAATAATCCATTTTTTAAAATTTTTTTCTAATGTTAGGGGTTTATTTGATTTACTTTGGTCTCTTTTTAAAATTTTATCAAAATCAAAAGCATGACAAGGCTGGCCTATCTCTAACATTACATAATTTGTAACATCAACTATATTATTAATTGGCTGCAAACCACAAGAAATTAATCTTTCTTGAAGCCATTTTGGTGATTCTTTAACTTTAACATTAGATAAAAATAAAGCGCCATATCTTTGGCAATCTTCTTTATTTTCAATTTTAATTTCAAAATTATCAAGTTTAGTTTTAACTGGGTTAACTTTAATTTTTGGAAAAGGCTTTAATTTTAAATCTAAAATTGCTCCTATTTCTTTGGCAATGCCAAAATGAGAAAAACAATCTGGAGCTCTATTTGGTAAAACTTTGATATCCAAAACAAAGTCTTTACCTTTTTTTTCAATGCTTTCAACTTCAAAAGCTCTCATTTCTAATATTTGAGCTAATTTTTCTGGTTTTGGTAGTTTTTTTTCAAAAAAAGATTGCAACCAATTATAACTAAAAATCATAATTTTTTTATATTAAAATTGCCTTAAAAATCTCAAATCGTTTTCATAAAACAATCTAATATCTGGAATTTTATATTTTATCATTGTTAATCTCTCTAAACCCATACCAAAAGCGAACCCTTGCCAATCATTTGGGTTTAATTTAGAGTTTTTAAAAACATAAGGGTGAACTAAACCAGCGCCCATTATTTCTAACCATTTACCATCTTTTCTCTTGATATCAATTTCAAAAGAAGGCTCTGTAAATGGAAAATAGCTTGGTCTTAATCTAATTTCAATTTCTTTTTCAAAAAATCTTTTCAAAAAGGCTTCAATAATTGCTTTAAAATTTGCAACTGAAATTTTTTTATCAACCATTAATCCTTCAACTTGGTGAAAATTAATTTCATGAGAAGAATCAATTGCTTCATAACGAAAAACTCTACCAGGAACAATAATTCTTAAAGGAGGATTATGAGTTTCTAAATATCTTACTTGAACAGGACTTGTATGAGTTCTTAATAATAATCTTTGATTATCTTTTTTTTCTTTTAACCAAAAAGTGTCCCACATATCTCTGGCTGGATGATCTTTGGGAATATTCAAAGCATCAAAATTATACCACTCAGTTTCAATTTCGGGCCCCTCAACAATTTCAAAACCTAATGACTTAAAAATATCACAAATCTCATCTAAAACCAGAGTTAAAGGGTGCAATTTTCCTTTTGGGGTAATTTTAACTGGCCTAGTAATATCAATTTTCTCTTCTGTGATTCTTTTTTCAATTTCATTTTTATGGATAAATTCTTTTTTTTCTAAAATTTTTTTTAAAACTTCTTCTTTCAATTTATTAATTAATTCTCCTTTTTCTTTCTTTTCTTCAATCGAGAGTTTAGAAATTAAACTAAAAAGTTCTCTAATTTTTCCTTTAGAACCTAAATATTCTTTTTCAATTTCTTCTAAATCTTTAAGGGTGTTTGCTTTTTCAATTTTTTGAAAAATTTCTTCTTTTAAATTTTGATATTCCATAATATTTTCTATATTTTACCTCATTTTTTTTAAAAAAACAATGGTTAAAATTCATTCTTGATATTGCATTTCAAAAGTGCGATAATTTATTTAGTACATTAATTTTGTGCTCCTAAGGAGGTAGTACTTTTCACATGAAAAAATTAAAGAGGAGGTGATTTAAGTGAAAAGGACTGTCAGGAAGGGTTTAGTAATAGAAAGGAAGGTCTCCTTTCCAACAGGTTTTTCACCAACTGTTGTTTTTAAAATGGGCCAAAAGTTGCAGAAAATTCTAGAAAAAGACGAACTCACTAATGAGGAAAGAGTTTTTATAAAGTATGCAACGGCAGTCGCAGAATTTAGAAAGAATTATATTGCTCACAACGACGGAGTAAATGCTCTCGAAAGAGTCAGAAAAATTGATTCAGAAATGCACAAGTTTTTTGATGAAGAAGAAATTAGGCACATAAATTTATTTTTTACAATGTTAAGTAATAACGATCCCAAAAATTTTGAGGAGTTATATCAAAAACTCCTCAAAAAAATTGAAAAAATTGATTCATCTTAAAAAAAACCTCCTTAGGAGCGTTTTTCTATTTGCGGACCCAAGGGGATTTGAACCCCTGATCTTCGCCGTGACAGGGCGACGTGTTAGCCAGGCTACACCATGGGTCCATATTTTAAAAAATAACTCTCTTTTTGGCTGCGAGAGGATTCGAACCTCTGACCCAACGCTTATGAAACGTTTGCTCTACCACTGAGCTACGCAGCCAAAATAAAGATTAAAGACCGAAAATAAATTGTGATTTATGATTTAAGATTTATGAAGGTATCTATCAATTTTAAGGAAATTATTCTAGGTCAAATCAAGTGGTAAATTCGTGATATTCGTGCCCAAATTCGTGCAAATTCGCGAGTGTTTAACAATTGAAAATTTGAAATTAAAAATTATTATTTTGGGGTGCCTGGAATTGCACCAGGGTCTCGGGCTTATGGGACCCGCGAGATACTACTTCTCTACACCCCGATGTAAACTTTATGTTTAAAAAATCAAAAATTTGAAATTAAAAATTATTTCAGGCTCTTTTTATATTTTACTATTTTTATTTTTAATTTCAAGTAAGGACGTATTAATCGGCTAAAATATAAAAAATTGTATTAGTTAAATCATTTAAATCTGCATGCTGAGAATTGTTTATTTTTAATAATTAAAAAATAAGCTGGTAAAAAAATAGGTTTAACGACAAATGATAATTGACAATGTAAATTATCATTAGATTTGAGTATTTGAAATTTTGTTTAAAATTTTTTAAATCGCGAATTCACACGAATTCTATATCTCGCGAGCAGCTTTATAGTAAAGCCAACTAATCTTCCAAGACCAAAGATTCCACAAATTTTCTTTTTTATATCAATATTATATTTTTTCAAAAATAAATTTTACCACCTCTACTGAAGGTGGCAAAATTTTTCTTTTTCCTAAAACAAAAGAACCAAAGTTTTCTTCATTTAAAACATCGACGTCTTTTTCTTTAGGGATAATATTGATTAATTCTTGAATATTAAATTTCTTTGGTAAAGGTAATTGCAAAATTATACCATTAATAGATTTTTTCTTTGAAATTTTTTTAATTTTTATTTTTAATAGTTCATTAGAAATATTTATATTAAAGTTAAAATGAATAAATTTAATTGATAAAAAAAATGGCTACTTTTTATTTTTGTTTTATAAAAGAAGATATGGCAGCATTATTGCTAACAGAAATAATTGCGATTGTAGTTTTATTTTTTCTAAAAAATGGTTTTAAATTATTTAAAATATCTTGGGCTAATTTTTTGTTATCGACAATAATTATAATTTATTATTTTTTGATTATTTTTAAATTAGCCCTAAATTTACCATTGTTTTTTCTAAAACTTCTATCACTTCAAGTAATGTCTCTTTTTTTAATTCATAATCAGGATCATGAATAATATCATCGAAAATTTTTTTAAATTCTATTAATTTGTCGGTTTGGATATTTTCTTCTGTTTCTAATTCTTTAATTTTTTTGTAGTAACTTCCTTGAGGATAACCACCTTCAGATAAAGCTTTTTCAAAAAATTTATGGGCATCAATAAAAATAATTTTCCATTCATATTTATTTTCTGATTTTAGTCTTTTTTTAATTTTCTCCCATTGTTTTTTTCTTTTGGAAATTCCGAAATCTTTATAATTTAAAGCATCTTGCCATGGCTCTATATATCTTTCAGTAAAATAACTTGAGTTTTTTAGATAATAAAAAATTGCAAATAAAAAAATTAAAGAAATAGTAATAAAAAGAATTTTTATCCAAAAAAGTTTTTCTTGAAGTTCTTTAGACAATAAAAAGTCTATAAATTTTTTAATATCTTCTGGCTGGCGATTTAAAAAGTTTTTTTCAACAAATTCAACAAATTTTTCTCCCATTATTTTATTTTAAACATTTTCGATAAAATTAGAAAGATAGAATAAACTGTCTTCGGAAAAATGAGGGCCAATAATTTGTAAAGCAGGATAAAAATTATCAACTTTATCTTTTAAAGGTAAAGAAATCGCCGGTAAACCAGCTAAATTAATTGGGACTGTATAAATATCAGAAAGATACATTGATAAAGGATTATCTACTTTTTCGCCAATTTTAAAAGGAAAGAAGGGAGAAGTTGGCGTAAAAATGAAATCAACTTTTTGAAAGGCATTCTCAAAATCTTTTTTAATTAAAAATTGAATTTTTTTTGCCTTTGAATAATAAGCCTCATAATAACCAGAAGATAAAGAGTAGGTGCCTAACATAATTCTCCTTTTAACTTCTTTACCAAATCCTTCTCCCCTACTTTTTAGATAGACATCCATTAAATTCTTTATTTCATCTGTTTGAGAAAAGGTTTTAGAAAATCCATACTTTATTCCATCGTACCTAGCTAAATTACTACTAGCTTCAGAAGTGGCAACAATATAATAGCAAGCCAAAGCATATTTTGAGTAAGGCAAAGAAATTTCTTGGAAGCTAAACCCTTCTTTTTCTAATTTTTGAATTAAATTATTAATTGAATCCTTAATTCTTTCGTCTAAACCTTGGCCGAAAAATTCGTTTGGAATTCCAATCTTAACTTTTTTAGATTTTATTTTTTCTAAATCAGTTTGGCTTAAATACTCCAAACTTGTAGAATCTTTTTCATCTTTTCCTTTAATAACATCAAAAATTATTTTGGCATCTTCAACATTTTTAGACAGAGGTCCTATTTGATCTAAAGAAGAAGCAAAAGCAATTAATCCATATCGAGATACCGAACCATAAGTAGGTTTTAAACCAACAATACCGCAAAAAGCTGCTGGCTGACGAATTGAACCACCGGTATCAGAGCCCAAAGCAACTGGACAAAAATCAGCTGAAACAGCAGCAGCTGAACCTCCTGAGCTTCCACCAGGAACATATTCTAAATTTAATGGGTTTCTTGTAATTTTAAAAGCAGAATTTTCAGTTGAAGAACCCATTGCAAACTCATCTAAATTTGTTTTTCCTAAAATTATCGCCCCCTCTGATTTTAATTTTTTAATGACTGTAGCGTCATAAGGAGCAAGATAATTTTCTAAAATTTTAGAAGCAGCTGTACAGTGATAACCTTTTACTAAAATATTATCTTTAATAGCAATAGGAATGCCAAGCAATCTTAGATTATTATCTTTGGAATTGAATTTCTTTTGGATTTTTTTCGCTTCTTCTAAAACTAAATCGTAATTTATTTCTAAAAAGGCATTAATTTCTTTATCTTTCTCTTCTATTTTTTTGAGATAATAATTTATAATTTCTTCTATTGAAAATTCTTTCTTGTCTAAATATTCTTTTATTTTTTTAATTGTTAAATTTTCAATCATAAAAAACCTTTTTGACTCTTATAAATTTTTCTTCTTTATCTGGGAAATTTTTAATAATATTTTCTTTTTCTTCTAAATCGGGTTCTCTAACTTCGTCTTCTCTAAATGAGGATAAAAAATTATTCTCAGATAATTCTATTTCTTTATCTTCTTTCGCTTCGTTAAGAAGTTTTATATAATCTAAAATTAAATTTAGATCTCTAGTTAATTTTTCAATCTCTTCTTCTTTTAAATCTAATCTTGCTAATTTTGCAATATGTTTAATTTCATCTTGAGAAGGCATATTTTTTAAGATAATTCTTCGCTTAAATTTTTAGTTAAAACTTCTCGATATTTATCTAAATTTTCAATCACTATTCCCCCACCTCTAACAACTGCAGTTAAAGGATCATCAATAATTTTGACAGGCATTTTAACTTCATTTTTAATTAAAATATCAATATTTCTTAAAAGAGCACCACCTCCTACCAAATAAATTCCTTCTTGCATCACATCAGACAAAATTTCAGGTGGGGTTTCATCAATTGTTGCTTTTATTGCTTCTACAATTTGAGAAATAGATTTTTCGATGGCTCTTTTTATATCTTCTGAGGTAATAATAATTTCATCTGGTAAACCGGTAATTAAATTTCTACCTCTAACTGTTGCTTTTAAGTCTTCTTTTGTTGAAATAGCTGAGCCAATAGCAATTTTTGCTTCTTCAGCTGTTCTTTCTCCAATTAAAAGTTTATATTTTTGCTGAATATATTGAATAATATCATGATTAAATTGATCACCGGCAATTTTAAGACTTCTAAAAGTAACAATTCCGCCTAAAGAGATAACAGCAACTTCCGTTGTTCCTCCGCCTATATCGATGATAAAAACTCCTTTCGCTTCTTGAATTGGTAATTTAGCGCCAATGGCAGCAGCAATTGGTTCTTCAATTAAATAAACTTCTTTGGCTCCGGCACTTCTAGCTGCTCTTTCAACTGCCCTCCTTTCAACTTCAGTTGTGCCACAAGGAATACCAATAACTACCCTTGGGAAAGATGGTAAAAAAGAAGGACTATTCTTTTTTGTTTTTTCAAAAAAATATCTTAACATTTGCTCGGTTACTTCAAAATCAGAAATTACTCCTCTTACTAATGGTTTTATTGCTAAAATATGACCTGGGGTTCTGCCAACCATTATTTTTGCTTCTCTGCCAATTGCTAAAATTTGGCCAGTTTTTTGATTAATAGCCACAACTGATGGTTCTCGAATTACAACCCCCTTTCCTTTTACATAAACTAAAGAATTAGCAGTTCCTAAATCGACAGCTAAATCTTGATAAAATGGAGTGAAAATTTTACTAAAATTTATTTTTTTCATAATGCTTTTTCTTTCAAATAGTGAATAAGGTTTTTAATTTTGATTAATCTTTTGATTTTACTTTTTCTTTCTTTAATTTCAATACTATTTTTTTCGAGTGTTTTTTTACTTACAATAATTCTAAAAGGAATACCAATTAAATCGCAATCAACGAATTTTTCACCAATTGATTTTTCAACTCGATCATCATATAAAACTTCAAGGCTATTTTTTAACAATTCTTGATATAATTTTTCTGAAATCTTTCTAATTTTTTGATCTTTTAAGTCTAAAGGAATGAGGTGGACCATAAAAGGAGCGACGCTTTTTGGCCAGATGATACCATCTTTATCTGAATGAATTTCAACTATTGTTCCAAGTAATCTTCCCAAACCAATGCCATAACAACCCATTTGGACTAATTTTTTGCTTCCATCTTTATCGGTAAAGTAAAGCTCAAATGGTTCTGAAAATTTTGTTTTTAATTTAAAGATATTACCAACTTCAATTGCTTTCTTTTCAATAAAGTTTTTACTTTTACAATTTGGACAATAAGGATTTTCTGCTTTAATTTCTTTATTAATGGCTAAATTGCAATTTTGACAAATATAAATTATATCTTCACCAGCTGAAGTTATAGTTTGAAATTCATGTGAATATTTAGAAAAAGAACCGCCAGAAGCATAAGTTAAATAAGTAAATTTTGCAATGCCTACTTTTTTAAAAATTTTAAAATATGCCCTTTTAACAATTTCATAATAAGAATCTAAATCATCTTCTGATGTATGAAAAGAATAAAGATCTTTCATTAAAAATTCTTTTCCTCTTAAAAGTCCTGACTTGGCTCTTTTTTCGTTTCTAAATTTTGTCTGGATTTGAAAGAGATACAGGGGTAAATCTTTATAAGTTTGGATAAATTTTTTTGCTAAAGGCACAATAACTTCTTCGTGAGTTGGGCCTAATGCAAATTCTTGGCTATCTGTTTTTAATTTAAACAAATCATCCATTGTTTCCCACCTATTTGTTTTTTGCCAATTTTCCTTTGGATGCAAGGCTGGCATTAATAATTCTTGACCACCTATTTCTTGCATTTCATTTCTAATAATATTTTCTATTTTTTTTAAAACTCTAAAACCCAAAGGCAAAAAACTGTAGATTCCTGAAGATAATTTATCAACAAATCCTGTCCTAATTAACAATTTAGCATTTTTGCTCTCTTCTTCTTTTGGAACTCCTTTTCTAGTTTCAAAAAATAATTTTGATTGAAGCATAGATTAAAATAACTTTTTTATATCTTTAAATGTAACCAAAATCATCAAAGTTATTAATAAGGCAAAACAAAATATTGTAATTTTTTGTTCTAAATCTTGACGGACTGGCTTTTTTCTAATAGCTTCAATAACTAAAAATAAAATCTTGCCACCATCTAAAGCTGGTATTGGAAATAAATTAAAAATTGCAAAATTAATCGAAATAATTCCCAAAAGCCATAAAAAATAAGAAAATCCAACATTTAAGGCATTATTAAACATTACTCCAACTCCAACTGGCCCCATTAGTTCGACCCCTTTTAAAACTTTTTGGTACAAAATAAGATTTTTTAAAAAGGAAATTAAAAAGTTAGTCATTCGCCAGGTTATTGAAACAGTTTGTTTAAAACCTTCAATCGGTGCTTTATAAAAAGGAGTTTTTGTAAAGACTAATCTTCCCAAAACAATTCCAATTGGCCCTTCAGATGAGGGAGGGTTTTCTCTAACTGTTACTTTTTTTTCTAAAATTTCATTACTCCTTTGAATTTTCAAAAGTATTTCTTTGCCAGTCATTTCTTTAACTAAAGATTGCAATTGGGATACTTTGTTGATATTGATAAAATCTCCATCTGTTTTAAGAGCTAAAATAGTATCGCTTTGCTTTAATCCAGAAATGGCTCCTGGTGAAGATTTGGCTACATCTAAAATAACTATTTTTGCATTTTGAAAATATTCTTCATCAGAAACAAGAGTTGGTTGACCTAAAACCGAGATTAAAGAAAAAATAAGAAAGGCAATTAGCCAAAATGATAATACGCCCCCTAAAACGATTAAAAATTTTTGATACAATGGTTTATTTGAAAAGCTGGAACTACTTTCAATATCTTCAGTTTCTCCTTCGACTTTTACAAAGGCGCCAAAAGGAATAAGATTAACAGAATAAAAAACATCGCCAATTTTCTTTCCAAATAATCTTGGCGGATAGCCAATCCCAAATTCTTCAACCTTAACTCCAAATTTTCTAGCTATAATAAAATGGCCAAATTCATGTAAGACCATTAAGAATAAAAAAGAAAAAATAATAATTAAAATTGAGATCATCATATTTTTAGCTTGATAATTCTTTTTCTTTACTTTCAACTAGTTCTTCAATTTTTTCATCATATTCTTTGAAAAGTTTATCTATTTTTTCTTTAATTTTAAATTTTTCATCCTCTCTAATTTTACCCTCTTTTTCTTTCTGCTGAACATCCTTTAAAATCTCATCTCTTTCTCTCCTCATATCTTGATAATATTTTTGAGCTCTCTCTTTAACAAGTTTTAATAAATTTTTTCTTACCTCCTCATTTAAAGGAGGTAAAGAAAGAAATATCTTATTCTTTTCTATCTTTATTCCTAAACCTAAATTTCGACTTTCTATTGCTTTAATTACATTTTGCAAATAGGTTTCGTCCCATAAAGTAACTTCAATTTCTCTTGGACTTAATACACCAATAGTACCTAATTGTTTTAAGGGCAAATTTTGACCAAAATAATCAATTTGAATATTTTCTAACAATGAGGTAGAAATATTTGCCCCTCTAACTTCTGTTATAAATTTTTTAAATTCTGACAAAATTTCTTCAAAATTATTTCTGGCATTAGAATAAATGTCATCTATTAGCATAAGTTTTTATTTAATGTAATTTAAAGTTAATGTTTCTAAAGCCAACCTTTTATTAAGATTTAAAAAAATAACTTGATTTTTAACATCTTGGGAAAATTTAATTAACTCTTTTAATTCTAAAACTGAATATTTATTTAAAACTGATTTATCAATTTCAATATTAGTTTTACAACCTATTTTTTTTAACATCAAAAGCCTTTCAAATTTCAAAAGGTTTTCAAAAAAAGAATTAATTTTCGCTTTGTCTTTTATTGAAGATATTTTCTTTATTATTAAAAATCTTTCAGCCAAATCTTTTTTAAAAAAATCTTCAAAGAAATCAAATTTTGCAATATTCAAGGATGTATCTTGATAAAATTTTAAAATAGCTCCTCTTGAAATAACTGTTTCTTTTAATTTTTTAAAATTATCAACTAAAAGTATAAAGATAACATCATTCCCTTGAGTTTCTTCTAAAACCTTTAAAAGAGCATTTTGAGAAAAATCATTTAATAAGTGGGCTAATTCTATAATAACAAATTTATATTTTGAAACCAGTGGTCTAAAATTAATTGTCTCTTTTAAATCTCTTATCTGATTAAGTTGAATTTCATAATTTTTTGATGGTGAAATTAAAGTAAGATCTGAAAAATTGATTTTTCCAATTGATTTACACACATTGCATTCTTGGCAAGGCTCATCATTTTTTAGATTTTGGCAGTTTAATAATTTAATAAAATTTAGGGCTATTTCTTTTTTTAGCTTATTGCCTGGCCCTGAAAAAATTAAAACTCTTGGAATCTCATCTTTTTTTGCTAACTTTTTTAAAAAGTTCCATTGAAATTGAGATTTTTCAAACATTTTTTAAAGTTAAACTTTTTTTATAAAATTCAAGATTATCTAAAACTGTTCCTGCTCCCTTAATAACACAATATAAAGGATCATCAGCTTTAAAGCAAGGAACACCCGTTTCTTTAGAAACCAAAATTTCAATATTTCTTAAAAGAGCACTTCCCCCAGAAAGAATAATACCTTTATTCATAATATCAGCGGCTAATTCTGGTGGCGTTTCTCTTAAAACATTTTTAATACCTAAAACAATTTCTTCTAAAACACCGCTTATTGCTTTAACAATTTCATTCGAAGAAATTCTAATATCTTTTGGTAAACCAGTAAGCAAATCACGGCCTCTTATATTTATTGTTTCTTCTTTTTTCTGCAAAACTGCCGAGCCAATTTTAATCTTAGCTTCTTCGGCTGTTTGAATACCAATGGCTAAGTTATGTTGCTTTCTCACATAATCTTTAATTGCCAAATCCATTTTATCACCGGCTACTCTTATCGAACTCCAAGTAACAATACCCCCCAAAGAAATAACTGCAATTTCAGTTGTTCCTCCGCCAATATTAACTATCATATTACCTTGAAAAGAATGAATAGGGATACCAGCCCCAATAGCAGCTAAAATTGGTTCTTTAACTAAATAACAATTTCGAGCACCGGCTGAAATAGCAGCTTCAATAACTGCTCTTTGCTCGGTAGAGGTACTACCTGCTGGAGTTGAAATAACCACTTCTGGCTTTATAAATTTAAATATTCCAAGAGTTTTGGAAATAAAATGTTTGAGCATTGCCATCGTAACCATATAATCTGCAATCACTCCATCTTTAAGAGGCCTATAAACTACAATATTATCTGGTGTTCTACCAATCATCAATTTGGCTTCAGTGCCTACAGCCAAAATTTTATTTTCTGGTTTTGAAATTGCCACGACCGAGGGCTCGCCAAAAACAACTCCTTTTTTAGGGACAAAAACCCATGAATTACAAGTACCTAAATCAATACCAATTTTATTTGTAATCATAAATTTTTATAAAATTATTATTCCCTTTTTATAAAAGCCCCAATTTTTTGAAGTCTTTTATCTAAATTTTCGTATCCACGATCAATTTGTTCAACATTTTCAATAATTGTTGTACCTTTAGCAATTAAACCTGCAATTAATAAAGAAGCCCCAGCTCTAATGTCAGAAGAAATTAATCTTGCCCCTTTCAAAATAGTTGGTCCAAAAATAAAGGCTCGATGAGGATCGACTATTTCCATATCAGCCCCCATTTTTCTCAACTCTTGAATATAATTTAATCTATTTTCGTAAAGCGGATCATGGATTAAACTCTTTCCTTTAGCTTTCGTAAGTAAAGCTGAAAAAACCGGCAAAATATCTGTTGGAAAGCCAGGATAAGGCAAGGCCTGAACTTTAGTTGGTAAAAATTCTTTATTTTTATTAAGAACTACTTTGTTTTTTAATAAACTAAAATTACCACCAACATCATTTAAAATTTTCCAAAAAATTTCTAAATGTTCTGGGATAATATTTTTGACAACTAAATTTTTTCCCAAAAGGGCTCCTAAAATAGAAAAAGTAGCTACTTCATTAGTATCTGGAATAACTGTCATTTTTGCGCCTTTAAGTTTTTTAACACCAGATATCTGAAAAGTATGATCGTTAAAAATTTTAATTTCAGCCCCCATTTTATTTAAAAAATCAACTAAATTTTGAACGTGAGGTTCTAAAGCGGCACATTTAATAACTGTCGTACCATTAATTAAAACAGAAGCTAATAATAAGTTTTCGGTAGCTGTCACACTAAATTCCTTTAAAATGATTTTGTTGGCTCTAAGTTTTTTACTCTTAATATAATAAAAATTTGTGTCTTCTTCAATTTCAACATTTAATTCTTTAAAACCATCGATATGAGTAGTAATCGGCCTTAAACCAATTCTATCACCACCTGGTTTAGGAACCTTAAAATTTCTAAATCGATTTAAAAGAGCACCAATTAAAAGAACAGATAATCTTACTTTAGAAGCCTTTTCAAAATCAATCTTTGCTGGATCAACTTTTTTGGTATTAATCTTTATTGCTCTTTCAGCTATTGGTATTACTTTAGCTCCCATTCCTTCAAGAATTTCTAAAATTGTTTCAATGTCAGAAATTTTTGGCAAATTATCAATACAACAATCATCATCAGTTAAAAGACTAGCCATTAATAATGGTCCAGCTGCATTTTTAGAGCCAAAAACCTCGATTTCTCCAGAAACTTCTTTTTCGCCTTCAACAATAAATCTTGACATAGATTTTCATTTTAATAATAACCTAAAAAAATAAAAAAGACAAGACCACACATCTATCGAATAAACGTGTCTCGCCTGTTTGATTCTTATAAGTCATTCTGTTAAAATAAGAACATGCAAGAAGTGGTAAAAAAAATAGTTTCTATTCTTAATGTTATCATTTTCCTTCTTCTCGCCCCATATTTAATTTTATATGCTCAAGGAAAATTATATTCTTTAAATAAAAAAAGCATTATTGAAACTGGGGGAATTTTTTTACAAAGCCAACAAAAAAATTTAGAAATTTATTTACAAGGGCAAAAAATCGGTAAAATTGGATTAGTACCTTCTTCTTTTTTTTGTAGAAATTTATATCCAAAAAATTATTTATTAGAAATAAAAAAACCTGGCTATATTCCTATTTATTTTAAAGTTGATATTGAAACTGGAATTGTTAAACAATTTTATGATATTTTGCTTTTGAAAGAAAAAATTAACTTTTCGCCAATAGGAGAAAATATTCAGAATATTAAATTATTTCCAGAAGATCTAGTTTTAGCAGAAAAAATCGATCAAAAAAAACACTTTTTATTTTTAGACCAAAAAGATCTAAAGGAATTCTATAGTACTGATAACACTTCAACTGAATTAATTGACTTTGATTTTCTTGAAAAAAAATCTCTTTTTAAAATTCAAGAAAGAAACTATTTATTTTTAGATTTAGCTTCTAATAAAAATATTCCTTTAAGTTTTACTAAAAATTTAACAAAAATTTCCTTAGGGCCTAATAATAACATTATCTATTTAGAAAAAAATAATCTCTTAATTAGAAATCTCGATAGTAATAGAGAAACTATAATTTCAAGAGAGGCAGTAAATTTCTATCTAAAGAAAAATATTCTTTACGTTTTTACCAACAATGGATTTTTATTAGAATATAATTTTGATAATGAAAGTAAAACCATAATTAATAAAAAGCCAATTAATAATCCAGAGATAGATTTTAGTATCGAAAAAATTAATAAATTTTTACTTTTAATAAGAGGAGATGGTCTCTATGTATTAGAGGATGGAATTTTTAAAAAGATATTCAAAGATGTCCAGGATTATAAAATTTCTTTCGGTGAAAATGGACTAATTTTAAAATCTGGAAATGAAATTTGGGTTGGTAGACTAAATAAAAGCCAAAGTAATATAGATTTTTATTTTTTAGACAGAATTTCAAGTAATAAAATAGACTTTTATTGGGCAACAAATAATAATGTCATTTTAATTGCCAATAATATAATTAAGCTTTTTTATCTTAATAAAACAGAAGATATTATCTTATTAGCAGGAATTAAAGAAATACCAGAAGGAAAAATTATTTATCATCAGAAGAGTAAAAATTTATATCTATTGGAAAAAGACGGCCAGCTTTTTATTTCAGAAACTATCTTTTAAATTAATTGATTCTCTCCATTCTCAGGAACACTAAAATTAACTGTTTTTTTAAAATCTTCCCAAGAAATACTTTCTTTACCAGCCAATTTACAGATTTCTTTAAAAGGACAATACTTACACTGCCAATTATCAGGATAGTCTGTTAGTCTTTCAGGAACTAAATTTTTATCTATTTTCTCTTTTAGTTTTTGCAAATCAGAAAGCAAATTTAAACAAAGTTGCTGGTCATATTCAATATAAAATTCTTTTAAAGAAAGGGTGTCTTTGTCTACATAAAGCAAAATGCCTTTTGGTATTTTAAAATAGTGCAAATAAAGTTGAATTTGATTAACATGCTCTGGTTTTGGGGTTGACAATTCTTTAAAGACCATACTATTCATGCTTTTAAAATCAACAACATATAATTCGTTATTCAAAGTTACAATAGCATCAGCCCTGCCTGAAATAATTTCTTGAGGGGGAATATTAACTTCAGAGGCTCTAACTATACCTAAACTGATTAAAATATTCATCATCTGCATTTGAATATAGTCTCCATGTTCAAATAATCTTAAAATTCTAGCTTCTGTTTCTTCTCTAGGGGCATTTTTAAACTTAAAAAAAATACTCCTTGGGCACTTCCCGGCATCAGTAATATAAAAATGAGTTTGATTTCTATCTTTGTTTCTGTCTAGATAGAATTTATCAATAATTTCTTTAAGCATATTTTATCTTTTTGACCATTGAGGTGCTCTTCTAGCCCGTTTTAAACCAGGTTTTTTTCTTTCTCTAACTCTTGAGTCTCTGGTCAAAAATCCTAAAGCCTTTAATCTTTTATGATAATTTTCATCTAGCAACGATAAAGCCCTAGAAATTCCATGTCTTAAAGCAACGGCTTGAGCTGAAATACCACTACCTCTTAAAATAGCACTTATTTTAACTTTATCTAATAAATCTGTTTCTCTAAGAGGGGCTAAAACTACCTCTTGCAAAAATTTTGTTGGAAAATATTTTGAATAATCTTTATTATTAACAATAATGCCTTTTTGATTTAAATAGAGTCTTACTCTGGCTATAGCAGTTTTTCTCCTGCCGACTGCTTCGATATATTTTTCTTTATCAGTTTTTTTTATCTTTTCTTCTTTCTTTTCGATTGGTTTTTTGCTAATCTGAGTTTTTTTTACAACAGTTGTTTTTTTTATTTCTGTTTTTCTTTTTCTTTCCATAATTTTATTTTTCAAATTTTAACCTTTTTATTATTTTATCTCTGAGTTTATTTTTAGGTAACATTCCATAAACAGCTTTTTTTAAAACTAATTCTGGGCTCTTTTTAAATAATTTTTCTAATGAAATTTCTTTTAAATGTCCTGTATAGCCTGTATGTTTATAATATTTTTTTTGAAGTAATTTTTTCCCAGTAAGTTTCAATTTATCAACATTTTTAACAATTACAACATCACCCATATTTTTATAGGGTACAAAATCAACTTTGTGTTTACCTCTAAGTAAAATAGCAATTTCTGCAGCTAATCTGCCTAAAGATTTATTGGTTGCATCTATTAAGTGGGTTTTTTGTTCTGACATAATTTATTAAGAAATTAATTCAACTATTGCCATTTTTGCTCCATCTGATTTTCTCGGTAATAATTTATAAATCCTTAAATATCCACCATTTCTTTCTTTATATTTTGGAGCAATTTCTTTAATTAATTTTTGAACTGTTTTTTTGTCAAAATACCTTGATAAATATCGGTAGGTATTAAAATTGTCTACCTTTGCTTTATTAATAAATTTTTCGGCATATTTTCTCATTTCTTTAGCTCGAGCTTCTGTGGTTTTAATTTTTTCTTTCAAAAATAAATTTCGACACAAAGACTTAATTAGAGCTCTTCTTTGATCTCTTTTCCTGGAAAATTTTCTGATTTTAATTCTTTTTTTCATACTTTATTTTTTATTCTTTTTTGTCTTTTTTTTATGGGAGACTCTTTCTTCTTTTTTCTCCTCTTCTTTTTTCTCTTCCTCTTTTTCCCTCTGCTCTGTCTCAATGTTTTCTAAAATAAAATTAAACTGATCAAGGAGAATTTTAATTGCTTTTTCCATTGCTTCTTTAGGAGTAATAGTACCATCTGTTTCTATAGTAATAGTAAGCTTTTCGAAATCAGTTCTTTTACCAACTCTCATATTTTCAACATTAAAACTAACTTTTCTAACTGGAGTAAAAATAGCATCTAAAAGTATCTCTCCTATAGTTTTTGCTTTTTCTTCTCTCATTTCGATTGGTTCATAACAAATTCCCTTTTCTACTTTTAATTCCATATCAATTTTTGCTTTTTCTGAAGTTAAAGTAGCAATTAATTGATCTTTATTTACAACTTCAACTTCTGGGGTTGTTTTGATATCAGCTCCTTTTACCTCTCCTTTACCAGATTTTGAAATTGTTAAAATTTGAGGCTCTGTCGTATTCATTTTAAAACGTAATTTCTTAAGGTTAAGAGTAATTAAAACTACATCTTCTAAAATACCAGGTAAGGTAGTAAATTCATGGGCAACTCCTTTTATTTTAACGCTCGTTACTGCTGCTCCTTCTAAAGATGAAAGTAAAACTCTTCTTAAGGCATTACCAAGAGTAATACCATAGCCAGGATATAAGCCTTCTATCTCAAAAGTAGCAATATTCTTTTCTTTTTTAATAAAATTAACCCCCTGAGGAAATGGAAGAGTAATTATTTTGCTAACGCTTTTTTCTTCTATTTTTTTAGGCATAATTTTAAAATAAAAATTAATTACCTTGAATAAAATTCAAAAATTAAAGATACATTAATTGGCGGCAATGATTGCAAATCTACTTGAGGATTATCAACAATTTCAATAGTTAGATTATCTTTATCAACTTTCATCCAAGATGGAGGATTGAGATTTTTAATTCTTAATTGTAAATTTTTAATAATTTGTTTATTCTTTTTATTTTCTCTGATCGAAATTTTGTCTCCTTTTTTAACTTTTATTGCAGGTTTATTAACTGGCTTTCCATTTAAAAGAAAATAGCCATGAGTTACTAATTGTCTTGCTTGTCTTCTAGAACTAGCAAAATTAGCCCGATAAATAACATTGTCTAACCTGCTTTCTAGGCTTTGAAAAAGCAGAATGGAAACATCTTCTACTTTGCCTCTCATTTTTAAAACCTTTTTAACCTCATCATAAAATTGTCTTTCTCCAATTTGATAATAAAGTCTAAGTTTTTGTTTTTCTGATAATTCTTGTTTATATTCGCTTTGAGAACCTACACTTCTCTTTCTACTATGCTGTCCAGGCGGATAAGGTCTTTTAACCATCGGACACTTAGGAGAAAAACATTTATCTCCTTTCAAAAAAAGTTTTTGGCCTAAAGCCCTACATTTTTTACATTTTTCCGAGATAGTAACCATATTTGTTTAAAAATTAATTTTATACTCTTCTTGGCTTTCTTGGACGACAACCATCGTGAGGAATTGGAGTCACATCTTGAATACTATCAAAAATAACTCCTTGGCTGGCTAAAGTTCTTAATATTAAATTTCTACCTGATCCAATTCCTTTTATATAAACATCAACGCTTTTAACACCTAATTTTGAAATTATCTGAGAAATAGCTAAAGCTACTTGAGAAGCAGCAAAAGGAGTTCCTTTTTTTGTACCAGAAAATCCTAAATTGCCAGCGCTCCTCCAAGCTATTGTATTTCCTTGAGAATCGGTTAAAGTAATAATCGTATTATTATAACTCGTAAAAATATAAAGGCGCCCTCTTTCAAGAGTTTTAGATACTTTTACTTTAGGTTCTTTGGAAACTTTACCTTCTACTTTTTCGGTTTCTTTAATCAATTCATCGGCGCTTTGTTGAATAACACGTTTTTTTCCCATAGATTTAAATTACATTTTAAATTAAAAATTAAAATTAAAAATTATTTTGGTGCTGGTGGTGCTTTTCGACCAGAACCAACTGTTTTTCTAACATTACCTCTAATAGTACGACAATTTTTTCTTGTTTTTTGGCCTCTAACTGGCAACCCTTTAATATGCCTTAAACCACGGTAGCATCTAATTTCTTTCAACCTTTTTATATTTTCAATTGTTTCTCTTCTTAATTCTCCCTCAATTTTATAATTTTTTTCAATTTCTTCGATAAGTTTTTTTAACTCCTCTTGAGTTAGATCTTTCGTCTTCTTAAAGGGAGAAATATTTAATTTTGATAAAATTCGCAACGCTAAAGGACGTCCTATTCCATAGATATAAGACAAAGAAACAACTATTTGTTTTTCATCTGGTATATTAACACCGGCAATTCTAGCCATAAATTTGAAAAAAATAAAATTAACCTTGCCTTTGTTTATGTTTTGGATTCTGACAAATTACATAAATTCTCCCCTTTCTTCTAACAATTTTACACTTTTGGCAAATTTTTTTTACTGATGACCTTACTTTCATAGTTTTTATTTTCTATAAATAATTCTGCCTCTTTTTTGATCATAAGGACTTAGCTCAACTACAACTGTGTCTCCTATTAAAACTTTAATATTATTTAGTCTCATCTTGCCAGAAAGATGAGCCAAAATAACTTCTCCTGTTTCGGTCTCAACTCTAAACATTAAATTAGGTAAAGATTCAATAACTTTACCCTCAATGATATTTTTTTCTTTTGACATTTAAATACTCTTTAAAATAGCAAAAAAAAATAAATTTGTCAAATGTAAAAACAAATTTTTAAACTGGGTTTATTTTATTAATTAAAAATAATATCGATTTTGATTCTCTTCTCGTCGCTTGGTGCTCTTTTTATCCAAGAAGGTTTAAAAAATATTTTTACATCTTTTATTTGAGGATATTCTTGAAAAATAATATTTTCTATTTCTGCTTCTGATCTTCCTTGAATTTTTGATTTTAATAAGCCAATAGGAATGCTTTCAAATGTTTTTACATTTAAAATTATTTTTGCATCAATTTGGTCTGGAAAATTATTTTTTATTAAAGAATAATCAAAATATTCGCTATTTTCAACAAAATTTTTATTTAATTTCAAAAGCTCTTGGCTTTGTTTAAAATAATTTAAAAGAGTATTAGTTTTAATAACAGGAATTTTAGCATTTATTTTACCAATACAAATAAATTTATCAGTTATATCCTTTTCTTTATGATCACAAGAAATTTCAATATTATTATTTGAAATTGCATCTTTAAATATTAAATAATTATCTTTAGATTGCTCTTTAATTTTTGAAGTAATTTTTTCTTTTAATTTGGTTTCAATAATTTTATTAGCATCATCTAAATCTTTTGAAGATACCATCTTTACAGAAGATTTACTTCCACCTCTCATATTTTCCTTTGATTCCCCCCAAACATAAGAATAGGTCGCGCTACCTGCTAAACCAGGGACAGAAAATTTTGTTGGCGGAATATTATATTCTTCTCCAGCTTCATCAGCTATTACTTCAACTTCAATTTGCCCTGGAATAATTTTATTTCCTGAAATTGTAGCTTGAGGAATAGACACTTCTTTTTTTAACCTAAAAATTTTTCCTTGAGCAGAAAGAAGTCTTGTATTTTTAACTAATTTTACCACTCTTGGAGGATTTACAGAATTATAAAGGATAACTTTGCCTTCGCTTTTATTTGAGCCTTCTGATTCGCCAGTAGCTAAAAATTCTTGATTTATTGCTTCTTCAACAACCATTACTTCTCCTTTTAATGTATTTTGGTCTTGAGTCACTTTGTCGTTTCCAAAAACAATACTCAATTTTTTTTCTAATTTAAAATTTTCAGTAAATGGGTGCAATTGAATGTTAACTGTTGCTGTATAATAAAAAGTAAGAAAAGTTATTATTAAAATCGAAATTACAAAAACAAAAAATTTAACTTTTAAATTAAAAAATGAATTATTTTTTGGAATTATTGGGTTTTCTTCTTTTGGAGGAAAAATATCAAAAATTTTTTTTACCATATTTTTATTTTTCAATTAAAATTGCTTTAATTCTTCTTAAGTCTCGACCTAAACTTTCTTCTTTTTGAATTTTAAAAAATCCTAATTCTTTTGTCCACTCTACATGAGGGCCAGCACAAATTTCTTTTGAAAAAACCTCACCTGTTTTTTCATTATAAATTGTATAAACAGAAACAGTTTCTGGATATTTTTCTTTAAAAAAAGCTAAGGCTCCAGATTCTAAGGCTTCTTTAAGTGACATTATTTCTTTTTTAACCTTTAAATTCTCTTTAATTTTTTCATTGACTAAATTTTCAATTTTTTCTCTTTCTTCTTCGGTTAATTTTCTATCAAAAGAAAAATCAAATCTTAGCCTTTCTGAATTAATATCAGAACCCATTTGTTGAACTTTTTCACCTAAAATTTTCCTTAAAGCAGCTTGAAGTAAATGGGTAGCAGTATGATATTTAATAACTTTTATTTTTTCTTCTTCATCTTTAATTTTATCAATACCCAAACCCCCAAATTTTCTTTCTGCCCCTGTTCTAGAAATCTCTTTGTGTTTTTGAAACTCTTTTTGAAATTCTTCTTCATTAACACTAAAGCCTTCTTCTTTAGCTAAATCTTTAATCATCTCTAAAGGAAAACCATAACTTTGATAAAGATTAAAAGCAAATTTCCCCGGAATAATTTTTTTATCTTTAAATTTTAGAAATTCGCTTTTAAATTCTTTTAATCCTCTTTCTAAAGCTTTTTCAAACTTTTCTTTTTCTTTTGCAAAAACTAAATTTATTTCTTCTCCCTTTCTTTTCAATTCTGGATATCTTTCTTGATAAAAATTAATAAAAAAATTAATACCAGTTCTTTGCCAATTATCTTTTAATTCCAACTTTTTTTCAATTCTAATAATTCTTCTTAATAACATTCTTAAAATATAACCATGACCAATATTTGATGGTAAAATGCCTTCTGAAACTAAAAATACAATTGCCCTTAAATGATCGGCTATAATTCGAAATTCTTTTTTATTACTTTCATATTTTAAAGAACAATTATTTTCTATATCTTTTATTAAAGGATAAAAAATTTCTGTTTCATAAGCAGTTTCTTTTTCTTGAACAACGCTTACCAATCTTTCGAAACCTATACCAGTATCAACATTAGTCTGGGATAATTTTTCAAAGCTTCCATCTTCTTTTTTATTATATTCCATAAAAACCAAATTCCAAATTTCTAAATAACGATTGCAATTTGGACAATTAGGTCCGCAATTTGGATTTTTACAACCATATTTTTCTCCTCTATCATAATAAATTTCACTGCAAGGACCACAAGGACCAGTTTGATAAACAGGCCCCCAAAAATTATCTTTTAAAGAACACTCTCTAATCCTCTCTTTAGGAATACCAAATTTTTGCCAAAGATTATAAGATTCTTCATCTCGTGGAATTCCTTGTTCTCCTTTAAAAATTGTGACCCAAATTTTTTCTTTTTCTAATTTTAATTCATCTAATAAAAAGTGTATCGCTAACTCAATTGCTCCTTCTTTGAAATAATTTCCTTTATCATCTACTCCAACTGACCAATTACCTAACATCTCAAAAAAAGTATGATGTCTTTCGTCGCCAACTTCATCAATATCATTTGTTCTAAAACATTTTTGGCAAGAAACTAAATGACGAGTACCAAAATCTTTAATTACATCTTTTTCGCCAGACAAATAGTCATTTAATTGTTGCATCCCAGCTGTAGTAAATAAAGTGGAAGAGTTTGGAGCCAAAAGAGAACTAGAAGGGATTTTTTTATGGCCCATTTTTTCAAAATAATTAAAGAATTTTTCTAAAATTTCGTTTGAGAGCATAATAATTATGTGAATTTATCGGCAATTGAAGAAGCAGCAAATGATTCTGGTTTTATTTTAGCTTCAAAGCCATTACTTCTTATTAAACCAATAACCTCTTTAACCATATCTCTTGTTTGACCATTTTCATTAACATCGGCATGAATATATTGAAATTGATAATTAATTTTTAAATTATTCTTTTTGATCCTTTTTAAAATTTCTTCTCTAAATTTTAAAGCAAGTTCGCAAGAAAGATAAACTTCTTGCAAAATTCTTTGGTGAAAATTATAAAATTTTCTGGAATAATGCATTTTATATAAAAAAAATCTCCCTCCCTCCCCTATCTTTCTAACTACCAAAACCACTGGAAAATAAGGGCAATCTTCTGAAGAAGAATCACAACCGACAACAATTTCAAAATTACTTTTTGGCGAAGAGAGAAAATAATTAATTACCTCATCGACAACTCCTTCAAATGTTAAATTACCAACTGTAGGATTATAGAATTTAATTTTTTGAAAATTAATTTCCATAAGTTAATTTCTTTATTTTATATATTCTTTAATAATAAAAATCAAGAAATCATCACTAAAAATTCATTATGATTTAATGAAGCACCGCCTACTAAAAGTCCTGAAATGTCTTTTACCTTTAAATATTGAGAAAAATTTTCTTTATTAACACTTCCTCCATAAAGGATTTTAAATTTTTTGTTAATTGATTTCAAAAAAATAACTACTTTTTTCAAATCTTCAACCTGACAAGGATTTTTTGTTCCAATTGCCCAAACAGGCTCATAAGCTAAAAGTATATTTTTTAATTGATTCTCAGAGATTTCAAAGAGATCTTTCTCTAATTGAAACTTTAAAATTTCAAAAGTTTTTCCTAATTTTCTTTCTTCATCTGTTTCGCCAATACATAAAATTACTTTTAATTTTGATTTCAGGGCTGCTCTTACTTTTTCATTAATCATTTCATCTTTTTCTCCTAATTTTCTTCTCTCTGAATGTCCTAAAATTACATAATCTATACCTAAATTTTTTAGCATTAAAGGAGAAATTTCTCCAGTAAAAGGGCCTTCTTTAAAAAAACAATTTTGAGCTCCTAATTTTAAATTCTTTGGCTTATTTTTGCAAGAAATTAAAGGCAGTAAATAAATAAAAGGTGGACAAATAATAATTTCTTTAGAAGAATTTTTAGCTCTTTCTTTTATTAAGTTAAAAAGCTCTTTTGCTTCTTTTAAAGTACTTGGATTACATTTCCAGTTAGCAATAATAGTAAGTTTCATAAAGATGAATTTTTAATTTTATCAAGTTGTTTTTCTTAAATAATCAGCTGCTTCTTCTGGAGTAATGGTTACAATCTCCATTTTTGCTCCAAATTCAAAACCAGCTGGAGTTGAAGTTTTTGGTAAAAATGTCCAGTGCCAGTGGTAATAATGATATTTTTTAAAATTCTGATGATCACAAGGAGCAGTATGTAAATAAAAATTATAATCTGGATTAGAAAGCCCTTTATAAAGTTTTTTCAAAACAACTAAAAAGGCTTCAGCTAAATATTTTTTTTCTTCTTCTGAAATTTTTTCAAAAAATGATGTATGTTTTTTAGGAGTGATAATAATTTCAAAAGGAACCTTAGAAGCAAAAGGGCAAATGGCTAAAAAGTGTTTATTTTCAAAAACAATTCTTTTTTTCTGCCTTTTTTCCCATTGATTTGAAACACAATAGATACATTTTTTTTCTTTGACGTAATATCTTTTAGCTGATTTTAAAGCTTGAAATAAATCGACATCAATTAAAGGAGTGGCAATAATTTGAGAATGACAATGAAAGATAGAAGCTCCAGCTGTTTTCCCATGATTATGAAAGATAGAAATATATTTAATAAATTTATTTTTAGAAATTTCTAAATATCTTTTTTGGTAAACATCTAAAACCTCTTTTATTTCGTCTAAATTAAAAAGGGAAAGATTTTTTATATGATCTTTATAAATTACAACTTCATGAAAACCCTTAGCTGAAATTAACTCATAAAAACCAATTTTCTTTTTATATTCTGGTATATCTGGTTCTAGAGCTGGATATTTATTAGGGATAACAATAGTTGTCCAATTATTTTTTTCTTCAAGAGTAGAAATAGTTTCTTCTAGAGAAATTTTTATTTCTTGACCCTGGTTAAAAGCTAAAAGCACCTTTGTATCTTTTTCTAAATTACAAAAAGGACAGCTTTCTTTTGGCGGAATTTCAATTTCTCCCCTTCTTTTAAAGCTGTCTGGCCTAAAAGCCCTTTTTCTAGCTACAATAACCCAATCTCTACCTAAAGGGTCAAATCTGAGTTCAGGATGAATAGAATTTTCTTTCTTCATAAATTATATTTATTCAAAATTAAATTTATTCTAATTTTAAGCAAATCAAAAGCCATCTCAAAAATATTTTTTATTTTAACTTTACTCTCTAAATCATTTTTCCAATAAACTGGAACCTCTTTTATTTTATATCCTTTCTTTTTAGCTAAAATTAAAATTTCTGGATCAAAAGCAAAACCATTGATTTTACAAAGCGGAAAAACTTTTTCAATTACTTCTTTTTTAAACACTTTAAAACCACATTGAGTATCAGCTATTTCCCATAAATCAAGAATTAATTTTCGATAGATTTTGAAGCCAGAACCAGTTAGCCTTCTAAAGAGGGGTTGAGGAGGGTCTAAAATTGCCCCTTTTAAATCTCTTGAAGCAATAACAATATCAAAACCTTTTTCTGTTTCAGGAATAAATTTTTCAATTTGATAAATTGGTGTTGAATTGTCAGCATCAGTAAAAATTACTATTTCCCCTCTGGCTTTTTGACATCCGAATCTTACAGCAAAGCCTTTGCCTAAATTTTTTTCAAGATTAATTAAAACAACATTTTTTAATTCTTTTTGAAGTTCTTCAACAATTTCTTTTGTTTTATCTCGAGAGGCACTATTAACTATGATAATTTCCCAAGGATAATTTTTAGTAGACAAATATTGATGAATTTCCTTTAGAGTTTTTGGCAAACGCTTTTCTTCGTTATAAGTTGGAATAATAACCGAAAGAAAAATTTTTTCATCCATAATTTTAAAAAAATTATTAAATACCTTTTAAAATTATATCATATTTAAAATGCAATTAAAATACTCTATTTTCTCGAAATAAAAGGTGAATTTTTAAGATAGAAACGCCACGGAATTTTTGACCAATAAGGACCGGCATAATCAATTCCTATTCTTGAGGTAGCCACAATTTCTTTTTTAGTGCAATCTTTCCAATCTTCTAACCAAATCCTTTTGCTTTTCACCAAATCTTCGCCATAGAAACTTTTGTTTAATTTTAAAAATTTACAAAGCTTCCCTGGACCGTTAGCTATTTTTTTGTTGCCTTGAAAGATTTTAGGCTCAATTGGTTCTAAAGCTCTGATTAAAACACATTCTGGCTTATTTTCCAAATAAGTAGAAATATTTAATTGCCAATACATTCCATAAACTAAATAAATATAAATGTGCCCACCAATTAAAAATTCGGCTCTATTCCTTTCAGTAATTTTCCCTAAATAAGCATGAGAGGCTTTATCTTTTGGCCCAATATAAGCTTCAACCTCAACTATTTTGCCAATGATTTTTCTCTTTCTAAATTTTCTTACGATATATTTTCCTAACAAATCTTTAGCAACAACTAAAGTTGGTCTGGTGTAAAAATCTCGCCTAAGTTTTTCTGGCATAATTAATCTCCAAAGGTCAATTTTACTTAAAAAACAAATTTACTTTTTCCTTTGATACAAACCTATTAATTCTGCTTTAGCTAAAATGTGATTTTCAATGGCAGTTTCTAATTCTTTAACATTAGCACCTTCTTGAAGATCTAATTTTTTATCTAATGCAAAAACTTTAAAATAATATCGATGGGTTCCAGATGGTGGACAAGGGCCTCCATAATTTAAATTACCAAAATCATTTTTCCCCTGCAGAGATCCTGAAGGAACTTCATTTTCTCTAATTTCTGTTATTTCAGGAGAAATATTCCAGACTAACCAATGAATCCAACGCCCAGATGGTGCATCGGGGTCATCAACAATTAAAACCAGACTCTGGGTATTTTCTGGTATCCCTTCAATTTTCAAAGGAGGGTTTATATTTTGGCCATCGCAAGTATATTTTGATGGTAAATATTGATTATTTTCAAAAACTGGACTTGAAATTTTCATAGATAAAATTAATGAATTTTCTGGTATTTTCTGACCTTTATGATCTGCTTTTTGAAAATATAAAAAAGTAAAAACTAAAAATAAAGAAATGAAAATTAAAATTAAAAAAATTTTTTGCTTATTTTTCATAATTTAAAAAATCTGGAATAAATTTTTCTTTAGCTGAAGTAAGGTCTTGAACTAAAATATTTTCAAAACCTAAATTTAAAGCAAACTCACAAATTTCCTGATATTCTTTTTCAGTAAGCCTTCTATTAATCTCTGGAAATAAACTTGCTTTCCATAAAGGCGTATATTGAGACATCAAACTAATCCAAACATTTTTGCCCAAGTTTTCTCTTAAGAAAAATAGCACACCCTTTGAATTATCAAGACAAGATGGCAGAACTAAATGTCTAACAACCAAACCTTCCTTTAAAATTCCATTTTCAAACTTATAATCTTTTTTTTGTCTTGCCATTTCTAAGATTGCTTCTTTTGCTATTTCAAAATAATTTTTGCAAAAAGAATATTTAAATGCAAGATTATCATCTGAATATTTTAAATCTGGTAAATAAATATCAACTAAGCCTTCTAATTCTTTAATATTTTCTTTTCTTTCATAACCATTAGAATTCCAAACAATAGGTAAAGGAAATTTATCTTCTTTTAATTTCGTTAAAGCTTTTACCAGTAAATTATGATAACAAGTTGGAGAAACCAAATTAATATTGTGGGCTCCCATTTCTTTTAAAGAATAACAAATTTCTATAAATTCTTTTTCAGTATAAATTTTCCCTTGATGCAACTGAGAGATCTCGTAATTTTGGCAAAAAACACATTTTAAATTACAATGGCTAAAAAAAATTGCCCCAGAACCATTTTTCCCAGAAATAAAAGGTTCTTCCCAAAAATGTAATTGATAAATATTAATTTTAAAATTATCTGGGCTTTGACACCACTTTTTTTCTTGGCATTGCCGAGGACAATTATTGCAAACCATAAATTAATCTAAAGAAAGCTCTTTGATTTTTTGCATTGTCTTTTCATCAAAAACAAAAATTTTATCACCTAAAATATAAAGATAGTCGTTAATAAAAACTGCTCTTTTTATAGTATTCATTGAAACAACTTTTTCTAAATAAAGTTTCCCTTCTTTAAAAGAAAAAATATAACCCTTATTTCCAGCTGGTAAGAAGAAAAGTTGATTTTTAGGATCAATTAAAAAGGCGTGATGATTATTTAAAATTTCAGACCAATATTCATCTAAAACATATCTTGAAATTTCTTTAGGCTCTTTTGGGCTTTCTATATTAAAGAGAGAGATTTTTACTTTATTTTTTTCTTTGCCAATACCTAAAATTATTTTATCTGAAAGCATATGCAAATAAGAAGAGTAACCAGAAACTTTCAACTCCCCTTCTATTTTTGGATTTTTAATATCTGATAAATTTAAAATGAAAAGTGGATCGGTTTCTTTAAAAGTTACAATATAACCTAAATTACCAATAAATCTCACTGCATAAATTCTTTCCCCTAAACCAAAATCTTGAATTTTGCTTACAATTTTAAGATTTTCATCTAAAATGTAAAAATCATTAGTTTCTTCTTCGTTTGTAAAAATAAAATAAAATGGACTTCGGCCTGAAATTGTTGTAGCCACTCTTAAATAACCCCGATCTTCTGATAACGAAAATTGGTTCAAAAGAGTACCAGGAATATCGTTTTGAGCTTGAATTTCAAATTTGTCTAAATCAATTTTGACAATTTTCGTTTTTACAAAATCTCTTTTATGCAATTTAAAATATTCAGAAAAACGATTATTAATTTCATTTTGAATTCTTATGCTTTCTTCTTTTTCTAAGGAATTAAGGTAATTTTGGTAAATAATTTGGAATTCATAAATTTTGCTATAATCTGAAATCTCGTAGTCTTTTATTTTGGCAATTCTTTGGAAAATTTCATTTGGCAAAAGATCTTGAGCTTGGTTAACTAAAAAATCAGCTAAAAGCGAAAAATTGCTATTTCTTTCTAAAAAGGTCAGAAAAATTGAATTTCTTGACATATAAAGAATTGAAGAACCAGAAGAACCAACAAAAGATAGATTTTTTTCTACTTTACCTGTTTGAGGATTCAAAATGAGAACATTAAAAATAGAATCTACTGGAGTTACTTCAATTGGATGATAAATGTCAGTGCACTCAATAGTTAAAGAATCATTAGAAAAAACTTTTACTGGACAAGGTTGATAATAATTTAAATTAGTTTTTAAAGCTAAATAAATTTTGTCTTGATATAATCTTACTGAAATCAAAGAGTTCTTTGGATCGAATTCTTTTTTCCAAATTTCTTTTGGTGTTTGGGGATTTTCAATATCATAGCCTAGAATTTCATTATTACTAATAACAATTAAAATGTTTTTCGCCAATAAAAATTCTCCATTTTGACTAATTTCAGATAATAATTTTAAATCCTCGGGTGGAAAAGCATTAATTATTTTTATTTTATTTTGAGAAAATTGAGGATATTTCTCCCCTACTCTTATATTTTCTCTTATAAATGGAAAATAGAAATAGCCAGGAGAATAATAAATTTCTTTTCCATTTGTTTTGACAATGTCCATTTCATCAATTCCTGATTCTTGAACATTAGTTTCAGATACCCTTTCAATTTCTGATTGGTTTTCTTTTTGCAAAAATTCGGCTTTTGATGGCAAAGTTGCTTCTTTTATAGCTATGTTTTCACTAAAATTTAAAAAGGTTTCTTGCGATTCTTGAAGATATTTTTGAAAATCTTCAATTGAGACAAATTTTTGAATCTTCAATTGAGAAAGATTTTTTTGCTTTTGAAAAACAGGTAGTAAAACAGAGTTTATCTTTTGAGTAATTTGGGCTTTTTGAAAAAAAATATAACCTAAAAGGCAAAGAGAAAGAAAAATTATAATCGAAATACCAATTTGGGGCTTAATTTTTATTTCCATATAATTATAGTTTAATAAAAAAACAAAATTTAATCAATAGAAAAAAGGGGCTATCTGCCCCTTTTTTCTATTTTAAAGGTTTACTCTCTCTTTCCTCTAAAGCGATTAAACTTTCTTGGTCTTCTTTCACTTAATGGTCTAGCTTCGTTAACAACTATTTTTCTTCCTTCAAATTCTTGACCATCAAACATATCAATTGCTTTTTGAGCTTCATCTTCAGTAGACATTTCTACGAAGCCAAAACCTCTTGATCTGCCTGATAATTTGTCAACAATGATGGAAACTGACTCTACAACACCTGCTTGAGAAAAAAGATCTTTTAAACTATCATCAGTAGTCGTAAAAGAGAGATTCCCCACAAATAACTTTTTATTCATCTACTTTGTTTTGTTAAGTAGGGCGACCTCTCAAATTAGCTATCACCCTTTTGGGGGCTCTCTTTTTAAGAAAATTTTCTTAAAAAGATAACTAACTAACTGAGCACCTACCTGCCTAACGGCTAATTAGAGTATAGCAAAGTAAAATAAAAAAAGCAAGCACCACCGATAAGAACCACTGATGGGGACAATCCCTGAAAAATCAAGTAAAAAAAGCCGCATAAATAAAGGATTTTTTGCCCCAATCTTCCAATTTGGCACAAAATTGTATAATTTTTTATTGCTTACCCAGGAGAAGCAACGCTCCTAGGTCAGACCTAGGAGTAAATTCGTGAAGATTTGTGGTTAAATTCGTGAGTATTCGCGATTTAAAAAATCCTAAACTCTAAATTCTAAACGAAATCCCAATTCGTTATTTGAAAATTGAAAATTTAAAATTGAAAATTATTCTTGGTTGCTTACCCAGGTTAAGCAACAGAGCCTATTGCTTACCCAGGGTAAGCAACGGCCCCGCCTCAACGGCGAGCCGCTCCGACAGTAGAGGAAACCCGCCTCTCCGGCGGTTAAAAGAATTTATATTTTTGGTCTTTGGTCTTTGATTTTTAGTTTTTAATTCTCCTAGGTCAGACCTAGGAGAATTTTTTTAATATTTTTGACTATTAACTTTATTAAGCATTAATCAAGAATTCTATTATGTCTCCATCTTGGACTACATATTCTTTGCCAACAATTTTAATTAAACCAGCTTCTTTAGCCTTTGCAAGATTGCCAATATTAATTAAATCGTTAAAATTAATAACTTTTGCTCTGACAAAATATTTTTCAAAATCGGTATGAATTACAGAACCAGCCTGAGGGGCTAGAGTACCTCTTTTAATGGCCCAAGCCCTAGTTTCATCAGGGCCTGTGGTTAAAAAAGTAATTAAATCTAAAAGTTTGTAAGCTCTTTGAATTAAATAATCTAAACCTGATAGTTCTTCTAATCCTAATTCTTTTCTTTCTTCTTGGCTTAAACCTGCACTTTCAAACTCAGTTTCCACATCTAAAATTAAATAAGGTAATTGATTTGTTTCAAAATAATCAATAAATTCTTTTTTAATTTCTTCTTTTTTGCCATTTAAAACATATAATCTTGGCTTTAAAGTTAAAAGTTGATATTTTTTTAAAATCTCTTTTTCTTTATCTTCCCAAAAAAGTTCGCTCAAAATTTTACCTTTTTGCAAATTTTCTTTTATTTTTTTAAAAACCTCAAATTCTTCAATACTTTCTTTCTTTCCTGATTTCGCTTCTTTCTCTAAATCAAAAATCCTTTTTTCAACCGTTTCTAAATCTTTAAAAATTAGCTCAGTATCTAAAATTTCTTTTTCTTTTATAGGATTAATCTCAGCTTGAGTATTAACAATTTTTTCATTCAAAAAAGCCCTTAATAAATATAAAATGGCGTCAGATTCACGAATATGAGATAAAAATTTATTGCCCAATCCTTCTCCTTTATGAGCTCCGGCAATTAAGCCTGCAATATCTATAAATTCAATAGTTGTATAAATTTTTCTTTTTGAGTTTTCAATTTCTGCTAATACATCAACTCTTTTATCTAAAACTGGTACTGTGCCCACATTAGGTTCTATTGTACAAAAGGGATAGTTTTCTCTTGAAACTTGTTTTTTTGTAATTGTTTGAAAAAGGGTTGATTTCCCAACATTTGGTAAGCCAACAATTCCAATTGAGAGAGGCATAATTAATATAATAATTTTTTTCTTGATCTTCTTTCGTATTTTCGCCAAGCCTCAGAAAGCTCAGGAGAAAAAATATCTAAAGAAACAAGAATTTTATCCCTGAGTTCTTCTTCTTTAACTGTACCTCCTTTTTTAATTATAAATCTGGTGACATCATTGGTAATTTTTTCGGATATTTCGTCAACCAATTCGGGGGGTAAATCAGTTCTCTTGCCAGCTTCTGAAATTGCCTTTCTAATATCAGATTTTTTATACTCAACAACCAAACCATTTTCTAATTCAACTAAATAAGGCATAGATTTAATTTTAAATTTATAATTTTTAATCACCGAAGTTTTCCTTTCGAAAATCTTTTAATTTTTTACTTTCTTTTAAACTTTGTTCTGAAACAACTTTATTTTTTTCTAAATATCGATTAATCTTCATTGCCAAATCATCAGCAAATTGAATTGATTTATTCCTAAACAAAGCTGAAAATAACTCTTCTTTCTCTTTTAATGGTTTTTCAGGAAAAGCCTTCTCAACTATTTTATAAAACTCTTGTCTCTGACTTTCTAAAAAATTACTTAGGTTTTCTAATAATGATTCTACATAAAATTTTAATTTTGGCAAGTCTTTTTCATCTTTAAACTCAAAAGAGTTTATAGCATTAATAACCTCTTTAATCTCTTTATTGACAAAAAAATCCGCTTCCATACTTTTAAAAATAGATTTTAAAACCTCTAGGGATTCAAAAAAATTATTTTTTGTAATTTTATCAAAACTATTTAAATATTCGCTGTAACTTTTATAACCTATTCCTTCTAAATATCGATCTAACAAATATAACTTTTCTTTATTTTTTGTGTCTTTAGAAATTAATATTGAAGCTAAAGAAGATCTTAAATTGCCAATATCAATAGCAATTTTAGTGTTATCTTTATCTTTTTCTATTTGACCAATTTTTTCTTTTAAATCCAATGGTAAAGTTTGAAGAGCATTTTGAATCTCTTCTTGATCAAAGGGTTTTTCCTGCCAAATAGTTTCTAAATCATCTTGAAGTTGTAAAAATGTTTTTCTAATATCTTCATATTGGCTAAATTTTTCTAAATCGTCTAATGAATAAAGTTGGAAATCAGGACCTAAAATCGAATAATTTTTAGTCCAAAATTCTTGAAATTTTTTATATTTTTCTTCTTTCTCCTTCTTATTTTTTTCATTAAAAATTTCATTAATAATTTTAATTAATTCGAAATTTTTTTGACTCGGATAATTATGAATAATATCTCTTATCGGCTCTAATCTTTGGTTTAACTGATTTAAAATTGCAGCATCATTTCTTAATTTATTAACAAAATCTACTTTCGTTAAGGGTAGAGATTCGGATAAAAGTTTAATAAATAATTGATTTAATTCGTTTTCTTGGCCAAAAAAGTTATTTAGGAAGTCTTTAAAATTAATTTGAAGCAAAATTGTTTCAGCTTCGAATTGACTTCTTCTTTTAGGAACAAACTCTGGCATTTTTTGGTTTAATAATAAAATAAAAGCCTCCTTGGTTTCTTTAGAAAGGGAATTCTTTTCTTTAACTAAAAAATTCATTAAAAGCCTAATATCTTTCCATTCTTGAATTTCAAAATTTTTAATACCACTTATAATTAAATTATCATCAATTTCAGCTTTAATATTTTGCTTTTGGCAAAGTTCTAAAAGATTATTTAAATAAGCAATTTGGCCATTTTCTGAAAATTCTACTAAGGCATCTTGAACAATTGTATCGATATCAACTTTAAGATCTTTTTCTTTAATAAAATTAATAATAGTATTAGCTACATAATGCCAGTTATTTAAAATAGCTTTTTTAAGACTTTCTTTTGCAACCGAATCTAAATCTAAAAGTAATTCTTTATTTTCTCTTTCAGTAAAAGAAATGACTTTTTTTACTGTATCAATCTTGCCTTGGACTAATAATTCTTTAAGAGCATTACTAAATACATTACTTAGATTTATAGGTATGTTTTTAGACTCACAAAAAGAAATACTGTTTTTAATCTTATCAAAATATAATTTATCATCATTTTTTTCAGAATCTTGAATCTGTAAAATTAACCCATATTCTGCAGCAAAACCAATGTCTTTATTTTGAAGGTCAATATCAATATTTCTTTGTTCCAAAAATTGGTGAAAGTTTTTAGCCTCATCAAATAAACCCTGCCAAAGTAATTTTTTAAAACCATCATAAGCTGCCATCTTATACTGCTCTCTTGAAAAATCAACTGAAATTTTTTCTTCAATAGAAAAATTAATTAATTTATTTAAATATTTAGTATTGCCTTCTTCAAACAATTTTATTGCCCCTTTTTCCAAGGCATTAGTAATTTTATCTAATTTTTCGCCAGAAAAATCTACTGGAATCTCTTTTGTTTTCGCTAAAAAAAGAGTTTCCTCTGCTTCTCGAATTTTACCATCTGAAAGTTTATTTTCAACTGATTCAAAAAAAAACAGGCGCAAGATTGGTTTGAATATTATTTTCTTTTAAAAAATCAATAATTTTTTGAGATCGATATATCATATCTTTAGAAAGTGAAATTTTCAAAGAACTCTCGACAATCTTATCAATTGGCAAATCGGAAGTTTTGCTAAAATTTAATAAATAGTCAATTTTTTCTTTATTAGCTATATTGTCTTGGAAATAATCACCTAAAAAATTAATAATTTTTTCAGAAGCTAAATTTAAATTTTCTTTTTGAGCAAAATCTAAAATTTTCTCTAAATTCTTTGATGAAAAATCTTTTTCTTTTTCTTCTTTTTTAAAAACTTCTATAACTGAATTTTCTAATTCTTCTTGTTTTTTCTGTAAAATATCCTCTTTATTTTGCTCTCTGTTTTCAAAATTTTGGAAATTAGTTTCTCTTTTTTCCATAATTTTACTTTTCTAATAATTATAATAATTATAAATTAGCCTGCAAATTTTAGCAAATATTTTCCGAACATTTTTTATAATCCGGTTTAGATTCGAGTTCGCTAAAGGGACCTTCAAGAAAAACTTAATTTTTGATTTTTGGCCGCCTCATCGGCGACCCGCCGTCGAGGCGATGTCGCCTCATCGGTGACCCGCCATTGAGGCGGAGTCACCTCATCGGTGACTCGCCGTAGAGGCGAGTTTTTAATCTTTGGTCTTTTAATCTACTTCCCTACTTCAATTTGATCAGGCTTTTCTAAAATAATTTCTGGCTTACCACGGTACTCTTTTATTTCACCTCTTATTCTAACAATTTTATTTAAATAGTAATTTTCAGGATCTTTAACAAATTTATATAAATTGGAGCTAAAAATTACACCAGTAAAACATTGATTAGGATAAGGTTTTTCAAAGTTTAAAAAAAGAGTATTGGTTTTTGATAGATAAACATCAGCAACTTTTCCTTCAACAATTATTTCTTTTCCATAATAATCTCTAGCTTGGCAGGCACCAATTACTTTTAATCCTGTTAATTCAGGAGTTAATTTTTCCCATTGAAATTCATTTTTATTTTCTTTAGTATTTTTTATTTCTCCCCATTTACAACCAATTTTGTCTTCTCTTGCTTTCTTTTCGATTTTTGTAATTTCATCTCGGTATTTTTTATCTTCAGGAGAAAATCTTGATACAGCTAATCCCTCTTTAACTAATTCTAAAGAGATGTTTTTATCATCTAAAAAAACATATCTCAAATAGCGACAATATTGATCAAAATCTTCTTTCGATTTTTCTAATTTTACTTCTTTATTTAGAATTAATTTTTCTAATTTTTCTTTAGCTGCTTCATAACAAGGGTAGCCTCTTTCATCGGCATCAATGCCCAAAATTCTTACTGAGTAACCACCTTCAATTAAAAAAGTATCGCCATCTATAACTTTTGTTACTAATCTTTTGGCTCCATCAGGAAGCTCAGGAATATTTTCGCAATTTTTAAGAGTTGTTTCAGGCTTATCAGTTTTTGGTTTTTCAACATTTTTGGAAGAAAAAGAGATTACTGTGATAATAACTAAAATTGCAATCAAAATTATAATAATTATTTTCTTTTTCAGAAAAAATTTTTCCATAAATTTTATTTTTCAACTAATTATTTATCTATAATAATGACTATATTAAATTGACTTTTCTTTATTTTAACAAAAAAATCAAATTTTGTTTAATTTACAAGTAATAATTTTTTTTAAAAAAATTTATGCCAAAATAGAAAACTAAGTAAAACTTTATTTATCTTGGTTCTTACTCTACTTTTTAAGGAAACTGTCCCTAATTTATCCAAATTATTAAAAAACGGGCCTTATTTTCGGCCCGTCTTGTTGGAATTAAAAATTGCATATATTACTTTTAATAATTTTTTATATTCTTCTTTTTCAATGTATAATATGTCTCTATCTAAAAACCTTGAATTATAACTTATTCTCGATATTTCCCTGATTTTACCATCATCCCTTTTAATCCATGTACTTTCAATACAATTATTAATTAAAACCATGATCTTTACAGTAATTCCATTCCTTCTACTTACCTCTAAAACTCTTATCACCTATACCCCTCCTTTCTATTTTTATTTTTTTTAAAAGAGCTCTTTAATGATATATAAAAATCATTAGATAATCAATATTTTATCTTTATTTAAAATTATAATTCTATTGTTTCTCCCTTTTTTACTAAATTAACGTTTTTGTGCAAATTTTTAAATTCTTCTGGATGTTCTGTATGAATTGGAATAACACAATCTGGCTTTATATTTTTAATAAATTCCTCTAATTCTTTACCACTAATATGACCAGAAATATGAGCTCTTTCAAATTTTCCATTTTCAGTTAATCCTTGCATTTTAAAATGTTTAATCCAGTTGATAAAACGCTCCTCAGAAAACTCCATCTCTTCACTATGAGGTTCTGTAATTGCCCTCAAAAAATATGAATTTTCATCTGGTTGCAAATCGATCAATTCCTGAATTTGATAATAATTTAAAATCACGAAATACTTATTTTTATTTTTTGAAATTTCTTCGCTATTTACACAAGGATATTTTTCTAATAATTCTTTTTCCCATTTTTGCAAACTGCCTTTCTTTTTCTCATAAAGCACAATATTATCAAAATTTGAAATTTCTACTCCCCTTTCTTTTAACATAGCCACAAAAGCAAAATAATTAAAAGGCAAAGCAAATTTTCTTTTTGTTTCTTTAGCAATTTTGCAAAGAGTTTGAAATCTTGTAACATCGTTTAAAGAATAATCGGCCACTAATAATCCTTGAACTTTTGAAGCTATCTTTTTAACTTTTTCATAGACATCAATTTCACGGAAAGTTTCTTTTTCTAAAATTCTCGTACCTTCAGATAAAAAATAATCAATCTTTTGTTTTTTTAAAAAATCATAAATTTCTTTAAGCTGATTTTGAGAAATTTCAGATAACCTAAAATCGCCTGAATATAAAATGGTTTTTGTGCCTTTAATTAAAAACATTACAGCTCCTAAAACTGAATGATCAGCAGGAATTGCTGTAATTTGTAAATCTTTAATTTGAAATGTTTTAAATGGCGCAATAATTTTGAAATTTCTTGGTTTTCTTTTTCTTTCTTTTTGGGGTTTATTTCTGGGAGATACTATTTCAACAATTTCATTTTCTAAAACAGAAGGCTTTATAGTATTTAAAACATCAAGAACAATTTTAGTTTTTTCGCTACAAATAATAGGAATATTTTCGTCTAAAAAAGAAATATAACCTGCATGGTCTAAATGAGCATGAGACAAAAGCACTCCATCAATTAATGGATTTTGATAATCAAAAAAATTAATTTTTTCTTCTTCAAAAATCTCAATTAAATCTTTTCTATATATGCCCTCTTCTTTTGGAATTAAATCTAATTCTAAATAATCTTTAATGCCATGAACTGCTCTTGGGGCAACAAATTCTTCAAAATACTTGCCAACCTCTTTATAACTTTTACCAAAATCTAAAAAAATTCTTGTCTTTCTATCTTCTAATAAAATTTTATTGCCACCAATTTCATTTACTCCGCCATAAAAAGTTATTTTCATAAAAATTTTTTTTATAATTTTATTAAATTCAATTTCTCAATTTTTAAAATTATTTTGATGATTTTTTCTTACTAAAAACAAAAATGTAAAAAATCTCTAAAATTGCTAAAGTGTTTAAAACTAAAAGAGCAATAAACCACTTTTTATCGTCGTTTTTGGCTGCCTTCCAAAGAGCTATTCCTTTCCAAGGCAAAGTCCAAATAATGGCTAATATAATAATCCACTGATTTTGGATTAAAAATTGTTCCATATTTTATTATTAAAATATTTTTTAGACCTTTTTAATCTCCAATTACTTTAAAAATTTTATTTCTTTGTTTTGCACCCCGGATTAAAATTAATTTTCCTTCTGAAATGTTTAAATGTCTTGCTAAAATTTTTCTTGCTTTCTCATTTGCTTTTCCTAATGTTGCTTTTTCTTTAACTTTGATTTCAAATTCATTATCTGCTTTTTTAATAATGATTTCTTTTTTAGCATTAGGAAAAACTTTAACTTTTAAAAACATAAGTAAAGATTTCTAATTTTGAAATTAAACTAATTTAATCAATTTAATTTAGCTATAGTATTTATTTTCTTCCTAAAATAATAAATAAAATTGCAGCGATTAAAGCCATTAGGCTGCCTAAAATAAATGGCGCACTGGCTCCTAAATTGGTCCACAAAATTCCAGCTATTAAAGAAGCAAAAAACGTGCAAATACCAGTAGCTGTTTGATAAATACCAAGTGAAGTTGCCATTTTCTCTTGGTCAGCTATTAAACTTACATAAGCTTTGCTAACTCCATCTGTTAAAGCCATATAAAACCCATAAAGTATAAAAAGTAGCCAAATAAAAAATTTAGATTGATTAATACCAAAAAGAAAATAAATAATAGAAAAAAGAAAGAAGCCAATAATTAACAACTTTTTAGGACCGACTTTATCGCTCAAAATGCCAGCCGGCGTTGAAAAAATGGCGTAAAAAAGATTAAAAAGGGCATAAGCTAAAATGGCTAAAGTGGTAGTTAAACCAAGATTTTTTGCTCTTAAAATTAAAAAAGTATCTGAACTATTACCAAGAGCAAAAATGATGCTGCAAATAAGAAAAATCTTAAATGAAGGGTTTAGATTTTTCAAAGTAAATTTTGGCAGGCTATTTTTTTCTGCTTTTGCGCTTTTTTCTTTAACCAAAAATATTAAAAGAAAAACCGCAATTAAACCAGGGATAAAAGCAATATAAAAAATTGGCCTAAGATTGTCGCCAAAAAGTTGAATGAAAAATATAGCAGCTAAAGGGCCGATGACTGCTCCTAATGTGTCTAAAGCCCTGTGAAAACCAAAGGCTTTACCTCTATTTATTTCATCGCTGTTTTCAGCAATAAGTGCATCTCTAGCTGAAGTTCTAATGCCTTTACCAAAACGATCAATAAAACGACCAATCAAAACAATGGGCCAAGTTTTTGAAAAACCAATAATTAATTTAGAAAAAGTAGAAAGAGAATAACCACTTGTAATAAAAATTTTTCTTTTTTTAATCTTATCAGAAAACCAGCCAGAAAAAGTTTTTAAAAGACTGGCAGTTGATTCGGCTATTCCCTCTATTAAACCAACTGCAGAAACCGGTGCTTTTAAAACAGAGGTTAAAAAAATCGGCACCACAGGATAAACCATTTCTGAAGCCACATCATTAAAAAAACTCACTAATCCTAACACAAAAACATTTTTAGAAATATCGAGTTTTTTCATAAATTTATTTAAGTAATTTCTAGTTTTCAAGGAAAGAAATTATTTTATTTTTTTAAAGCTATATAGCCGTTATATTATACTCTTTTTAAGTTTCTAAAATATCGCACAAAAATTTTTTAATTCTTCATTGCTTTACTCTTTGATATTTCGTACGAATGAATAAACTTTTTCTTTCTTGCTCCAGCTTTATTTAAAGTGTACCTTCCAACTAATTCGGCAAGGAAAAATTAGAATTTATTGTTAATTTTACCACCACATCATAAATTTTACAAATTTAGTGGAAAGTTTAGCAATCATTGCAGAAAACCTTTTTGAAAGATATAGTAAGAAAAAATTGATTTCAGAATAACAGAAAAAAAGAGAATAAAGTTCTAAAGATTTCATTAGAGCCAATGGTAGTTTTGAAAAAAAATAATATTACCACCAAAGAATTTTTGAATCTTAATTAAACTCCAAATTATTTGTATTTCAAAGCTTCAAGAGGATCCATTTTGGCTGCTCTTTTTGCCGGCACTATTCCAGAAAAAATGCCAACTAAAACTGAAAAAACAATAATGAAAATTAAAAACCAAGTAGGAGTATAAAACAGAGTTACTGGTTGTCCTCCTAAATTTTTGGCTAATATATTAACAAGAACATTTAAAAACTTAGAAGCTCCAAAATTAATCAAAATTCCAGCTAATCCCCCCAAAAAAGCAATTAATATTGATTCAAATAAAAACATACTTTCGATATCTCTATCAGAGGCTCCGATTGCTTTCATAATTCCAATTTCATTTGTTCTTTCTAATAAAGTTACTGTCATTGTGTTTGCCATACCAATTGCTGCGACAATCAAAGCTACTACCCCAAAAGTTCCTAAAGTTATTTGGATTGCTCTAAAAATTTTGTTTGCTTCGTCTACTGTCTCAGACAATGAAGAAACCATAAAACCCATATTGGTAAGTTTTTCGCTTACTTGCTTAAGAGATTTGCTATCTGTAACTTTAACTTTAGTTTGAGAAAATTCATTAATGTTTAAATTTTCTAAAGTAGTAATCGGGATAAAAGCATAACTCATTTCTTCATCATCAATAATACCAGAAATTAGATAAGGCTCATCTACTTCTATAATTTTGCCTTCCTCTTCTCCATTTTCGGCTGATTTAGTTAAAAACAAATTAATTTTCACTTCTTTGCCAATTGCCTCTTCTTCTTTCAAATTGAAAGATTTAGCTAAGGCAGAAGAAATAACTATTTTTCTTTCTTTTTCATTTTCAAAAATTTTACCTACTTTGGGCAAAATTCCTCCTAAACGAAAATAAGAAGAAAAACAAAGATTAAAAGTGGTATCAGAAGTTAAAGCACCTAAATTAATCTGGCCTGGTAATATAGCTAAAGGACTTACCTCTTCGACATTTTCAATTTTTGAGATTTCGGAAATTTTGTCTTTTGTCAAAGGAAGAGCTTCGGGAGCAGGTGAAGTAAGGTCTAAAGTTAAAAGGGCTTCAGCAGTAGTAATTCGCTCTAACATTGTTTTTTGAAGTCCATAGCCTAAAGAAACAAAAATTAAAATTGCTCCAATACCAACTCCCATTGCTAAAATAGTCAGGAAGGTCCTGGTTGTTTTAGTGACAAAAGTTCTTAAAGAAAGTTTGATTAAATATTTGAATTCCATATTTATTTTAATAATGCTATTTCTAATTTCCTCATAAAATTTCTGGCTGCTCTCCTGTTTAATCCAACTCCTCCTTCTTTGAAGGAAAGATCAAGGCGTTTTTGAAATTCTTTTTTATCTATTTTCCCTTCCAATCTTAATCTGATAGCTTCATCTAATCTCCTTACTTGTTCTTCTAACTTTAAAGAACCATTCCAACCCTCTAAAAGGAATTTTCTTAAACTCTCAACTGTTTTATCAATTTCCTCTTGGGGTTTTTCAGCAAAAACTTTTTCTCTTAAAGGTTCACTTTCGGCTAAGATCCTTTCTACCTTTTGAGCAAAATTCTCAGCTGTTTGACGATAAAGACCTACTCCTCCATTTTCAAAAGGCCTATCTAAAATTTCTTTAAATTCGCTTTCAGTAATCTCTCCTGATATTCTTTTTTCAATAGCTATTTCTAATCTTTTAATTATTGGTTCGTCTAAAGAAGTTAAAAGATATTGGGCTAAAGCTCTTGGTTGCAAAGAAACTTCTGGCCGAAAACTGGTTTTTTCCACTGTTTGAATTTGCTCAAAGGGTCCAATCTGCTTTCTTTTTGGATTAGTTACTACTCTAATAATCTCCCCATCTTTTATGTGAAAAACTCGATGGGCATAATCTAAATAAAAGGGGTCATGAGTAACTAAAATTATAGTTTTGCCAAGACTCTCGTTTATTTCGCTTAGGGTATCCATTACAATTTTTGCCGACGCAGAATCTAAATTTCCAACCGGCTCATCAGCCAGCAAAATTGAAGGATTATAAATTAAAGCCCTGGCAATAGCAACTCTTTGTTGCTGGCCCCCTGAAAGTTCATTAGGATAACGATTGGCTAAATTTTCAATTCCAAACTTTTGAAGTAAGGATTTTGCTTTTTCGATATCCAACCTTGAAACCGAACCTCCAAAAACCAGAGGCAAAATAACGTTATTTAAAACATTTAAAGTAGGAATTAAATTGTAGGCTTGAAAGATCATTCCAACAAACAGTCTTCGATAAATAACCATTTCTTTTAAACTAAGTTCTAAAAGATTTTTATCTTGAACCATAATTTCTCCCTGAGTTGGTGTTTGTAAACCTGCTAAGCAATAAAGTAAAGTTGATTTTCCACAACCAGAAGGACCAAAAAAGATAATATATTCTCCGGGATAAATCTTCAGATTAATATCCTTTAAAGCCACTGTTTCGTTGTTTTTCCCAAGATTATAAATTACTGATAAATTTTTAACTTGAATTATTGGCTCCATAGAAATTAACGAATAACAAATCAATTACTAATTTACGAATAAACTAATTTGTTAGGTATTGATGAATCATCAAATTTTGGAAAATTTACAATCCTTTTAAATATTACACCTTGACTTCCAAAATTTATCAAAATTGCTAATTTCAAATCTTTAATTTTAAAGTATTCTAAAACTTGATCAATATGAAATTTTAAAAATCTATTCCTTCTTTAATTTCTACAATAATTGTTTCTTCCACCCAAAAATCTAAAAATCTCTTTTTAATAATTTCGCCCTTTTGGATTGTCGGACAATAAATTTGTTCTTTAATTTTTATATTATTTTTTTGAAAACTCTTTACTAATCCTTTTTGATAACATATTTTATTGTGACACTACCTAATTTCTTATAAATATCAAAGGCACAACCAATAATTTTATAATTCAATTTTAAAACCCAAGTCTCTTTATCCAGCCAAAAATCTGTTCAAATTGTGATGTCATAATTTGAATAATAGTTTTTCTTTGTTGAGGGGTTAAAAAGGTATAATTTTTTGAAAGGGCAACATTTCCTGAAGAGTCAATTGATTCTACCCTAAAAATATAAACTTGACCTGGTTTTAAAGCCTGGAGAACAACGGTGTGTCTTTGAACAAAGTTTTTATTTGCAGGAGTAGATTTAACCAATTCTTCTTTCCAAGTTGCTCCCATTAAATAATAAACTCTTGAAGTTGAAAGTTCATTGGTCAACCAAGTAATAACTGCCTGCACAACATCGCCTTTTGAAGAAATGGCTAATGAAGATCTAACTTGAGATATTTCTGGTGGAGTAGTATCCTTGCCGGTTGAAAAAATCAAGGTAGGAGAAAGAGATTCATTGCCTGATTCGTCTTTAGCTGTAATCACAAGAGAGTACTCGCTATTTGAATCAAGGTCTTTTAAAGAAAGGGTATGATCTTTTAAATATGAAATATCTTCAACTTCTTTTTTCTCTTGAGTTCTTGAATTAGTATAAACAATTTTTGTAGCAGCAGGAAGGTTGGTTTTCCAAGAAATAGCAATTTCTTTTTCAGAAACAGCATTTAAATTAACGTCTGAAATTTCCAATTTTCTGCTCAAAGTTCTGAAAATTTTGTTTTCACTTTTTGCTACCGGTCCAATTAAAGATTTTGATCTGACTTGAAAATAATAAGTAGTAGCAGGTTCAAGATCCATAATGGTTACTTGGTGAAAAGTAACCATTTCGTCTGGATTGCCAACAATCAAAGTATAAGGTTCTTCTTTGCTTGGATCGTAATCTTTTTCTTTTGCCAAGGCAACAATTGAATTTGCTTTTTTATCAGTTGTCCAGATAATCTTAGCATAATCTGGCCCTACTTCAACCTGAGGAGATTCTCCTGAAATTATCGGCGAAGAAATTACTTTTGGTGCAATCTCAGTAATTGAAGAAATAAAATCTGCTTCTGGAATTTCTTTTAAGAAAGGATTTTTAGGTAAAGATTGCAAAACTTTAGTAATAAAAGTTTGCGAGGCTTTTTTTACTAATTCTGAAACTCCAAATTCTTCAATTTTGTGTTCCATTTCTTTTACCGCTTCTGGAACTCTTTCAGCACTTTTTGGCTCTTTATGACAGGAATTATCATACCAATATAATTCCATTTCATCGCAAAATTGTTTTTCAGTCTTGTAGCCAGGAGGGATAACAATTACTACCCCGCCACCGCCGCCACTTATGGTAATTGTTTCGCCGGGTGCTTTGGTGGTAGTAAAGGTATAACCTGCACCAGAATTATCATCAACTGCCTCATTACCTGAAGCATCTTTAGAAATTACTTTGAAATAATATTTGGTTTCTTTAGTTAAACCAGTAAGAGTTACTGAATGCTGAATGGTTAAAGTAGTATTTTCGGTAGTTTGGTTACCATAAGATAATGAAGCGCCATAAATTACCTGAGAAGTCGATAATTCGTTAGTTGTCCAAACAATTGTAGCTCCATTATCAGAAACAGTTGAAACATTTACGCTAGAAATAATAGGTGGCGTGGTATCTTTTTGTGTAGTAAAAGTATAATAATTTCCTGAATTGTTATCAGTAGCAATATTTCCAGCTGCATCCTGGGAACGAATCTGGAAATAATAAGTAGTAGAAGCTGAAAGGCCATTTAAGGTTACTGTATGGGAGGTAGTTAATTCTTCAAAATTACCAGCCAATGAACCCAAAGATTTAGTAGTACCATAATCGATTAGTGAATTTGAAGACTCATTGGTTGTCCAGGTAATTGTAACTGAATTTTGAGAAATTGATGAAATATTTACCGACGAAATAATTGGAGCTGTTACATCTTCTTTTTCTGTTTTGGTAGTGAAAGAATAGATATCTGAGGTTGCAATGTTTCCAGCAATGTCCCTGGAAATTGCTCGATAGTAATAGGTTAGTTGAGATAAAAGATTAGGAATAATTACTGAATGTTCTAATCTTGGATCAGTAATTTCTGAAGTAGTAGTTGAGTTTGATAAATCAGAAGAAGTAGAATACTCAACTTTTGAAGTTGCTGGTTCATCGGTGTTCCAGGTAATAGTAGCTGAATTTCGGTCAACTACTGGTGATGAAACATTAGAAATAGTAGGTGGCGTGGTATCTGGTTGAGTAGAAAAGGTAGCATCTGAAGATTCAGAAATATTTCCTGAAGTATCTTTAGATGTAACTTTGTAATGATAAGTTGTGCCAGGTAAGAGATTTGTAAGGCTAACCGAATGGGTTTTTGTTGAAGTGGCCGAATCTCCAGCCAACCATTGGTAATTAGTAGTTGTTCCGTAATGAACGATAGAGTCAGCATTTTCATCTGTTGTCCAAGTAATAAAAGCAGAAGTGAGAGTAATGTTTGAAACTTGGATATTAGAAATTACAGGTGGAGTGATATCTGGAGCTAAAGTGGTAGTAAAAGTATAGTTGGCTGAAACGGCTTCAGTTTGGGCAGTGCTTCTTACCCTGAAATAATAAGTGGCTTTAGAGAGCAAGCCGGTTAAGATAACCGAATGGGAAGTTACTGAATCATTTTGGCCAGTCATTTTTCCATAGGAAGTATCTAAGCCATATTCAACAAAGGAATTGGCTGAAATGTCGGTGGTCCAAGATATTTTTACTGAATTATAAGTAACATCCGTAATCTGAATATTAGAAATTGTTGGTGGATTTGCACCTGAAAGAGTAACGAAACTAAAACCTTGGCCAGAATTATCTTCAATTGCTCGATTTCCAGAAGGATCAGTTGATCGAATTCTAAAATAATACTGAGTTTCTGGTTTTAAACCAACTAAAGTCACTGAATGTTGAGTTGTCATTATTGGAGAACCTTGAGATAATACAAATGATTTATCAGTTGAATAATCTATAAAAGAATCTGAATCTTCGTTTGTTGTCCAAGAAATCGTAATTTGAGTTTTGGAAGGTTGGCCAATGCCTGTTGAAGGTTCAAAAGTAATTGTAGGAGGAGTAGTATCATTTGGACTTTGAGAGGTAGTAAAGGTAAAATCAGGAGAAATAGCTTCGTTCCCGGCTAAATCTCTTGACCTTATTCTAAAGTGATAAGTTGAACCTGGAGTTAAATCTTTTGGTAACTGGACCGAATGAGTTGTTGTTGATTCATCTTTGCCATAAATTCTTCCATAAGAAGTTGATAGACCAAATTCAACATAGGAATCGGAATTTTCATCTGTATCCCATTTAATAGTTGCCGTGTTGTAGTAAATAGCCGTAGAAGTAACATTAGAAATTGTTGGCGGAGTAATATCACCTACTACAGGAGCTTCTAAAGTAGTAAATGAATATTGAGAAGATACAGCCTCATTTCCGGCTAAATCTTCTGATCTAACTTTAAAATAATAAGTTGTTGAGGCATTGAGATTTGGTAACAAAACAATGTGGGTTGTAGTAGCCTCTTTTTGGCCAATCATTGTTCCAATGGCAAAATCAGAGGTAGTTGAATATTCAACAAAAGAATCAGAAGATTCATTAGTAGTCCAGGAAATTTTGGCTGAATTATAAGTAATATCGCTAAAAGCAATATCAGAGATAGTCGGTGGAGCATTATCTCCAGCTAAAGTAGTGAATTGGCCAGCTGGGCTTTCTGAACAATTGTTAGAAGCATCACAAGATTTTACCTTGAAATTGTAAGTTGTGTTGGCATGCAAACCAACTAAAGTAACAGAATGGGAAGTATAGTATCCGGCCACTCCTTGAATTAGAGAAAAGGAGTTGTCTGTCGAATAAAGAACTTGAGTTGAAGCCGGTTCATTAGTTTGCCAGCTAATTTTGATTGAAGAAACACTGAGAGATGAAGTAGATAGATTAGAGATCTCTGGAGGAACAACATCTGATGGTTGTCCTCCAACAACCTGACATAAAATTGAAGTTTCAGAATAATTCCCCGTATCATCATAATACCTTGTTTTGTAACAGTATTGTTGACTTTGAATTAAATCTTGATGGAGAATGTAGTTTGAATCTCTATTTTCAATAGTTTGCAAAAGAGTAAATGGTCCTTCTGTTGAAGTTGCATAATATACTTCATACTTTGTAAAATCTGATTCTGTTGCCTTTGCCCAGTTAAAGAATATTCTCCATTCTGAAGTTTGGAAATTAGAAACATCTTGAATAAATGGATTTTTAGAAAGAGGTGGAGTGGTGTCTAAAGTAATGGTGTCTGAGTAATTCCCTACTTCATTGCCAAAAGAATCCTTGAATTTGGCATAAACAGTTTTCAAACCGTCTCCAGAAGTTAATGTGAATGGAAAAGTTGGAGAATAGTCAACCCAGCCACTATCTTGACCTCCTTGCTCCCAAACTCTCATTTTTAAAGAAGAATCGTCAGTGGCAGACAAATAAATAGTAACAGAAGTGTTAGTGGTTTTATCGTTCCCAAAAGAAGTGGTTGCATTCTGATTGATATTGATCCCAGTTCCTCCACCAGGCGGAGTACCAACTGATGGGTCTTTCGTATCTAAAGTAAAAGGGCCAACTGTAGTCGCGGTAGTGTTGTTTGCTGCTTCGTGGTCATCAATGGTGATGCGAATATAAGTCGAAGTTGAATAAATGTTTGGATTTTGAGCTTTAGCATTCCAGAAAGTGGTAGTGGCGACAAAAGTGGAAGTAGAAGTTAATTGGACTGGAATATCATCTCTTGGACCAGTTAAAGTAGTGGTTGAGATTGAATACCAAGTCGTTCCGTTATCTATAGAGTATTCAAAAGAGGGCCACAATTTCCACTGATTTTCAGGAGAACCTTCGTTAGTATCAGGATCTCTTATTGAATAAGAAATTTGAATCTCAGTAGAGGAAGCAACATTTACTGAAGGAGGCTGATCAGGATTAAATTCAGGTGAAGCATTAACAACATAGGTTATTGAAACATCGTCTAATACAGGGGTTTTTGTTGGATCTTGGGTTTCCAAAACCACTTTGTATTGAATCCATCTATCATCTTTTCCATCTTTAAACATTTCATCGATTGGCTCAGATCCTGAAGGATCAGTAAAGTAAGTTGAGGTTGAACAAGTTGAAGTTGAATTATCTGGATCATCGGGACCGCACCAATCAGTCCAATTTGAACCATCAGGAGAAGTCCTTATTTGGAATTTAATTGTCGTTGAAGCAGGAGTGGTTGCTGTCCATTGAATTTTAGCTACAACATTGGAAAAATCAGATGTATCGTAAGAAGAAGAAATGAGAGTGCCAGAAGAGTGATAAAAAAAGTAATTTATCGTCACATCGTTCAAATAAGGAGTTTGAGAAGTGTCAGTGGTTTCCAAATATGCCTTGTATTGAATGTATCTATCTCCGCTGTGGCCCGACCAAATTTGGGTTCCAGAAGTAGTGTAATAA